>Ga0308156_1000523_pt1 | contig 75003 bp, 87 predicted proteins | sample PhyAR2_FD_201041 | JGI IMG/M metagenome (GOLD analysis project Ga0308156, IMG submission 201041) | Phyllosphere microbial communities from UC Gill Tract Community Farm, Albany, California, United States - DLSL A.R2 | ecosystem: Host-associated > Plants > Phyllosphere > Unclassified | place: USA... | reverse complement strand
GCTTAGGAGCGCTTGAGGGCCGCATCGAGCGGCACCCAACCGCAATGAGGGGAGTCCCCTTCGGCCCCTCCCCTCAAACTCCCCTTCCCCCTCACGACGGAGGCGCCCCGCAAGCGGGACGGTTCACTGAGGCTTGTTGTCGTTTCCGGCTAGGAGCGTCGACGTGAGCTCAACCACCGCTGCAGCATCACGGCGATGGAGATCCGACCTGGCGGCCGGATTACGATTTGCCGGTTGAAGGCAAAGACGACGGCCGGGGCTACGAAGGCCGCGTTTTCAGGCCGCTCCTTAGTGGCTGTACGTAATCTAATGCTGCGCACGATACGTCAGGCCCCGCCTTGGCGTGCAACCCTAAAGGGTTCTCCTCTCCGCTTCGCTCCGTTGCGATCGCTGCGCGATGCACTCGGCGGTTCCAGCCGTATTCGAGCTTCGCGATTACGCACAACCACTAAGGAGGAACCTCTGATGAAAACGCTCGTAACCTTCTGCCAGAGAACCGGCCGTCGCCTTCGCCAGTTCATCAACCGGCAAATCGCGAAGCTGTCCCACAAGGGCCAACTTCGGTTCTCCATCGCCGTGATGCTTCCGCTCATCGCCAAGGTCGAGTTCAGCTATCAAGTCGAGCTCAACAGCAAAGCCGGAAACGACAACAAGCCTCAGTGAAGTACGGCCGCACCCTGCCCTGCAGGGTGCGGCCTATCCGTCGTGATCCCGAACCCCCGGCCTTGCACGCGCCCGCAGGAAGCATATTTGCTGGAACATGACCGACTTTCCAAAAGCGCCACCCGAAAAGGACGAAAGCCGCTACATCGCCTGTCAGATGGCGGTGGAGACTGTTTTGCAGGACCTGGTAGAGGATGCCATGCGCCGAGGTTGGGAGGAGACGGAAGTCCTCTCCGCCATTACAGAGGTTGCGGACAACCTCATGCTGGCGGCAGATGCCAATCGGGATCTCGACCTGCTCATCGCTGCTCTACGCAAGAACATGCCTCCGCCCAATCTTGCCGGTTAGGCGTCTCCAACATCGAGCGAATATACTGCCGCTGCGTCTTCAGGGTCGCGAAGTCCCTTGAACGAGGCGTGTCGCAGTTTCCCGTCGGACGTCCATCCCCGGAAGTCGATTTCAGCGATCAGGCCTGGATCTGTCGCGATGCGGGTCTTCTCTTTGAAGCGGATCACCGGCTTGTTCGTTTTCAGCTTGTCGAGCTGCTTTCGCAACGCTCGCGCTTGCTGATGTTTAAAGCCAGTTCCGACACTTCCGACATAGACGTACTCACCTCCTCTGAGAGCCCCGAGAAGGAGGCTTCCAAAGCCATCTGGCATAGCTGACGACAGTTCGTAGCCGAGGATGGCAAAGCTTTCGCGCTGGACGCACTTGATCTTAATCCAGTCACCAGTCTTGCCCGGTCTGTAGGGGCGATCACGATGCTTGCCGATGATGCCTTCCAGGCCCAGCGCGCAAGCGTGTTCGACCAGCCTTTCGGGATCCTCGTTGATTTCCTCTGACAAGCGGATCGCGCCTCTGGCCTCATCAAGCAGATCCTCAAGGATGTGCCGCCGTGCAGCAAATTCCAGCTTACGCAGATCATGCCCGTCGAGGTACATGAGATCGAACGCGAACATGAGCGCGGTTCCAGCCGGCTGCTTTCCGGTCCGGCCCCCAAGCGAGCCCTGCAGCAGCCCGAAGTCTGATCGCCCCATATCGTCGAGCACGACGGCTTCACCATCGAGGATGAATGTCGCCGGACCAAGAGCGGCCGCTGCTGACGCAATGGCCGGGAATCTCGCCGTCCAGTCAAAGCCGCCGCGTGTCAGGATCCTCACCTTGGATAGCTCCCGGTGAACAGCAATGCGGTAGCCGTCCCACTTGATATCGTAGGACCATTCAGGCCCCTTCGGCGGGCGGTTCTTCAAGACGGCTAGGCAAGGTTCGACGCGATCCGGCATGGGATCGAACAGGAGGCGCGGCTGTTCAGGGTCGCGAGGTCTCAGGCGTCCGCTTCGCAGCGGCGCCTTATCTTCCGTCAGGAGCGGTTTCGGCGGCTTTCGCGGTCCTTTTACCATTCCGCCATTTCAGCAGAGACAGCTTAACAACCCGCTTAGGAAGCCTCTGGACCTCCGTCCGCTTGCTCCATAGGGTTTCGGTGCCCGGAAACGACGTAGGACAGGCACTGGTGGATCAGGCAACCGCCCAAGAGCTGCTGAAGCTCATTCACAGTATCGCAGATCCTTGCGAGGATATCATCGCCAAGGCTGGCGATCTCGCCGGCGATCCGTCCCAACCGCCAGAGATCCAACAAGCCTCTGCTGACCTGGCTGCGACTGTTGAACAGCTGTTTCAGATCGCCCACTACATCATGAACGCAACGCCCAGGCTGTAGAAGCAAGGAACGGTTTTGCCGGGGGAAGTCGGTCCCGGCTTCCGCTTCGCGGCGCTATGCTAAGCCTCCTGCGGCTTCCCTTCTTCCGTCAAAACCGTGTCGAGAATTCCCGCTTTCCCGCCCCTGAAGGAGGGGCGGCGCTATGCTGAAAGCTCCGATGTTCTTCATTGTCCTTCTCGGATCTCGGACTGGCGCCGATCGATCCGAGCCGAGCGGCTAACCGCCGCTATCGACACGTTGAATCAAGCTGAAATGGAGAGCTGCCCGAGGAGCGGAGCGCTCATCACTCGGAGCGCAGCGGGCAGATCCATCGTTTTCTAACCTGGATCAGAAGACGGAGAACCGGCGTCGCCGGTTCGCATCCGCAAGGAGCGGCCGGGATCGGCCGCCCATCGACCCTACCCTGTTCCGCTCTTACGATAGGTCGCCGATCGCGCCAATGGGCAAGCGCGCAAGCGCTGTCGCTCGTCAGGAAAAACGGCTTTCGCCGTCAAGCCGGCAAACCTTCCGTTTTTCCTTCCTCCCGCCCCATGACCCGATCCGCGTCCTAACGGGAGCGGGCTGCGCCCTCCCCCTTCGTTCCGCCGGATGTGGGGGCACATCCTTCGAAAACGAAGGCAGAGGCTTCGCCCACTAGCGGGGCTTGCTCCCAAGGGAAACGGGAAAAACTGGAGCAAGAGACCATGAGCGACATCATCGCGATAGCATTGAACAAGCTGGACGCTGACCCGAAGAACGTCCGGAAGACTTACACCAAGGAGAGCATCGAGAGCCTGTCGGCCTCGATCCTCGCCAATGGCGTCATCCAAAACCTTGTGGTGCGCAAGGCATCCAAGGGGAGATACCTCGTAACCGCTGGCGGTCGCCGCCTTGCAGCCCTCAATCTTCTGGCCGAACGGGGCGAGATCACGGCTGACTACGCTGTGAATGTCATTGTCCGGGAGGCGGGTGACGCCACGGAATTAAGCCTGACCGAGAACGTGATGCGGGAGGCGATGCACCCCGCCGACCAGTTCGAGGCATTCAGAGCGTTGTTCGATGAGGGCAAGTCAATCAAGGACATCGCCGCCCGGTTCGGGACAACCGAAATCATCGTTAACCGCCGTCTTGCGCTGGCGAAGGTTTCCCCTGTCTTGTTCGCGGCGTTCCGCGCCGAGGATATGACCTTTGAGCAGCTTGCCGCCTTCACCATCACCGACGATCACGCTCGACAGGAAGAGGTGTGGAATGCCCTCCCCTCATGGGATCGCAGCGCCAACACAATCAAGCGCCGTCTCGCCGTGGATGAAGTCCCCGCAAGCGACAAGCGGCTCGCGCTGATCGGCGGGTTAGAGGTTTATGAGGCGGCTGGCGGTCCAGTGCGCCGCGACCTGTTTGCCGAGCAGGGAGGAGGCTTTGCATGCGATAGCGGCTTGCTTGAAAAGCTGGTTGCCGAGAAGTTGGAGGTCGAGGCGGAAGCTGTGAAGGCCGAAGGCTGGAAATGGGTCGAGTGGTGCGCTCAGCAGCCGGATAACATCTATCAGATGGCCCGGGTTTACCCGCAGCGCGTGGACCTCAGCGACGAGGATCAAGCCAAGCTTGACGCACTGACTGAGCGTTATGACGAACTGGCGGCGCAGATCGATGCGGATCAGGAGGATGAAGGTGCAGAGGCCGCCTTGTCCGCCGTCGAGCAGGAAATCGCCGTCCTGCAGAAGCGCGAAGAAGCCTATCGCAGCGAAGACCTCGCCATGGCAGGGGCAATCGTCACAATCGACCATTGGGGCAAATTGTCGGTGCTGAGAGGCCTTGTCCGCGACGAGGACAAGAAGAAGGCCGAGGCAACGGAAGGGAAGCAAGGCGGGGCGACCGAGGAGGCTGACGGCGCTTCGAAATCTACGGGGCTGACCCATTCAGCCGCATTGATTGAAGACCTGACCGCTCAGAAGACGGCGGCACTTCGTGTCGAGCTGGCGAACAATCCCGACATTGCGCTTGTGGCGGTCGTCCACGCGATGTTGCTCAAAGTGCAGTATCGCACGGCATGGGGCATTCCCGGCCACCAGAGCGCGCTTGAAATCTCTGTCACTCATGAAGTGCTGGACGGTTCGATGAAGCGTCCCGCCGAGATCAAGGCCCTTGAGGCGTGGGGAAGCCTCGAGGAAAATTATGGGCACCGGCTTCCCGGCGATCCTGCTGACCTTTGGGAATGGCTGATGGATCAATCTCAAAGCGAGTTGTTGCAGCTTCTGGCCTATGCCGCCGCCCATTCCGTCAATGCGGTTGAGAAGAAGTTCCGCAGTCGCAGCCAAGCGCTGGCACATGCCGACCAGATGGGCCGCGCATTGAACGTGGACATGCGTGACTGGTTTGAGACTACGGCGGAAAGCTATTTCAGCCACGTCAACAGGCCGACCATTCAAGCCGTTGTTGCCGAGGTGCGCGGCGAGGATTTCGCCGCTGGTGTCGGCAACATGAAGAAGGGCGAGGCTGCGGAGTATGCCGCCAAGTCCATCAAGGACAGCGGTTGGCTTCCGCCTCACGTTCGGATCGCGTCTGACCCCGACGCAGAGGGTGAGGCTGAAACCTCAGAGGACAAGAACGAACACTCGTTCCCGATGGCAGCGGAATAATCCCGCCGCTGCTTTCCGCCGGTCACGTCCTCCAGCGTGACCGGCTCCCCTATTCCAGAGGATAAGCCATGCTTGATTCCGTACCTGATCCGACCCTTGCCGCCGAAAGCTGCTGCCAGCTAATCAACGCCTACCTGAACGATCCGGAGCATGTTGATTGGGATGACGTGCAAAAGGCACTCGATACAGCGCTAAAGGCCTTCGATCTACCACCGACCTACATTGAGGAGGCTATTCAGCGCGGCTGATTTTGCTGCAAGATCGCACCTTAGCGCCCGCCTTGGCATCGAGCCAATGCGGGCGCTTTCGCAGGTGCCTGGGAGGCAGAAACGTATCGGGGGACGGCACATCAGGCCGCTTGTTGAGAGGAGGCCCGCGCCCCCTCCTCTCAAACTCTCCTCCCCACCCGGTTGAATTTCCCCAACAATAACGGGGGGTAAATCCTACTCTGGAAACGTTCCAGATTTCAGCGTGAAGAGAGGGAAGACGCGGAAAGGCGCGCTAACAAATTAAAATGTAAGCACTATTTCAGATCTCGGCTGAACCGGCGCAGCAGCGCGAAATGTGTCAACTTGCATCAATTCGGTATCTCAGGCTACAAATCGTAACGAGCGGAACCGTAACCGATTCCGACTCACACATTCTAACAGCTTTTTGGAGATCACACCCGGCCCAGAAAAGAAAAACCGCTCCCGAAGAATCCGGAAGCGGTCTGCAGTTCGGTAATAATAAGCCAAAACCGTTCTCGCAGACCTCCCCTCCGATGTCAATAATCAGAACACCTTTTCGGTGAACGGCGGAGCTTTGTCTGGCCTCTGAGGAGACGGACGATGGGGGAACCCACACAACACAAGCGGCCGACAGGTCGCAGAATGACGAAGGAGCGAGCCGAATTCCGGCGACTGGCACAGTCAACGGAAATCGGAACGGTGACGCGCGGGCAGCTTGCGGTACTTGCAAAAAACCTGATGACAATCGGGATGATTACGACCGCAGAATATGCGTTGCTGGAAGCAATCATCACGACCGCCAAGGCAGACGCCTTCGACAAAGGAGGACGGCCGATCGTCTACAAGTCGAACCGACAGCTCGGCTATGACATCAACAAGTCGCCAGGGCGCGTAAGCCGGATTCTCTCCCGATTGTACGACCTCGGCCTTGTCACCATGCAGGACAGTGCGAATTTCAAGCGCTACCCGATCCGTGACGGCGAAGGAGATATTGCCGACGCCTGCGGCATTGATCTGCGTGTCCTGATCGCTCGGCACCATGAACTTGATCAGTTGGTGCGCCAGAAGCGGGAAGAGATTCGAGTTCGAGACGGCGCGGCGCGTCGCTTCCGGGACGCTCTGCGTGGTGCTAGATATGCTCTGGCGTCCTCAACCGATCGAGGGGAAGTCATCCTTGGGCGGATCGGGTCCCGTGTTGAGAAGATCGCGGCCCTCATCGGATCAGCCAGGCACGCACCGGCCCACGTCCTCCGGAAGGCAACAATGCTTTTGGAGTGGCTTGCCGACCGATTGCGTAACGTGAATCGGACCCCGCAAGCTTCTGACATAGATGCAAATATGACATGCACGGATGTCGAAAACGACATGCACATACAAATTACAACCCCGAAGCCTTTTGAACCTCGTAATGATGAACGGCGTTCGGCTAACGCCGAACAAGTGAGTTCGCTAGGGGCTGGCTCCGCCAGCAAGAGGGCTTTTGAAGAAAGCCTGGGGAGCCGTTCGCGCCAAAGCAATAGGCAACTGCAAGTGCGGCCTTCACTTGTGGCGCTGGAAGATGTGTGGCGGGCTACGCCAAGCCTTGCCGAATATGGCTACCAGCCCCCGCGTAGTTGGGCGGACCTGGACCGGATCGCTCCCAAGCTTTGCCGCATCGCCGGCGTGTCCGAGGATGCGCGCCAGCGGGCCGTGGAACGAATGGGCCAGCAGGCGGCTGCGGTTGCGATCGCTCTCACCTTTGAGAAATACACGCGCGCCGAAATCAGCTCGCCGGGCGGGTATTTGCGGGCCATGACAGACCGAGCCGCGAGCGGAGAGCTTCATCTGAACCGCTCGGTATTTGGGTTGGCAGCCCGCAATTCTATGGAGGCGCGCGCTTGATGAATATTTGCTTGGTGGGAGCCGCGCTGGCTGCGCTTCTGTTCACTGCTTCCGCTGCGTCGGCCGATTTTTCAGGCCGGGCGCGGGTGATTGATGGAGACACCTTCAGCATCCGCCAGCAGAGGATCCGCATTGCGGCTATCGACGCATGTGTGCGCGATCAGACCGGCTTCAAGAATGGCGCGATATGGAGGTGCGGAGTCGAGGCACGACGGTTCCTCGCCAGCATGATCGATGGAAAGCATGTTCGCTGTGTCGAAATTGATCGGGACCAGTACCGACGCCTTGTCGGCCAGTGCTTCATCGAGCGCTCGGACATCGGCCTTGAAATGGTGAAGGCGGGCCAAGCCAGCCTCTTGTTGCGCTATCTGCCAAGATCCCACCCGATCGACCTGAGCCAGTACCGCCGCGCCGAGACTCGTGCCCGACAGCTCGGCCAAGGCTTGTGGGGCGCTGAGATTGAATCGCCCTCCTCCTATCGTCGCAGCCATACCGGCAACTGAAGTACTGGCGGCGTTGATATGGGTGACAGTTGGCGAGATCTCACGTGGTGGCGCAACTCTCGGTCAACCCAGCCTCTTGTTCCAGGTTGTTGGTTCGGTTGCATTCAGCACAATCCCGCACGCTACCAGTGCCGATGTCCCATTTGTCGAGGTGACGTATTGCTGCAAGCGCTCAGGCCCCACACCTCCAAAGTGGTTGCTCTTGATGCCCGTTCGCACGGCGACGCGGTTAGCGCAAAGCTATCTGTCTCCAAATTTTCCCCGCCTTCGGCTTCCTCGCGAAACAAAATTTTCCGCCGCCCAGCCTCCTTCGCTGCGCTCCGGCCTACGGTGCGCACCGCTTTTCGCCGTGCCTTATGAACGATCATCGCAACCACCATATAGGAGTGATTAACATGAGCATGACCAACTTCATCCAGTTCGACAAAGACGACATCGACAACGCCAAGGGAACTGGCCTCATCTCCACCATCGACCGGGACCTGGACATCAAGGTTACACCGTTCGACTCCACAAACGAAAAGGCTCCGACGCATCGCGTCTATGCCAAGTCACCTCGCGGCCACGACATCGAAGTTGGCGGCATCTGGAAGAAGACCAACGGAGAAGGGAAGTCGTACTACACCCTCTCAATCAAGCGCCTCGGCTTCAACGCCAACTTGGGCCGCTATCCCGGCCAAGATGACCTGGCGCTGCAGGCCATCATCGAATGGGAACCCCGCGATTGATCGCTTTGGGAGGCCCGATCTCTGATCGGGCTCCCACCATAAAAGAGCCGATTGCCCCGCATTCGCTGGATATTCGGCTCTTTTTGTGCTAAGTTGAACACTAACTGGAGGCTCTGCCAATGAACGTTCATGCTCCCCGCCCCGATCGCTCTCCGGAAGCTGTTGCTGCACGACAGAAAGCCGTCGATCAGGCTCGTGCCGCCAATATGCGGCAGGGTTACACTGGCGATCCGGTTTTGGAAGAAGCAAACGGCCGTTACGTTGCGGGAGACATTACTTCCGAGGAAATGCGCCAAGAGCTGCTGGCCCGCTTCAAGCGGGCCTGATCATCACCTAGACATTTCTCGCGGCCGCCTGTGATCTCAGGCGGCTTTTTTGCATGAGGTTTCGCTTGGCCCGCGATGATGAAGCCAAAGGCTCCTACACCTATCCAAACACTTCAGAGGATAAGGACTTCAGGGATGTTCTGAAGAACAAGCTGGATATCAGGAGCCATTCGGCGCTGCGTGAGGCTGAATACGCTTTTACTGCTTTGAGGCAAACAGAGCTGGCTGAGGGAAAAGGCCCGACCGGTAATCACGACGCAGCGCATCTGAAGGCTCTACACGGCTACATCTTTCAAGATGTCTATGAATGGGCAGGTCATACGCGAAATGAAAGTCCTGTCGTCGATGGGCAGCGGGTAGAGCCTGTAGGAGGGCTTTCGAAGGGCGGCACGACGTTTCTGCACGGATCGCGGATAGAAATGGGTCTCAACGAGGCGCTGAGGCCTGCTAGAGACGTTCAGGGCCTTAAAGCCGCTACACCTGAGCAGTTTGCCGAGAAGGTTGCCCACGTCCTTTCTGAGCTGAATTACGTTCACGCTTTTCGAGAAGGCAATGGAAGGGCAAACGAGGCGCTGGTGGTCTCATTGGGCCGCACCTACGGACATGACATCGACCTTACCGTCATCACTAAGCCTCGCATGATCGAGGCATCCATTGAGACCACCAATGATCCGTCCAGTCCGGCGATGAAGCACCTCATCCAGGATGCGATGGATCCTAACCGCCGCGAGGCAATCCGCAGTGCCATGTCAGATCTTGAGCAGGCTGGCGAGAAACCCTTTGAGCACAATATCCGCACGGCTCGCCCGGGCGAAGTGATCGAAGGGCAGGTTCTCGGGTATGACAATCGCGTGGCGAGTCTCGTGACCGACAGGGGGATTGTGGCCGTTGACCGCGCTGACCTTCCCGAGCGGACGCCTCCTGACGACGAGGAGGTGAAGTTCGCCGCTGGATCTGATTTCAAGACTTTGGGGCGGCCGGAACAGGTCCAAGATGCCCAATCGCAGCCAGGTCAGCAAAAGGCCCAAGAGCCTCAGTCGCAGCACATCAACGCCGATCTTAAGGCTATCGAAGCGCAGCAGCTTGCCGATCGCCAGCGAAACCGCGACCAAGACGACCGAGAGCGCTGACCTGCGGCCCGGTCGCTGCAGTGAGGGCCTGTGTCATTGGCCGGGGTGCCGGAGCTCTGCGCCTTCCCCTGTCCGTTGGATGATTTGACGGACAAACTACGATAGCCCCTCCCCCATCCAACCGCTTGCGCGGTCCTACACTCCGTTGCGGCCCTACGGGTGCATGGGGTCGTTTCGCTATCTTCGGATCTTTGCCGTCAACCAACGAACAGGAGACGGCGATGCAGAGCGTAAAGGACACCTACCAGCGGATCACCGACACCATCATTCAGCAGCTCGAGGCCGGCACCAAGCCTTGGATCCGGCCATGGCGCGGAAACAGCCGCAGGTCGGCTACGCCGCTCCGCGCCTCCGGCGAAGCCTATCGCGGCATCAACGTGGTCATGCTGTGGCTCTCCGGGCAACTCGCCGGCTACGACGAAAACACATGGATGACTTACCGGCAGGCTCAGGAGCTCGGTGCTCAGGTCCGCAAGGGCGAACAAGGAACCCTCGTCGTCAAGTACGGCACCTTCACGCCGAAGGAGCAGGATGCGGACGATCGTGCAATCCCCTATCTCAAGGGCTACACCGTCTTCAACGTCGAGCAGATCGACAACCTGCCTAACCGCTTCAAGAGCCCGGCCGAGGCGGCGCCGATCGAGCCGGTTCCGGTCATCGACCATGTCGAAACCTTCATTCGGGCCACAGGCGCAAAGATAGCCTATGGCGGAAAGCAAGCCTGCTATCGGCCTGGCCCCGATGACATCCAGATGCCGGAGCGCGGTCGGTTCCTCAGCGAGGTTCATCTTTACAGCACGGTTTTTCATGAGCTCGGGCACTGGAGCGGCGCAAAATCACGCCTTGATCGTGACCTTAGCGGGCGGTTTGGGAGCGAGACCTACGCAATGGAGGAGCTTATTGCCGAAATCTCAGCCGCGTTCGTCTGCGCCGATCTTGGCATTGAGCATGATCCGCGAGACAACACCGCGACCTACGTTGAAAACTGGCTCAAGGTGCTGAAGCAGGATTCACGTGCAGTCATCACTGCCGCCGCGAAGGCTCAGGCAGTTGCTGACTATCTCCGACAGTTCAGCTCTTCCACAGGGTCGGGGCCCTAGCAAAAAATGTCGGGCCTCATGCGCATCGACCCAAAACTTTACAACTGTAAAGTCGGGCATCCTTGATGCGTTAACTTCTTGTTAACGAAAAACGCCTTGAAGAATCGGAGTCAGTCTGGCATTCCTGACGGAAATGATCTCGTAAAGTGGTCAGAACCGTCAAGAGGATTGAATGCTGCAGCCAGCTTCTCAGAGCGTCAGAGACACTGCGTCGAAGATCGAGGTCTACACCTCGAAACTCTCCGCGGAGCTGAACGATATGCGTGAAGCTGTCTATCCACCCTCTGCGCAAAAAACATTTGGCCGGACATTCTCAACCCTTGACCTAGTGAGGCTACTCAAGGTTCCGGAAAGTACTCTTCGCCAGTTGACGCTGGAAGGGAAGGGGCCTTTGCCCGAGCGCGCAGAAAACAATAGGCGAACGTACACGATAGAGCAGGTCAAGGAACTGAGGCGATTCTTGGCCGAACTTCGTCCTGACGAAGCTGGCGAGCTGCTTCCGCATCGTCGCAAAGGGGAAAAGCTTCAGGTAATTGCTACGGCGAATTTTAAAGGTGGTAGTTCCAAGACAACCACTTCTATCCATCTCGCACATTTTCTAGGGCTTCAGGGTTATCGGGTCTTGTGTCTGGATCTTGATCCGCAAGCATCGATGACTGCGCTATTTGGTATTCAGCCCGAGTTCGATCTCGGCGAGAACCAGACAGCCTATGCAGCCATTCGATATGACAATGAGAGGCGGCCGCTCGCTGAAGTGATCCGGCCAACCTATTTCCCAGGTGTAGATCTAGTTCCTGGCAATCTGGAGCTAATGGACTTTGAGTTTGATACCCCGTCCTATCTGACCTCGAAAACCAGAGATGACCTGGGTTTGTTTTTCGAGCGGTTAAGCAGTGCCCTGGCCCGCGTGGATGATCGATACGATATCGTTATCATCGACACCCCACCGTCCCTTGGATACTCGACACTCGCTGCTCTTTATGCAGCCACGTCCTTAGTTATTACCGTTCACCCGGCGATGCTCGACGTTGCATCGTGCAATCAGTTCCTGATCATGATCTCCGATCTATCGGAGGTGCTGGGGCAGTTTGGAGCTAAATTTGAGCATGACTTTTTCCGCTTCCTGCTCACGCGCGTGAACCCGAATGACGGGCCGCAGAAGTACATGTCCGGAGTCATGCGCCGATTGTTTGGTGATGATGTACTCGTTGCGGAGGCGCTCGAATCCACGGCAATCGCCGGTGCAGCGGTAGCGAAGAAGACCCTATACGAGCTTGAGTCGGGTGAGGTCGGTCGTGAAGCGTTGAAGCGCGCAATTGAGAGCGCTGACCGAGTTAACTCCGAGATCCTCGACCTCGTTCACCAAGTTTGGGGACGTAGCACATGAAGAAAAGCATCCTTCAGCGAATGGCGGCCGCCGAAAGCCGGACGGAATCTCCTGTGGTGTCGGACGCGTCCGACAAGCCCTCGCTGGCGCGGCGGCACTCTTCACCTGTCATTTCCAATGTGGGTCGGGCACTGACACAGCTCACAGAAGATAGTGTCATTTCACTCGATCCTGACCGTATCGACCGCTCCCCCTATAGAGATCGCTTTGACAACGACGAGGACGCGGCCAAAGAGCTCGAGGCGCTTAAGATTTCAATCGCAAGTGAAGGCCAAAAAATTCCAGTTCTTGTTCGGCCGCATCCGACGAAAGCGGATCATTACCAGCTTGCCTACGGTTACCGTCGTTGGGCAGCGATCAAGGCCATAATGGCAGAATCGGATCGCCCGGAGACCATAAAGATTCGAGCCTATGTTCGAGAACTTTCCGATCGGCAGTTGATTGAAGAGCAATCGCTCGAGAATGGTGTTCGGGAAAACCTGACCTGGATTGAGCAGGCAATGTGGGCCGTACAGCTGAAAAGTGCTGGCCTTTCTCATCGCGCCATGTGCCCAATCTTGGGAGCTTCAGAAGCGGCAATATCGCATCTTTTTCGAGTGACGGAGGCGGTTCCCGAAGACATCATTCTTGCGATCGGAAGAGCAAAGGGAGTTGGTCGACCGAAATGGACCGCATTTGCCGAGTTGCTGAAAGATCCGAGCGGCGCAGCACGTGTTCGTAAAATAATCGACACGGTCGAGTTTCGAGGCGCTGACAGCTCCAGCCGTATTACCCAAGCGATACGAGCTGCAAGTTCGGCGGCCGACAAAGTGACTACGGAGCCAGCTGAAGAGATTGTTGACTTCGCCGTGGGTGACCGAGTTTTTGGCCGCATGAAGAGTAATTCGGCTGGAACTACGGTCTCAATCCCGAAGCAGGAACGCGCTTTCGCGCGCTGGCTCGCGGACCGAATGCCTGATCTTCTAAGCGAATACAACAATCGTTCAGATCCAACTCACCAAGAGGTGTGATCGAGACACTCGTTAATTGGTCAAGAGGAGAGACCGCGACAAAAGAAAAAGGCCCCCAAAACGTTTCCGTCATGGAAGCCTCTCTCAATTCCTAGCAAGATCGAGAATCGCATTTCCATGAATCCCAGTCAAGAGTCTTTGGCATCGTTTTGGTGAGCGGATTTCTTTTGCCTGAAGAAAGGTGAAGGAATATGCAGACGGGAAATGTGACGACGCCCTTTGGGCGGCGGCCGGCTGTGCTTGCTCTTGTAAAGAGGCAGCTCCAGACGTCCGAGACGAAACCAAGCCGCCCGGTCGAAAAATGGAGAGTGTTTCGCGACGCTTGTGAGGCCCGTGAACGCCTTGGCCTCCAGGACAGGGCGCTGACTGTGCTGGACGCATTGCTGACGTTTTATCCAGAGAGCGAGCTCAACTGCGATAGTGGATTGGTGGTCTTTCCATCCAATGCTCAGCTGTCTGTCAGAGCGCACGGCATAACCGGAACGACCTTGCGGCGGCATTTGGCTGCCTTGGTCGAAGCCGGGCTCATCCAGCGCAAGGATAGTCCGAACGGCAAGCGCTACGCTCACCGGGACAAGGGTGGCGATATCGAGCAGGCTTTTGGATTCGATCTTTCTCCACTTTTGGCTCGCGCTGCGGAACTTGCAGGTCTGGCACAGGAAGTCGCTGCCGAGCGCCTGCAGTTCAGACGAGCCAAAGAGGCGCTGACTATCTGCCGGCGTGATGTACGCAAGCTAATTTCCGCCGCGATGGAGGAGGGGGCCGACGGCGACTGGGAAGCCATCGAAGACATGTATGTCGGCATTGTCAGCCGACTCCCCCGCAATCCTGACCGTCGCCAGGTGGAGGCAATCCTCGACGAGATGCAGCTTTTGCGCACCGAAATCCTCAACCTTCTGGAAAATCAGTTAGATTCTCAAAATATGGACGGCAATGCTGTTCAAAATGGCTGTCACATACAGAATTCAAAACCCGAATCCATCTATGAACTTGAACCTAGCTCTGGAAAAGAGCAGGGCGGAGCCGTCGAGCTGGAAGTAGCACCCAAAGCGGTTGCTCAGCCGTTGGCAAAGCCGGAACAGATGAAGGCGTTCCCGCTGTCGATGGTCCTGAAAGCCTGCCCGCAGATTTTGGATTACGGGCCCGGGGGGGTGATCTCCCATTGGCGCGAGCTGATGGGGGCCGCGGTGGTGGTTCGATCAATGCTTGGTGTTAGCCCGTCGGCTTATGAGGAAGCGTGTGAGGTGATGGGGCCGGAGAACGCGGCGGTTGCTATGGCTGCAATCCTGGAGAGGGCAGGGCATATCAATTCGGCAGGTGGATATCTCCGCGATCTCACGCGTCGAGCGAGGGCAGGGGAGTTCGGGCTCGGACCAATGCTGATGTCGTTGATGCGCGCCAATACGAACGGAGGCCGGAAAGCAGGGTGAGGGGCTGTGCTGACGCACTAGGGTGAGGTCTCGATGGAAAAGGCCTGAAGTCACCCTTCCTACATTGACAGCACGTACGACCGGTTTCAGCTCTCATTCGTCTGTAGGTGTTTCGGTTGTAGATGACTTGCGACCTGGTGGGCGACCAGGCGGACGGCCTCTCCTGCTGGCTCTCGCAGCTTTTCGGTTCAAGCGTTGGCGTTCAGCCTCAGCTTGCGCTTCAGCCTCCGCTTCCGCTTTCTGTCGAGCCTCAAGAACATCGCTTGGCGTCAATTGGCCAACTATGCCAATCAAACTGCGTATGGTGTCGTGGGGGAGGTCATGAATAAGTCTGAACAATTCAACCCGATCATCGGCCTCTTGAGGATCTTTGCCGTAAAGATGAGGTGCCGCAGCATGAATCATCTGCATTGGCAGGAAACCAAGGAGCTCGGAAAGGTGGATCATTCGTGATACGGTGAGGCGCGAAATGTTCAGTTCATAGCGGCTATAAACCACTCGTGCGAGACCAGCCAAGGTCGCGAAATCACTCTGGGTCAAACCAGTTTTCGCACGTTCGTCTAAGAGGAATGCGGAAAGCTTTGCGTCGATCTCCCCGAAGCTGACAATACCGTCGAAGCCCTCCTGGCGGTACAAGGGTCTCTGGAAATCTGGATCTGTGGTCTCAACCAGTTCCCTTGAATTGATATAGTCGGATAGATTCCGCACCGTCGGTATTCCCTCAGTCCCCAAATCCGCCAGTGGCAGATATCACGCACCATAACGTGCCATTAAGGCACTGTCATCCTGCGCGCCAGTCACACAAACCTAACAATATTGGGGGGAATGATCTGTAACATTGCTCTCCTAGGATCGAAATGCGCAACTCAGAGGCGCGTTGTGCCTCGAGTCAAGTTTGACTGCGAGCATTCCTGTTCACCGCCTTCGCAGCAATCAGATTCCAGCTTCGGGCATTGGGTTGAAAAATGCCTTCGAGGATCCTCTCCTCGCTGACCCAACTCAACTTCACGCGCATTTCGCAAGCTAGGGAGAACTGGTCGATGCTGATGCATCTTGTGATCCGGATCTCAGACTTCGGTCCGTGTTCCTCGAAGTCCCACATTGCAAACCGGAACAGCTCGCGTTTGGCGCGATCGTCCGTTGGCCAGTCGGTTTGCTTGAAAGGCTCCGGTGGAGCGGCGCCGACACTGAGTAAAGTTCTCTTTATGGCGGGAATATCGATCCCGACCTTCTCCGTCGCTTCAGGGTTGATCACAAATCCAAGGGTTGCGCCTAGCGCCACCCCGCCCAGGAAACGAAGGTCGAGGATCAATAACCATTATCCTTCAGAAACTGGTCGATCGCGGCCTTGACGATCACCGTCATTTTCAAGTCGTTTTCAGAGGCTGCTCGCTCCAGACGTTTCTTAGTATCGTAATCAAGGGGGCAGTTGACGAAGTGTTTGCTCTCCCGCGCTTTATTCTGCTTCAGCTCCTGCAGTCGTATTCTGGATGCCTCACGCTCTAACGATCTGCTCGTCGCTCTCTCCCGGCGAGCTTCCGGTGATGGCAGAATCAAGCTCGACCGTTGTGGCACTTGAACGTCAGGGACCTTCGCGGGAGCTTCTTCGATAGCAACCTGGTCTGGATGATCGCTGGCCACCAAGTTTTCTGCTTCGTTGTCTATAGCCGGCTGAGACATTGAATTGGGCACATTCCCCCGTGACCGTCGCGGTGCAACGGGAAAATCAGATATACTGGAAGTCCCTTTAGCCATCTTACGCCCTCTTTTCCTCGTTTGTCAGGAAACGTTCAATTTCTTGCATCATGCCCATAACCTCACTCCGGGCCTTTCTGACCGAGTCGCTGAGCTCAAGCATTTGCAGTGTCCCATATCCCAGTCTGATGTCCCGATAGGGGTTTCGCTCATACAGCTCGGTATCAAGGAGGTGTGAATCATATCCCTGCTCTTGCAGGTTTGCGATGAAGGGGCGGATCAGGCGGTAAGCTTCCAGTGAGCGGCCGGGGAGAGTGATCCGGGTTCTGAAGTTGAGATGTGGAATGTTTCGCCCGGTACGATCGCAGGTGTCAGCCACGTCCATTGCTGCCTGGCCGGCAGCAAGGATCTCGTCTTGGTTTGGCTGGATCGGGGTCATAACGATGTCCGAGCCGGCGATGATCGTGTCCCGTAGCACGGTGTCTTGCCCAGGGGAGTCTATCAACACGACGTCAAACCCGGCGGTTTCGTTCTCCAGAATATGCTGAAGTGATGCGTTAGTTACCGCCGTTCGAAGCTCAATGCCGTCTGGCCTGTTGTCCTTCGCCTCTGAACGGGACCACCACTCATTCAGGTTTTGTCGTCCGTCTGCATCAACCAAAAGCACTTGCTTACCTTGAAGCGCATATTCCCCGGCGATCAGGATTACGGCGGTCGTCTTCCCCGCGCCACCCTTGCCGCTTACCAGCGACATGCAAATTGCCATTTCACGATCCACTTCCCTAAGACTTCAACCCGTCCCCTAGCGGTCCGACGTGTGTTCGATCGGAACATCAGTATCGTCGTTAAGATCTTCACATCGAAGAGAACCTACCATGTGAAAACACGCGGGTTAAGATCAAAACGCGCGTGTGATCACACGCTGTTAGACATCAATAAAGCCACACGAGTTGGTCGTGTGGCTTTTACAACTGTCTGGGTCGAGTGGTGAACCCCGGAGCCGCGTGAGGCCGTCTTTGGCGCTCGCACGGAGGGCGCAAGGGCGAAGAGCGAAGCGTCCCTTTCGCCTGAGTACGAGGGACAGACGAAGGCCTTCAGAAGCGGTTTTGGCGGTGAACCCTGGTGAGCGTTCCAACGGAAAGAGTGCGAAGCGAAGCGGAGCCAGTCGAGAGGTGAAATTTGATTGAAATTATGGAGTAGTGCTTTTGGTTATGGGTGGCAGGATACGCAAAAATGTTTTACATTTTGCATTACGATCGTGGGACAAGCCCACGATGAGGGTCGCAAAGCTCCAGGAAGGCCGAGTTGATTGATGAGTGAGGACACAATCGAAGTGCCGACAGCCAAGCAACGCAAGGGGCGTCTAATCAACGTCCGCGTCAGCGATGCAGAGCATTCGGCAATCGAAGAAGCGGCAAAGTCGGCCGGTATGAGTGTGTCTGCTTTTTTCCGTTCGCTGCTCCTCGAGGGGGCTGGCGTTCGACCCCTTCTGACTGCGGAAGACAGGTTGATCATGGCCGCGTTGCTCGAAGACATGCGGATGATCGGCATCAATTTGAATCAGGTAGCCCGCTCCCTGAATGCAGGAAAGGGTGTCCATCCCTCAGAGCTGGACATCAACCTTGGCAACGTCCAGCGGATTCAGGCGGCTGTAATGAGTGAGCTGCGGACACTTTCGCGCCGTGCCGGGCATGAGCGCCGAGGCGAGGTGTAGGCCGTGGAGTTCTTTTTCGGCACTTTCACAAGCGAATGGGAGCAAAGGCGCGCGGCGCTATTGCACGAAATGACGCTCGGCGGCCGTGGGAGGGCTGTCGAGGAAGAGCTTGAGAAGAGACTGAAGAATCTGCAGCATCAGGTTGGGATGTCTAAAGGCGGGTCGGGATCTAGGGGAGGGGTGAGAACTTCGGCATTCAATGTGTCATCGCCTTCGAGGACGATGGCTGCCGGTTCGGGTGCTATGCGATCAATGGACGTTCGTCTTGCGAGCGTTGCCAAAGGGAGCCAGCCAGCAGTTGTCAAACTGGCTTCCTACGGTGGTGGCGCCCGCGTCGGCTCGATGCTCAACTATGTTTCCAGAGGGGGGGAGCTGAAGGTTGAGAACGAGAACGGCGAGACGTTGCGTGGCCGTGAGGAGCTGGCGCGTCTCCGTGGCGATTGGGATCACCTTTTCCAAAACAGGACCGAGAGCCGCGATATCGGCGGGTTTAGCGTCGAGGTGAGCGTTTCCGGCGGCTCGAACTCGCATGAGCAGGTACGGGACATTCTCAGCAGTGGCTTTGGTGATCGACGCTACGCTTACTCTGTCGAAACCCGAAACGACGGATCGCTGAAGGTCGAAGGCTATGTTGTGTTGCGCAGCGGGCAGGGCGAGCGGCTGACGGCTGACGCGAAGGCGGCCGCCATCGTTCAGGAGCGTTTCAACGCCAGCGCCGTTGCGAAAGAGGCCCCCGCAGCTTTCTCGTTCACAGGCTATGGCAATGGCGTGGAATATGGCGCTGCCAAGTTGCGAGACTTGATCGCGCAGCGGAACGACGTTCGAGACGATCAGGGACGTTCGATTGCCGATGACAAGGCTGCGGGCGACCTGGTGCAAAAGGAATGGCGGGATGAGCTGCACAGCCGCAAGAGCCGTGACGTGATGCACGTGATCATGTCGGCCCGTGCCGGCACGGATGCTGTCGCGTTCGAAGGAGCTGTTCGCGACTTCCTGGCTCAGCAGTTTGCGGGCCATCGTTACGTTTTCGCTATGCACGATCCGGAGAACGATCCGAAAGAAGCAGGGGAGGGGGGCAAGCGGCCGCATGTTCATGCCCATGCCATCGTTACTATGCGTTCGGAATCGGGCGACCGGATCGAGACGACTCCGGCCACCTTCCGGCAATGGCGTGAGGTCATGGCCGAGAAGGCGCGTGACCACGGCATCAATATGGAAATGACCGATCGGCGAGAGTTCGCCACGCCGCCAGCTTTCACGCGAAATCAGGTTCGCGCCGTCAAGCATGACGGTCGAACCGAGCATGTCGGCACCAGCGATCCGGCGCAGGCGCGATATGACGCAAAGCGAGCTGGTCGGCGCGTGGTGGCGACGAGCCAGAGAAGCCGCCAGTACATCCTAAAAGCGCAGGAGACCTGGCAGAAGATTGCAGTTAACGCCGGCGACACAGTGGTTGCGGCCTACGCCGCTCAGCATCGCTCCTATCTGGAAAACGGCCTTACCCAAACGGATCAATCGCCTGCTGGTGCAGTCATTCATGCAGATTTCGGCGGTGATTACCGCTCCAATATGGTAGCAATCAGAGACATGTTGTCGGAGGCAAAGGACATGCGCGAGCAGACACGCCCAGAGTTCGAAGCGTACGAAAAGACGGTTGAAACGGCTCTATTCAACCTTCAGCGCAGCGCTGGTCCAGAGGACCGGTCAGGCTTCGAAGAAGTTTCCTCCCTTGCTCGCGAGATCGTCGATCTGCGCAGGCAGATGCTCGAAATGAAGGAGCGTGGGCTTGATGAGCAGGATGGACGAAACGCTGCTGGCGACGTCCCCAGAGAAGGTGGGGCAGCGCCGGATAGAACGGCATCTGAGGTGCAAGAGCAGACGAATGCTAACCTCCAGTGGGAGGCGGCTGTTGCCAAGCATGGAAAGGTTGTCGTTGAGGCTGGTAACGATGCGATGGCAAATGTGGAACACTATCGCTCCGGCCTCGCCCATATCGAAGCCGGCGAGCTCGGAGACGAAAACCGGGAGCAGTATGAGAAGGGCCTTGAAGCTTCGCTTCATCATGCAGCTCAACTCGCCGCTACCGGAAACGGCTATCTCCGGGATGTTGCCAACGAGGATCCGGAACTGCGCGCGGAGATCGAGACCATCGAACGCAACGAAGAGCGTGGGGACGAAAACAAGTCAAACAAGCAGCCGATAACTGCGGATACTGCCGACGATCGCCAACGCGATCTCAGGGTGGATCTGGAAGAGGAACGTCCGATCGGGCAAGCGGAGCGTGAGGCTCACCAGCTCGCTGAGACGGTGGACGCTACTCAGAGGCAGCAAGATCGTGTAAACAGAGACAGGGAAGCGGCCAAGCAGGGCGGCGAGACCACGCGGACTGATCCCGCGCAACAGCACATTCCTCGTCTCGGGGAGTTGGAGCGTGAACAGGTTGAACAGAGGGAGCGTAATCGGGACGACCGTGATCGCTAAAGTGTCATGCAGGACGGTAATCAGAACACCTACCTGGTGGAAGTAAACGACCCCAAGTCTGCCGATATCGTCGGCAAGATGATGGTGTGGGGTATGGTTTCCGTTGGGATCCTCGCGATCCTGATCAAGGTCTACGGGACCGTGATCGGCTGGTATCATGCTTCTGTGGCTTGGCTAACAGAGGCGGGTCAGTACGCAGCCAGCTTCTGGCCCTTCTGAACCTGAATTAGCGGCCGGCCTGTTCCATGATTGGATCAGGAACGGTCGCTGCGAATAGCTCTTCCAAGCTCTTCCTCTTGCGCGGTGATTTGCCTTCGGCTTTCCGTTCGACGACCTCCCTAAGGCGACTAACCCGATCATTGTGCGCTTTTTCGATGTCGTTCTCTGAGACAGGTGTTGTGCGCTTTTCGGGAGCGGGCACAGCTGCCTTTGCAGGTTTCGGAGTGCCGCCGGCGCTGACCTTCTTGTTGGCCAAGGCGGAGGGATTTACAACGCGAGCGGGCGAGGTGGAGGGCACTGGCTCTTTCGGAGCCTCCTCCTGGACAGGCGCCCTCGGCTCCTCCGCTTTCGCCTCAGTCACAGGCTTTATCGCTTCCGCTTGTTCAACCTGTTCCTGGCCTGCATTGGCATAGGCTGGCGTGGTCGCTGGAACTGGTTTAGGTGGCAGGTAATCGACAGTTGGAACGGTCGGTATGTGCGTCTGAGAATAGGCCTCCGCCTCCTTGAAGGGCTGCGTCTTAAAGAAGCGCAGCTTCTCTCCAAAGATTGGCCGCTGACCCTCCACCAGCAAGATCATCTTGTTCTCGGGCATCTGGCGCACTTCCTGCGGCATCATCAGGTCCCGATCGCGAATTTGCTCGACCTTTGTTCGGCGCGGGAGGCCCATAAGCTCGATAGTGCGGGATTCAGACTGATATCGGATAGTTCTCTTGCCAAGCGCGCGGGAAGCATACTCTGCCGTGGCCTGGTCATTGGCACCAAGGATGAGCTGATAGCCGCAGTTGCCAAGGAGCGAATGTCGCGACGTCTCACCATAGATCTCATCCAGGTTCTTCAGGTCCTGGATGATGAAGGCGAGCTTGATCTTATAGCCGGCCACGTAGGGCAGCTTCGTCATGATCTCGTCCATGCGCTTCAGCTGGCGAAACTCATCCAGCAGAAAATAGACCGGCACGGAGTTGGGATCATGCTCAAGGGTAAGTATGTCCATCACCTGTTGAACGAACAGCGTCAGCAGCGGCCTAAGAAGCGTGATGTCGGTGATGTTCGGGGCAAGGTAGATCGTGATAGGGCGACGCTTCATGGATCGAAGGTCCATGTCGGTCATGTTCGTTGCGGCCACAACGCGTTCGTTCTTGAACGGCCTCATCGCCTTCTGGATATCAAGCAGTGCCGAGGCCGCGGCCCGATCCGAGAGAGACAGGTATGAATTGAAGCTCTCCATCGTGAACTTCGACAGGTACGGCTCCTTCTCCTTGATGTACTTCATCAAGGCCTGCAGATCGGTCCCGCTGTTGAAGAAGGAGTTGATTTCGCCGAGGTTCCTGCGCCCTTTGTAGAAGGGGCTTTCGAGAACATAGCTGATGGCGCCGGCGAGAACCTGTTGAGCTGTGGCCTGCCAAACGGAATTCTCGGATTCGGTGTTCTCCGGTACAAGAATGCTGGCGATATTTTGAATGTCAGTCGTGCGATTGCCTCGCTCCGGACGAACGAAATCCAAGGGATTATAGCTGTTGGTCGTCTCGGAACCCGGCGCGAACAAGAAGACCTGGCTGCCGTTGCGCTTCCGATAGCCGGCGGTTGCCTTGTAGACCTCGCCCTTCAGATCCGTGACGATCATAGAGCCTTCGTGCATGAGAGCGTTGGGGATGACGTAGCCCGCGCCCTTACCGGATCGCGTCGGGCCAATAATGAGGTGGTGGCGATCGTCATACGCGCGGAGGACGTTGCTCCCGATGCGGCCGAATATGTGACCTTTCTTGCCAAACCACTTCCCGCGCCGAAGGGTTGCAAGATCCTGAAAGGCCGCATCACCCAATGGATTGCTGGTAGGTTTGAGCCCAAGGTAAGCAATGAGGCCTGATACGAGCAGCGCGGGCACTACGGAGCCGAGCGCGACTTTTTGTAGGGAAGGGGAGGAGCTATAGGCCCAGAACTGCTGAATTGGCGCGAATGGGTTTGAGGTAATTGTCGCCTCGAGGATCCTACCGTCACCGTAGAAGAGCTGAAGCCCCGCCCCGTACGCCAGCATCCAGACTGCAAATGCGATCAACAGGCAGAAGAACAGATAGAAGGCCTGTAGCCCCTTACTCATGATGCATCCCGTGCGAAGTAGATTTCGGAAACCCCGCGCTTGCCGCCTTCCCGCCTGAGCTGGATCACGATCGGAATGACCATTTGGATGTAGGACATCAGATCCTGCTTGGAGTAGCCGGCGGACATGCCGGACTGTTGCATCATCATGGCGAGCTGTTCATAGGCGCCGAGCGGCGTATCGGCGTGTACTGTCGACATGCTGCCCGGGTGGCCTGTGTTGATGGCGCGAAGGAATGAAAATGCCTCAGCTCCACGAATCTCGCCAACAAAGAGGCGATCCGGCCGCATTCGAAGCGCCGATTCAAGAAGGTTTTGAATCGTTACGTTTGCAGTGCCTTGCCCACCCTTGGAGGCGATCAGGTGGACCGCGTTCTTCTGTGGTGGGAATAGCTCACGAGTGTCTTCAAGCGTCAGGATCCGCTCATTCAGGTCTACAGAGTTCAGGCACGCGTTCAGAAAGGTGGTTTTGCCCGACGACGTGCCGCCACTGATCAGGATCGAAACCCGCTTCGTTATGGCCGTATGAATGAAGTCGTAGATCTTCTCCGCACGTAGAAAGGCGATCAGCTCCCGATCCACGTCGCTTAGGCCCCCGACAGCAACCGAGACTTTGTCGAGAGAGCCGTTGTCACGGTAGTCCTGCAGAGAGAAGTTCTGCACAACCTGCTTACGGATAGTGATCGACCCACCGTCAGGTGCTGCGGGCGGCAAGACGACCTGGATACGTTCGCCGGTCGGCAGTGCTGCGCTCAGGATCGGATTAGCGGCGTTGAGGAACTGCTTTGTCGCTGCGGCAACCCGCTCGCCAATGTTCTCGATCTCGCGTGCCGTCAGAGCCACGATTTCATGATGCTCCATGTGATCAGCACCGAAGCGCTCAACATAGACTTGGCCTGGCCGGTTCACTGCAATCTCAACCACCTTCGGGTCATCGAGAAATTGCCTGATGGGCTCCAGAGACCGGTTCAGGAAATAATGAGGATCATGAGCGGTCGTGTTACCTACCATAACGTTCACGTTTGATCTCCTTCATCGCTTCCGTGACAGGATCGTCGTACATGGCGCTGAAATCGAGGTCCTGGCGAACATAGACAAAGATCCGCTCCCCTTGCGGTACGCTGATCGTTGGCGGGATCCTCAAGTTTTCGGCAAGGACCGTGTTCGCCATGTCGCTGAAGGTCTGCGCGATCGTTTCTCGCGCCAATTCAGCACCTCTTTCGGCGTCATCGTTTCCGGAGCTGGAGTCGCTACCGTATCCGGTTAGATAGCTTGCACCGCCTCCGACGATCGACAGCAAGATTGATGCGCCAAAGCGCTCACGGAACTTGTTGTCGACATGACCCGTCAGGCCTGATCGCCCGAGGCTGTCCGTGCCGATGGAGTTCAAGCGCACCGACACGCCGTCATCCCGAATCAGCCTCGTCCACACAACAAAGACCCGCTTCTGCCCCCGCGTAACTTCGGACTGATATTCCCCGATCAGGCGTGTTCCTGTTGGGATCAGGACACGCCGCCCATCGAAGGAGTAGACATCCTTGGATGTGATGGCCCGGACCTGGCCCGGAAGGTCGCTGACGATCGCCGTTTCCAAGATGCCGGGGATCAGCGTGCCCTCTGGGATCATGGCGTCGATGCGCTCAATCTGCCGGGCTTTGGCGGAACGATCACCGATCGCACTCGCTGAGGACAGGTACTGGCTGTTGCGATCCTCGCCAGCGACGGTCAAAGGCGTGCCGCTGTTCGAGCCATCGAGCGTACCATTCGCGGATCCTCCCAGGTTCTGGTCAAGCGTGATTAGCTTTGACCGAAATCGCTCCGGAAACACCTCTTCGGCGGGCGGGGGGGCGCTCGCCGGTTGAGCGACTTCGGGCGGGGGAGGCACGTTGAATTCAGTGACGTCCACCGGCGGAGCTGGCGGCGGAGGAGGCGGAGGTGGAAGTTCCAAGACAGGCTGTTCGGGTGGTGGGGGAGTGGGTTCTCCATCGCGCACGAAACCGGGCGGCCGGAAGGTCGTGGTACGGAACTCCTCCTCACTTTGCGGGCTTTCAGGCGGGCTTTCTCCGGACGTGGCGAGCACCAGGTACGCGGCGAAGACGCCAGCCAGCAAAAGGGCGGCCATGCCGACCGTTTGATTGCGCTTCACGTTTCGATTGCTGATTTCGGCCTCGTCGGCCGCCGCCATTGCGTCGAGTTCAGGGCTGCGCTTCATTAGTTGCCGCTCCTCCTGCGTTTGCTGGCATCAGGATCCGGTTTCGGAGCCATGATGTCAGGATCAGGTGCTGCAAAGTCCGGCTTGCGGAGGTTGAAAATGCACGTCCACTGGTTTCCGTCCCGGAGCGTGTATTGCGTGGCTACGCCGTCAACGACGATGTATTCGCCTTCCTTGCGGAAGTTTCGCAGGGTCTCGGAGAAGTCGGATTGAACGGCAAAAATGGCAGGCACGGTCCCTCGGCCGAACTTGAAAAAGGTCTTCTTTCCGTCATCGAAGACCATTGTCGGCTTCAGCGCCGCGTCGCCCGAGAAAGAGTAGTCAATATTGACGTTCGCTTTGTCGATGCTCGAAATGTTCGGGTTAGCTGCCCGAAACTCAGCCTCCTTCCGCAGAGACTCGTTCAGGTTCTTCTCCGGATAAACGAAGCGAATGCCGAAGACCTTTTTCCCTGCTTCCGGTGCATAGTCATTGAGCTCAAGGAAGTAGATCCTCTTTGAGGTCACCACGTTCATGTTTGTGGAAACGTCCTTGGCTATCGGCTTGACGAAAAGGATGTTGCCCTTTTCGGACGGGGCAACCTGCCAACTGTCGGTGTCGCCAAGCGAGATCGTCTCAAACTTCTCATCTTCGTCGAAGATGATCATCGTCGAGATGCCGTAGGTCGCAGACACCTTCACGACGTTGTTCGGCTGATAGACAACACTGGTCACACGCGCATCCAGACTGCCAGGGCGGGGCTGTTGCGCCGCATAGGCGTGAGTCATCGTGAGAGCGGCGATCGACGCCGCCAGTAGGAAGCCATATTTCACTGCTGGCCTCCCGAGGTCACCGTTTCCTGATCACGGCGGTAGTCATAAACCTGGAAGCCCAACGGGTTTTCGAAGCGCCATTCGTTGCGCTCAGGCGTATCCGTGTAGCGATAACGAACGATAGAGATGAAATGGCGCGTGATGACGTCTGAATCAGAGCGCTCATGCGTCGAGAACCGGACGAGCGCCGTTGTCGTGTTGGGGAAGGTGACAGACTTTATGTCGACGGTGATCGACTTGTTTTTGCCGAGCCGGCGAGCTGGATTGTCAGGGTTCGCGGCACTCCATTGGGCCTGGAGGTCGCGCGCTGCGTCGCCGGTGGAGAGCAAAGCTGCAATTCCAAAGTTCTGCTCGATGGCAAAAGGATCATAGCCCTCGCGGGATCGAATGTAACGGACGACATTCGCCTGAGTGACCGCTTGCTGATCGGTGATGTTCGATGTTCGAGTCAGCCCTGTCTTGACCTCAATGTAGCCAGTGTTCTTGTCGACCTCGACAATGTACGGCTCGAAGCTCTTGAGGGGCACGAGCATCACCAATGCGGAGAGCGACAGGATCGTGATGCCGCCGAAGATCAGCGTAATCAGCCAAGCGAACGCCTTGGACCGTTTGGCCTTTTTGACGATCTCTTGTTCCCAACGGTCCCCATCCTGAAAATAGCTCCGGAGAGCATCGTTATTCTCTGCCATGTATCCTAGCCCTTAATTCCCGCCACCAGTTGCCTAGTTGGGCAGACTGTTGTTGGTAATTCTGTTTTGCATCGCTTCTGCTGCACCGGCGTTTTGGATGTTTTCCCTCATGCCGGCATGGGTTCTGGCGCGTGCGGCCATTCCTAATTCTCCAGCCCTCCCGGCTACAGAACGTGTCGCGGTCAAAGCTCGTGCCGGCAGCGCAACACCGGTAGCGTAGCCAACCGATCGAGCGATCTGCCCAACGCCCGTTGCCACGCCCCCGGTAATTCCCTGGGCGAGAGTTTGAATGTTGAAGAGGACAAAAGCGCCAGCCGCACAGATCAGGACGAAAGCCGAGATATCGTCTAGCTGGATCTCGTTCGCGGATGCTGCCGCTGCGACCTTCTGCAATTCAGCGTCCATGGTCGTGATGAGAAAGGCGGCGACCACGTAAACGAAGAGCGGAATGATCGCGTACGTCAAAACCTGCTGGAACCAAGCCATTCCGTACTGGCGTGTGGAATCAAACAATAGGCAGGCGATAAAGATCGGTGCAGTGCCAAGCAGCACCCACATCATCACTTTTGCAAGCACGAGGATGGCAAGCGCAACGGCAATGAACAGCCCAACCGCCAGCATGATCAGGAACCCTACGAGGCCCGGTAGAATGGCGAAGTAGCCTGACTGCTCCGCGAATGCTGCTGCTGCCTCATTCGCCGTCTCCCAAATCATGGAGAGGCCGTCTGTCGGCTCAGTTATCCCGGTACTGCTAGCCGTCAGGAGCGCCCGCCCCACGTCTTCCGGCGTGTTGTTCAGCCAGTCGTAAAAGAAGAGTTGGAAGTTGCCCCACTGATCAATGAAGGCGACGATAAGCATCATCCGCACGACCCGGCCGACGATCTCACCGACGCTCACTCGCGCGGTCCCCATGACGAGTTGAAGTCCGTAATAGGCGACGTAGGCAATAAGCATGATCGTCAGCAAAGGCATGATTTCGTCGCCAACGACCTCATAAGCCCGTTGGGAGAAATTCCGCCCTGCATCTTCAAGAGCCTCAAGCAGGCCGCCTAGAAAGTTCATGGGGTCACTGCTCTCCGCTTGCAGCGAAAGCGTCGATCGCCGCCAGCGCTTCCGATGGGTTGCCATTCACGCTGGTCATTGGGCCACATTCCTGTCGCGGATCCTCGGCGTAGGATGTGAGGTTTGCCGGCCTCTTGCATGGTGCAGTCTTCTCTTTCGGAGCACCGGCGCAGCCAGTTACGCCGGCGGCAACCAGAACGGAGAGGAGCACAAAGCCTTTCACTCGAAATGTCTTAGTCACCGTAGGTCAGCGCCTTCTTGGTATTGGAGATGTCGACAAGGCGGCGCTGGTTTTGAGCCTGCAGGGAGCCGACCGCCCCATTCATCACGCCAATCATTTCGTTGATCGTCAGGCCGGTTTGAACCTGCAGCTGCGTGTTCTGATCGATGGACCCTTTGATGTCTTCGGCCTGGCCGATCTGCTGACCTGCCTGCTGGAATGCCTGTGTTCGCGACTGAACGGCCTGTTGCGAGCCGGTGACTAGGGCAGCGACTCCAAGGACGGTCTTCATCATCTCTTCGTAGGACTTGTCGCCGGAGAACGTGCTGTCCGCCTTGCCAGACAAGTTCTTTACTAGCTGAAGGCCGTTGATGAAGGTGGTGGCAATCTGGCCGATGTCACCGCCCATGCTGCCGAAGTTCGGGACTCCGCCCTGCATGAGGCTGTCGAGTGACGGCATCTGAGAAACGCTGAACCCTTGACCAACGGCGAGGTTCTGCATGGGATTTGAAACGCTCCCGCGATCCCCCGTGACGGCTTTAAGCGTCTCTTCTACCGTCTTCAGAACCTCCTTGTTCGTATCCAGGATCTGATCGGTCGTCTGAGAGGTTTCCGTTGCAATCTTCAGGTTGGCGCTGTCGATCACGGGAACCTGTGCAAGTGCGGTAGACGCCATCGCTAGCGAAAACGCAGTCAGAAATGCTCTTTTCATGGCCGTTCTCCTTGTCATTCGGCGCTCAACATCAGCTTCATGTCAGCCTCTGGTTCGAGTTTTCGAACGCAGGCCTGTTCCTCCGGATTCCACTCAAGCTGCAGTTCCTTGTCGCAGAGGTCAGCTACCTCGCGATCGTCTTCCTTCTCGTCTCGCTTGTAGTCGCTGGACCGCGAAGACCCCGAGAGCCCGCCCAGATCGAGTGCATTTTGAGAATTCATAAGCTCCGCCATCGTTGTTCCGAGGCGGATGACCTGGTTCATCATCTCGAGGTTCGCATTGCGTGCGCCAGAATTGTGGTCCCAGCTGTCTTGGATCGTGCCGCTTTCCATCTGGCCGAGTTGCTGAAGCCATGACGCGACGTTCCCGCTGTTTTCGGAAATCGACTGGCTGGTTGCCATTGAGTTGATCGTTGCGTCTCTCGCACCTGAAAAGCCCGACGTGCCTCCGCCGAAGTTTTCGGGGATGTTCGACACATCGGACCCTCCGAACTGGGGCATCCACTTGCCTTTGATCGCGGCTACATACCCCTGCGTTTCCTTGAACGGAGGGATGCCGCCATACTTTCGAACGTTGCCTGGCCCCGCGTTGTATGCGGCAAGGGCGAGGTTGGTATTGCCGTTGAAGGTACGGAGCTGCTGCTTCAGGTAGCGTGCGCCGCCGCGGAGGTTATCCTCGATGTCGTGAGGGTTCACGCCAAGATCCTTGGCTGTGCCCGGCATCAGCTGCGACAAGCCCATGGCGCCGACAGGCGACTTTGCGCAGGGATTGAACCGGCTCTCCTGGTAGACGAGAGACATGAAGAGGGTTTCGTCTACCCCTTCCTCACGCGCCACTCGCTTCACGAGCCCGACAATCTCCGGATTGGCTTGTGCTGCCGAGGGGGCGTCACCTCCGCGCCCCGGCCGGTACATCGAGCAGGTGACGCTCTTGCTCACGGAGTGCCGGCGACTGTCTGTTTCTTCGATCTGCTTCGTCGTTTCATTGCGCACCGCATCTGTTGAAGTGAGGGCGCCATCCGTAACAGGAACCTGCGAGGAGGCGGGGGGCGCTGTTCCCCAAGCCAAGGCTGCAACCAGCAGCGTTAGAGTCCGACTGTTCCTCATTCGGCCTTCTCCCATCCGCAGAATTTCGCCAACCAGTTTTCGGGTTCGTCTCCGTACTGCTCGCGAAGTGCCGCGCACTCCTCGATCGTCTCCTTGCGTCCTGAAAGCACCTTCACGAGATCTGGCATTGTCGACAGATCGAGACGCGCAATGACAGAGTCGTTGCCATGCTTAATCAGGAAGGTTCTCTTTTCAGGAGGCGTGTTCTTGATGAACTTGAACTCCTTCACCGTCAGGCCGAAGCGCTTGATGTAACTCTCTTCGTCAGCCCGTGGGTTCGGGAAGTGGATGTTGGTCGCCGATTGCTCAATGAGCGTGTGCGACGCTTTGGATTTGGTAATGTCAGCAGCCGACTGCGTACCAAAGCCCACGATGCCGTTGAGCTTTCGGATCGTCTTCATCTTGTCGACGATGAAGGCGCTGAAAGTGTCATCCATCAGCAGCTGCCAGCCTTCATCCATGAAGAACATGACGGGGTTACCGTCCAGCAGCTCGTCCAGCCGATGGTAAAGATACATCAGCGCAGGGGTTCTTAGCTCCTCGTTTCCGAGGATGTTGGTCATATCAAAGCCAAAGACGCTGTGACCCGAGAAGGACAGGACGTCATGGGGCGCGTTGAACAGCCAGGCTTTTTCGCCTTCGATCCAAGGGCGAAGCCGCGAGTATAGATCGTTGGCATCGGCCTTGGACCGCCCCATCAAGAGGCCGGCAAGATTGGGGAGGTTCCGCTGAGCTGCCGGCTCCTGCATGATCCGGACGATTGCTTTTTCCAGCGTGTCCTCGTCCTCTTGCGTGAAGTCGGTGCGACGATCGCCGCGCAGCATGGCCTTGAGCAGACGGACCAGAAATTCCCGGTTCTCGCCGGTGTTTTCCAGTTGCAGCGGGTTAAAGCCCGTGGGTGTTCCCGGAGACAGAACCTCGTAGGCTCCGCCGATCGCCCTGACGAAGATCTCAGCCCCCCGGTCCTTGTCGAAGAACACGGCGCGAGGCGTGGGTGAAACCCGCATCGCCTGAGCCAGCAGGAAGGTCAAACCTACGGTCTTGCCGGATCCTGTCGGACCAGTCACCGTGAAGTGCCCGATATCGCGACGGTGGAAGTTGAACCAGTAGGGGGTTTGTGAGGTCGTTTCCAGAATGGTGATCGGCAGGCCCCAATGGGTGCGATCCGCTTGTCCAGTCGCGAAATTATGCATCGAGGAAAGGCCGGAGAAGTTGGCGCTCGACAGCATAGCGATGCGGGAGATGTAGGAGCGGTTTCCCGGCAGCTGCGCCCAAAACGCCGCTTCAAGATTGAGATCCTCCCGGAGCCAGTTGATGTTCATGTCGGTGAGGCAAGCGCCAAGTTCCGACACGCAACGGCTTAATCCCTCGAGGTCCCGCGAAATGCACAGAAGCGAAAAATGATGGAAGCCGAATACAGCCTCCTGATTGAGGAGGCTGTTCAAAGCATAGTCGATGTCGGATTCGACCGAGCTACCTGCTTCGTCGGAGGCCTTGATTTGGCGTTGAAGGCGACTGATCCGCTCTTGTGCAATCGGCTTGTCTGCAAGGGTAAAAGACTGCGTCAGGATGAACTCGTGGTTCACCTGCAGCAACCCATCCAACATGCCGGGACCAGTGAATGGGGGATATTCTTTGATCGAGAGTAGAGCGGCATAGCGGCTATCTTCTTCCACCGCCGCTTGTGCCTGCATCGTCCGCTTTGAAAAGTGAAGCCGTGAGGTGCCGACGTAGTTGCGAATTCCCATGCGCGGAAGCCGCATCTTTCGCGGCACACCGCAGGTCAGGATCGTGTTGAAGAACTCGCAGGGCTCCGAATACGGATCGCCCTTAGCGTCTTCTCCATCGATGTCCTTTTTCGCTGTATCGTCTGATTTCTTGCGATACGTGATGCCAAGCGGCTTTGCGCCGTACTTGTGCAACTCTTTCACGATATTCCCAACCAGCTCTTCGAGGTCGGTCACGTCTTCACGGGTCGCTTGGGCCCTGGCCTCCTTGTTCGAGCGTTCAAAGATCCGCTTCAGCGAGTCGCCGAGGCCAAGCGCCCCTTTCATGCCCGAACGCACGATCGTCAGGTAGATTTCGTTCGTGAACATCCGCTTCTTGCGAAGTTGGTCCATATAGCGATCGTTCAGGATCTCGCAGAAGGAGGAATCGAACGAACCGCCGATTTCGGTCTCGACCTCACGACGGATTACGGTCGACCAAAGAGAATAGCGGCTCGAACCTAGTGCTCGGATCATGGTGTTCTGCACAACAGAACGCATGTTCAATTCGGCCTGGTCCTCCGTCTGGAAGAACAGTCCATCAAGCTTGATGACGCTGATCAGGGTTCCATTCTCGAGCCCGATGACCGTGTCAGACACATGCCGCATATAGGGGATGTGAACGGACATAGGCCGCTCGTTGCCGGCGACCTTCCCAAACCCAAGCTCTTCCTTGACGACTTTCAGCATCTACTATGGTCCGTATGAGTTGGTGCCCCAAAAGCGCTTGTTGGGAGTCCTTGGCGTCTTGCGGGACGTGACCTGCAGGACGTCGAGAATCTTGCTGTCCCAGGCACAAAGCGAGAAAAGGACAAGGTAGGCGGCTGGCGCGATCAGCAGTGCCGCCAGATGGTTCGTCACCAGCCACCCAATGATTGTCACGCCGATGATCAGGACGACCGCCATGTAGGGCACGCCCCATAGCGTCGGAGAACGGGTCAAGCCGATCACCAACGGCGTCAAAGCTGGCTTCTCGTCCTGAAAATCGCTCATCAGCCGCCGCCTACCGACGAAATCATCTGGTCAACGATGGCAGGGGCGCCGAACACGAGACCGATGCCAATGACGACGGCTCCGGCCGTGAACCACGAAAGCCTGCCGGCAAAGGCAAGGAAGCCGAGGCCAATCACGGCGATGATTGCCATCAGACGTCCAAAGGGGCCGGTGATGAAGTCAACGATCATCTGTACGGCTGTCTGAAGGGGTGCGAATGCACCGCCGCCGCCACCGCCAGCCTGTGCAAGCGCTTGATCAGCGCCTGCAACCTGCAGGGCTGCCACCAAGCCAATGACGGCTACTGCCTTCAATGCCCCGGAATGCCGGGAAACGACGTTCTTCATAGTTCTCTCCTTAAAAATGCATCACGCCGCCGACGAACTTGCCGGTCTTCTCCACAGTGATGACTCCGGCATCGCTGGTGTTCTTTGCCGCCATGTCTCGGACGATCCCGCTCGCCTTCCGTTTGCCGGTTGGCATCGGTAGGCCAAGCTGGAAATTCACGACCTTTGCGACATAGCCGACGGTTTCTTGGAATGGCGGAACGCCGCCATATTCGTAGATGCGCCCCTCCCCGCTGTTGTAAGCGGCCGCGACCAGAAGCGGGTTCTGAAACTCATCGAGCAGGAAGCGGAGGTACTTCATCCCGCCCTCGATGTTTTGAGCGGGATCGCAAATGTCCTCAACACCGAAGCGAGCCGCCGTTTCGGGGATAAGCTGCATAGGTCCGCGTGCGCCTTTCGGTGAATTGCGGATCTCATCGAAGCGGCTTTCGGCCCAGGCAATCGCAACCGCGAAGCCCTCATCGACGCTGTATCGGCGCGCAGTGGATGCAACCAGCGCTTTAATCTCGTCAGGTGACAGGGGCGACGGCCCGCACTCTCCAACGGGAGTTCCTGCCCCTAGATTTTCGGGGGTATCACTAGATGTAGTATCTAGAGTGGGAGTTTGGACAGGCTCAATGCGGCCGGTAGCGCGCTCCGAGACATCAAAATATGCGCTGACAGACGCATCAATGTGATGCTCTTTGGCGCCCACATCTTTCGACGTCGTTGCGCCCAATACTTCAGCTCCGCCCTTCGTGACAACACCGTTTGCACCAAGGACAAATTCCTTCTCTGATGTCTCGACACCGCTCCAGCGATCTTCGAAGTTCGTGACAAGAGATTCCTCGTTGATTGTCACAGAACCGTTGTAATCGCTGGAAATACGCCCTGTTGTGGCTAGGTCTTGTGACGCAGCAGTATTGGCCGCGAGCAGCACGGATAAAGCTGCGCTAGTCAGGGTTCGCGGGCCTAGATACCCTGCATAGACAGTGTTTTTATCCATCGCACCCGCCCGTCAAACGGTGTTGTGATCGCCACGAAAACCGACTAGAGTTAATGCACTCATGATACCGATTTGATGCACTCTTACAAGTTTTCTGAACGGTGTTAAACCCTATTTTGCAGGGTCAACAATCGCACTACGGATGGTTAGGGCTAAAATATGAAACAGGCCATCATTCCCGCGCTTCTAAGTTGCGCATTGGCAACACAAGCGCTTGCCGCTCCTGCGGTGAACAAGGACTACATCAGGTCACTGGCGGCGCCGGGCAAGACGGTTCTTGTCGTCGAGTATTACGACGGGACCGGCAAAGTCGCTGATCGCAAAGGTTACGCCACTGCCAATGGCTTCAAGGCTATCTCGGCGACTGAGTTTCGCGTCGATGAATCGACAACGTTGCATCTGTATGGCGTTCAGCCCTGCAGCGGCGATCTGGTCAATCGCGCAGAGGACTATTCCGGGACTTGCGAGGAGTTTGGTACGCAGCAGCTGCAAACGATGCTGCAGAGCCCCAAGGTTCTGTTCTGCAGGGCCTTCATCAGCGAGCAGACTGCCCCCGTTCAGGATGTCACTTGCTACGGCTACTATAACTATCCTGGAGCAATGGACACGGTTGATAATCTTGAGGAGCAGCTTCTGTCGTTAGGAGCGGTCCGCCTGACTAAGAAAGCCGATGGTTCATTCGAACGTCCTGATCTCACGGAGGCTCAGGAAATCGGCCAGAAGGGTTCCTACGGCATGTGGGCAGATCCTCGGGTGAAGGCGCAATGAAGCTTGCTGCTGCACTCGTCGCGACTCTACTGCCCTTTGCAGCCAATGCCGCACCTGAAGGGTACTTCGATCTTGCTCCCGGCATCACCTTGGAAACGGGGGACACCTGGATCTCGAACGGAGAACGGTTTCGTCTCTATGGCATCCAGTCCTGCTTGCGCGGCACTGCCTACACGGATGGTCAGGGCAGCAGACAAGATTGCGGCGAGGCATCGCTTGCGATGTTGGCTGCCTACATCAAGGACACCAAACCGATCTGTGCCCCCGTGGCGAAGCTTAACGGCATCTCATATGTCGTTTGTTACGCCACGGTTGGCAGTCAAAGGCTCGACCTCGCGCAGATCATGGTGACAAGCGGCTATGCATTCGCTGCCTTGAAGACCGATGGTCTCCCTTATCATGCCCCCTACGCCATAGCCGAGCAGCTTGCTCAGCAAAAGAAGGCCGGCCTTTGGCAATTCTCCGACGTTCAGCATCCTTCCATCCTGCTTAGTCGTGAGGCGAACCAGCGATCGAGGAGCGCCCAGCCATGAGAAGCCGCCTTTTCCTTTTTATCGCCGCAAGCTCTTTGGCCCAGCCGGCGCTTGCCGCCGATCCGATCTATCAGAACTGGCACGCCCTACGCGGTCAGGCTGCGCCTCCAGTTGCTGCTGCTGTTCGGTTGCCGACGTTCAAAGGCCCGGTAACCGTTCTTGACGGCCGCACGCTATGGTTCGGCACGCTTGGCAATGGCTATAAAGTGAGGTTGGCTGGCATCGACACCTGTGAGCTTCCTCAATGGGCTTTGAACCCAAAGTGGACCAACCGGGACAAGCAACAGGCCCCTACCCCCGTTCCATGCGGTCCCTTCGCCAAAGCCTGGCTGAAAAGGACTGTCGGAAACAGACCCACGACTTGCGTCGGTCTGGCCTACGCGAACGATGGGATACCCGTCGCACAATGCACGACTAACGGTGTGGATCTCGCCGCCGAAATGCTGCGCGTCGGTTGGGCTCGTCTCGATTCCCCTTACATCAACGCCCAATATTACGCTTATCAGACCAATGCGATGGCCGCCCGGTATGGGATGTGGGGAACCTACGTGTTGGACATGAACGAATGGCGCCGGAAAGCCGTCGACAAGACGCTAGATCGGCATCCGATCGCCGACTTCAATCTATTGGCCGAGAGGAAAAGCGAGATCTCTCCTCCTTTTGCTGATGCGCGAAACAAGCCGAAGAGGACAGACCGATAGTTGCCAGACCTCGCACATATTGCGACCTCTCTCGCAACAGATCCCTTGGCTGGCTTGCTGCTTGCCATCTCCCTCTCGATCGCCCTCATAATCCCGGCGCAGAGACTCTGGTGGATCCACGCGCTACTAGCGGCCTTCCTTCTCATCCTGTCGCTGGCTTTCCACGACAAGCGTCACTTGTCCTTCGACAGCTACCTGGTCGGGCTCCTAGCCTTCGCCGCGGTTTCTCGGGACATTCCCAATCAGCCACTGCTCTATCGCATCGGCATTTCCTGGTTTGCGTGCTTCGCGCTGATCTCGGCCGTCATCTACGCCGCAGGCGAACGCATCCAGCACAGGACTCCGCTCGAAAGACCTTTTTCCGAGCCGGCAATTTCAGCAGCATTGATCAAGAGGGACACCTGATATGAAACCAGTGTTTTTTGCCGCAGCCGGTCTCGCGGCTCTTGCCATCTCTCCAGCATCTGCCAAGGCCGAGGATGCCTCATGGGGTTGCCAGATCCTCTTGTGCGCAGCCTCACAAAGCCCGTCATGGCATGGCGTCCCCTACTGCGTTCCCCCGATGAAAAGGCTTATATCAGCTATGGCGAAGCCCGGCTTCTCCTGGCCGATCTGCCATGAAGCAAAAGCCGGAAAACCGGGCTATGAACCTTACGAGGAATGCCCTGCCGGCATGACCGCCGTTTCCTCCCGCACCGATGGGGATCGGCCGTTCTTGGGCCGAGACGACAAGGATCAGTGCACGAAGACCGTCAACCAGTGCAGCAACCGTGCCGCCTTCCGTACCCAATTTGGTGACAGCCAAGGAAACGAGCGCAAGGGTGTCACGATCCGGCAGATCAACCAGAACAACGACAATGATGTTTTCAACCGAGACAATGGCTGCATGGTGCAGATCACTCAGCCCCGCCCTCGCCGCGCGGATCCTTATTATTTCGACATTCCGAACGATAAGGGCGTCAAGCAGCGCGCTTGGTTCAACTTGAATGACTGAGTGGATGACATGAACAGCAATATTCTCGTCGTAGCAGCAGCCGGTATCGGCATTCTCGCCGGTGCAGGAGGTACTTATCTCATCATGCCGGAGCCAGAGCCGGTTGTTCGGGCCCCCACTGATGCGGAGATCGCGGCCCTTATCGCAGCCAATCCCTCCCTAATTCCCGAACCTCCGGCCCCTGTGCTTGAAATACCGACAGAAGAGGAAGCTCTAGCCGCATACCGCAAGGCTTATGCCCGCAATCCTCTGAGGACCGGCCGCGGTGAAGCCGATGTAACCCTTGCTTTGGGAGAGTGTGACGAGAACGCCAGCGGTCCAGGCGTATCATGCGTTGCGGCCATCAAGAGGAATCCGAACGCAGCTCCTCTCGATCGCGTCATTGGATTTGCCAAGTCTGCATCCGGCGAATGGGTTGCCACCAACTACTGATTTTAGAACCAGATGCCTGTTGATCATTAATGCCCCGATAGTGAGATGGAGCCTGAAAGAAGAAGCTCCATTTCCTCAGGGTTTAGGCTCCCCTTGGAGGCAATTAGGTACCCCGCTACGTAAAGTAACTTCTGATCTCTCTCATCCTGATCTGACGGCGCGTGCCTGATGATTTCCATACGTGCATTCGCTTCCTGATCCATGTCAGCGCCGCCCTCGCTGTTGACGGCTGCCAGGTAGACGGTTCGGTGACGTTCGACCTTCACGGACAATGGCTCGTTGGGTTGCAGCTCAAGCTTTTCTGTCATCTTTCCCTCTCCACAAGCGCAAGCGATCACTCCTTGACCTCCCGAAATCGAAGGGAGGGCAGGAGCCCCGCTCCTGCTCCCGAGCTCGTGCGGAACAGCTGGAGAGAGGGGGACAAGCGCTAAACCGGAGGGGGATCACCCACCCGGAGGGCCGAGACGAATTTCATAGAAATGAGCCGGTGCTGCAGGCCGCAGGCCGAAGCATGGGGAGACCGGTTTAGTGCTTGTGGGGGAGAGAGGGCAGAGCGCCTTTCTCCCCTCTCAGTGCGTTGAACAAAGTCGCCTTTCGGCCCATTGCGGTCATCACGGGTCGAAGGGATAAGGGCAGCTTCGCGCCTCCAAATCGGTCGTTGAGGCCGTCTTGGCACCTACCTGAAAGCGGACATCGTCGTGGCAGCGGCGTCACTTCACTGGTGCGCCTCGGCATAACTAGCCGATTTTCAAGAAGGTCATTCCAGCTCGCATAGCACCCTTGCCGTCAGTCTCCGGGTTGTCTCCGACCATCAATGTACGGTTTGGAGAGGTGCCGAGCAATTGGGCCCCGGCAAGGAAAATGCCGGGTTCGGGCTTTCCGACTATTTGGTGAGGGACCGGCCCAGTGCAGGCCAGAATTGCTGCCACAAGCGCTCCAGTCTCGGGAACAATGCTCCCACCTCGGCCAGGATGAGTGCGGTCCGGATTACAAACGACGAGTTGCGCACCGGCCAGTACGGAATTGGCTGCCGATTGGATTGTATCATATGAAAACGTCCGGTCGCGGCCGATCAGGACGACATCTGGCCGTTCCCGAGATATGTTTAAACCGAGGCTTCGCGCATACTCTTGAAGTGACTCGCTTGCCGCCATGGCAATCTGCGCCCCTGGCATTTTCTCCGCCACCATCCGGATCGCCGCCATCCCAGCGGTTACAATTCTTTCTTCAGCCACGGCAAATCCGAGCTGGTCCATCAGAATTGCGATTTCGAAAGCAGTGTGCTCGGCGTCATTGGTGACGATCGCGAAATTTCCTCGGCTAGCATCAATGAGATCGTGCGCCCACGGGAGGGCTTGGCCTCCGCTGATGAGCGTCCCGTCCAGATCGAACAGGACACCGTCTACGTTTAGAAAATCATCCATTCCGTGCGCTCAGGCAATGGAGACCCAGCGCAGGAGCTTCTCCCTGCGTTCGGGTATCGTGGAAATTGAAGATCATGCCAGACCTACTCCGCTGGAAAACCGAGTGCGTAGTCGCGGCCCTTGATTTCATAGCCGTCGAGCGGGAAGCGCCGCGACTCTTCAAGGAAGTAATTCAGATGCACCACGACACTGTCTGCGTTGATTGAGACTACAGAATAGGCTGGCGGTTCGTGGCTGCCGGGGATGTCTTCGCCATGCGGTGACAGTTCCAGCGGCACCTGGTGGTTGAGGCCTGGAATGAGGGAAAACGAGATGCCGTGCCAGTTGCCAGAAATCGGGCGATGGACATGCCCCAGGAAGATGTGGCGGATGCGATGCGAATGCGGCTGAAGCACCTGCCAGAGGGCGTCGGCATCCTGCTGCGTGATCGCGTCCATAGACGAGATGCCGGTCAGGATGGGCGGATGATGCATGAACATAAGGATAGGCTCGTTGCTCTGGGCGAGCTCCTCGGCAAGCCATGTCAGCCGTGTTTGGCAATAGGCTCCCGCATGACTGCCTTCCTGCTTGGTATCGAGAAACACCAGCCTATGACCGCCTTCGATGCGGCTACTCTGGACGAAGCCGTTGCCATCATCCATCGCCTCGGGAAACACGGTTCGCAACGAGGCCCTGTCGTCATGGTTGCCGACCATCATCACCACAGGGACCTTGAGGAGATCGATACGCTGGCGAAGTGCCTGATAGGCTGGAACCTCGCCCCAGTGAGCCAGATCGCCAGTGATGACCATGAGATCGGCGTCGGAATGGTCCGCATGGATGCTGACAATCGCTGCATCGAACCGCGCGCACGGGTCGAGCCCGTACAAGGTTGCCGGCTGCGGCACGAGGTGGATATCAGTGACATGAACGATCTTCATGGTGACCTTCCTGATGGTGAGGCTACGTGGCCGATTGGCCACGTAGCGGGAGGTTGGCAGATCAGCGACGCGGCAGGAGAGCCTGGGTGTCTGCTGCCATGTCGGCGAGAACCGCCTCGGCTTCCTCGGCGCGACTGCCGTCCATGACCGACTGCAACCGGTCCTTGATCACGTCTGTGATCTTTAGGCCGTTATCGCCGGGAAACGCGTACCAGCCGGTCAGATAGGGTAGCTGGGAAAGAGCAACCGCCTGGTTCGGGTTCTCGGCATAGAAATCTTTCAGGAGGTCGGCCGCCTTGGTGTTCGGCGCCATGTACCCGGTGGTCTTGACCATGATTGCGCCACCTTCGGGGCCCGTCGCGAACTTCAGGAATTCCCATGCTGCCTTCTGCTTGTCCTTGTCTTTGGCCGTGATTATCGCGACATTGCCGCCGGCCGGCAGACGCGAGACGCCTTCTTTCAGATCCGGATAGTTGCCGGTCTTTAGTTCGAACTTGCCGCCGATCTGCTTGGTGACGGCATTGACGCGAGCCGTTGTGGTTACCATCATACCGATTTTGCCGGCGGAGAAAGCCGCCAGCATCTCGTTCGGCGTCATGTTCGGCGACTGCGCCTCGATCACGAGACGTGCCAGTGTGCCGATCGCTTGTTTGCCGGCCTCGCCGTCGAAGGCGACCTTGGTTTCGTCCTCATTGAGCATCGTGCCCCCATTTGCAAACACCAGCGCCTGCCACAGCCAGTTTCCGGTGATCGCCCATTCGGTTTCGATACCGTCAGCCTCGCCCTGAGCCTCGATCTTCTTGGCGAGCGCGATGATATCGTTCCAAGTCTTGGGAAGGCTGTTTTCGTCGAGACCGGCCTTCTTCACGAGATCCATATTGTAATAGACGATCGGCAGTGAGATGGCATAGGGAAGGCCGTAAACCTTGCCGTCGACGGCGCCGGCCTGGCGCATGCCGTCATGATAGCCGGCGGCGTCGAAGTCCGTTTCGTTGGCGATGAAATCATCGAGCGGAACGGCGATTTCCTTGTCAGCAAGAACGCGTACGCGATTGAGGCCTTGGAAGGTGACGTCCGGTACATTACCGGTGATGCCTTCGCGCAGCACGCGCTGGGCGGCGTCCTCATAATCCTTGTAGGGCGTGCGGAACTCAACCTTGATGTCGGGATGCTTCTTGCTGAAGGCTTCCAGCATCTCCTTCTGGGTCGTGTCGAACAGTTCCGGATAGGCGTACTGCACGGTGATCGTAGTAGTATCGGCCATCGCTGCGGATGCCATCAGGGACAGGGCTGCGGCGGTCAGGATCGTTCTCATGGACAAGTCTCCGGTGGTTGGGGGGGTGAGAGGACTGCTACTTGATGCCGGTGAAGGCGATGCCTTCGATGAACCGTCGTTGCGCCAGCAGGAAGAGGCAAAGAAGCGGGGCAACAATGATGGTCGCGGCCGCCATCAGCGGGCCAAAGTCATTTCCGGCCTCGGCATTGCGGAAGGCCATGACGCCGAGCGGCGGCGTGAAGTACTTGTCGCTTGATACGGCGACCAGAGGCCAGAAATAATCGTTCCAGTGAGTGACGATCGAGAAGACGCCGAAGGCCGTGAGCGCCGGGATGGCGGCCGGCAGCATGACCCGCCAAACGATCGACAATTCAGACATGCCATCCATACGGGCCGCATCGACCAGATCATCCGGAACGCCCATGAAGAACTGCCGCATCAGGAAGATGCCGAACACTGAAATCGTGAAGGGCAACACCAGCGCGCTGTAGCTGTCGAGCAGGCCGACGTAGTACAGTAGGATGAACAGCGGCACAGCAATTGCCTGATAGGGGATCAGCAAGCAGAAGAGCACGAAACCGAAGGCTAGACGGCGACCGAAAAAATGCAGTTTGGCCAGTGCATAGGCTGCCGGCAGCGTGACGAGCACCTGCAGGAAAAAGATCGCTGCCGTAACGACGACGCCGTTCATGAGATAGAGCATCAGCGGGGCTGCTGAAAATGCTTCCGTATAATTCTCGATGACGGCGAGTTTTTGCGGCCACCAGCGCAACGTTTCGGAAAAGATCTCGTCGGCTGGCTTGATCGAGGTCGAAACCATCACGGCGAAGGGCAGAAGGGCAAAGGCAGCAATCAAGAGCAGTGCTGTGTGGCGAAGCGCCGAGCTTACAAAGGAACGAGCCGTCATGCGCCTTCTCCATTCTTCTTGAGGGATACGAAGCGCAGCAGGCTGACGCTGACGACGAGCAGGATGAAGACAATCGTGATCGCCGCCGCGTGACTGCTGCGGAAGAACTCGAAGCCTTCGGCATAGATCGTGTAGAGCAGCACTTCGGTCGCCTTGTTCGGCCCTCCTTGAGTGAGTGCATGAACCGTGTCGAAGACCTGGAAAGAGCGGATGGCGGAGGTGATGGCGACGAAAACGGCGACAGGTGCCAGCAGTGGCCAGGTGATCAGCCTGAACCGCTCCCAGGCATGCGGTGTGCCGTCTAGCTCGGCTGCGTCGTATAGATCGCGCGGGATGGCAGAAAGACCGGCCATGAAGAGCACCATGTTGAAGCCGAAGCTTTGCCAGATGCCGATGACCGCGAGCACGTAGAGTGCGATGTCGCCATCCTTGAGCCAGTTGTGCGAGGCAAATCCCAGGGCCTTCGCCGTCGTGTTGACGATGCCAAAGCTCGGGTGCAGCATGAACTCCCAGACGATGGCCATGGCAAGCAGGCTCGCCATCACCGGCATGAAAAAGGCGGTGCGATAGAAGGATCGTAACGAGGTTCCTGCGTCGATCAGAAGCGCACTGACCAGGCCTAGCAGCATCGAGCCGGGCACGACGACGGCAGAGTAGATCAGCGTATTGCTCAACGACTTCCAGAAGACCGGGTCATCGATCAGCGCTTGAAAATTTTCGAAACCGATAAATCTCAGCGAGCGATCACCGAGCTGATAGTCGGTAAAGGCCAGCACAAGAATCGAGGAGAGCGGCGCAATCAGGAAGATGATTGCCAAGATGGACGCCGGCGCGATGAGGGCAAGGCCTGCTCGGTTTTGGCTGGCGGAAAGGCTCATAGGGGAGCCTCCAGTCGGTAGCTGCCTTCTATTCGCCGGTTGTCTGTGCCGAAGACATGCAGGCGCGCTTCATCCATCACGATCCCCACTTTGTCGCCGATGGCTGGGCGGATGCCGCCCGGATCGCAGCGCACAACGACGAGGTTGCCGCCAGCGGTCATGACTTGGACGAAGAGGTCGGCGCCGAGATTTTCGATGTGGTGGATAACGCCGGCAAGCGGTGCGTTGGCTATGCCTGCTAGTCGAGCCGCCTCTGGACGAAAAGCCGCCTGCACCCGGTTGTTCGCGGTATCGGCGAAGGTGAAGGATAGGACGTCACCTTCAGTCAGAGCCGCCTGAAGAACGTTGATTTTGGGACTACCTATGAACTCCGCGACGCGAAGATCCAGGGGCATCTGGTAGATCTGGTCAGGCGTATCCACCTGCAGGATTTCGCCACCCATCATCACTGCGATACGATCGGACATGGTCATCGCTTCGGCTTGATCGTGGGTGACATAGATAAAGGTCGAACCCAATTGGCGGTGGAGCGCGGCAATCTCGCCTCTCGCCTGTACCCGCATCTTGGCATCGAGATTCGAGAGCGGCTCGTCCATCAGGAAGGCGCTCGGTTTACGCACCATGGCGCGGGCAAGTGCCACACGCTGGCGCTGGCCGCCTGAAAGTGAAGCAGGCTTGCGGTCCTTTAGCATAGAGATTGATAGGGCATCGCAAACTCTGCCCACTTCCCCTGCGATCTCCTTGCGCTTCGCCTTCGCCGACGGCAGAAGAGTGCCGAGGAGCGACCGCTCAGTGGTGTTCAGGCGGCGCATGACGAGCGGTACGGCGATGTTTTCCGCCACCGTCAGGTGCGGATACAGTGCATAGGACTGGAACACCATGGCGAGGTCGCGGTCGCGTGGCCGGATCCTATCGACAGTTGCACCATCTAGTAGGATGCTGCCCCCGCTCTGCTGTTCGAGGCCGGAAATGATGCGCAATAGAGTGGACTTTCCGCAGCCTGACGGGCCAACCAAGGAAATGAACTCGCCGTCCCGAATATCCAGATCGATCCTTTTCAAAACATGGGTCTCCCCGAATGTCTTAACGACAGATCTGATGTTTACGCTTGCCATGAAGGAAGGCCCAAAAAAATGTGTTCAATGGCTGGCCAGATACTTCATAGATTTTACATTACAATGACGCATTATAAATTCAGGTTATACCGCCCATCAGGTAGACACCTCTCATTTTTCGTGAGGCTCAATGCGTTCCAAGCTTAGCTATGCCCAGTTGCGAGCATTCAATGCGGTTGCAAAGGAAGGCAGTTTCTCGTCTGCCGCGCGTCGCCTCGGCCTCAGTCAGCCTGCCATAACGGCGCAGGTCAAAGCTTTGGAACAGAGCTACGGCGTGCTGTTATTCGAGCGCAGGGGGGACGGTGCAAGGATGACGCCACTCGCCAAGAGCTTGTTTCAGGAGACACAAGAGCTGCATGTTATAGAGGCTGTAGCCGCCGATATCCTGGGTGCATCGAGCGCGTTGAAGACGGGTGAACTCAACATCATGTGCGGCGCTCCGAATCCGGCAATGGCGCTGATTTCCGAGTTCAGGCGCCGTTACCCCGGTGTCCGGGTTACCGCCAATTTTGGTAACTGGCATCGGGTCACGACGGCACTTTATGAGCAACAATGCGACGCGATCATCCTGACAGGCGTACCGGACGACGATAGCCTGACGCGCATTCCGTACATGGAGCAGCGAGCGGTCGCGCTGGTGCCTGCCGGGCACCCGCTGGCAAAGCGAGGCAAGCCCCTTTCGCTGCATGAACTTGCCGATCAGCCACTCATTTTTCGCAACGACCAATCTCTCACGCAATCGGCGCTGAACATGGCAATAAGGAAGTCTGGCGTAAACCTTGAGCCAGCTCTCTCACTCGGCGAGCGTGAGGCGGTCTACGAGGCAGTGCACCAAGGACTGGGAATAGGATTCATGTTCGAACTGGCGGTCAGCCGGGCAGAAAGCAACGTTGTCCGCCTGCCCATAATGGAGCTGAACGACGTTTACGTTGAGCACGTCGCATGCTTGACCCGGAACATGAGACGGCACGAAGTTCGGGCACTGATGGCGCTGGTGGAATAATACCAACCTTCAGTGAATGTGACTCTCGTGGGGATTCCCAGCAGCCGACGAATCTGAATCTTTGTTGCAAACAGGAGGTTGCGATGGGTTCAGCGCTTTCATTGCGGTCGGATTTCGACGGGGCCAGGTTGCGGCGTCTGGCTCGCCAGACACGGGATGCCAATCAGGCGCGACGGCTTCTGGCTCTTGCATCGATCTATGATGGCGGCTCGCGCGCCGATGCCGCCCGGCTTGGCAGCGTGACAGTTCAGATCGTGCGCGACTGGGTGGTCCGCTTCAACGATCGCGGTCCAGACGGTCTGATCAATGGCAAGGCTTCGGGCAAGCCTTCTCTCCTGAACGACGAACAGCGAGCGGCCTTGGCGCAAGCCATAGAGCGCGGACCGACACCGTACTGGATGGCGTCGTTCGTTGGCGTCTGTGTGATCTGGCGCAATGGCTCTGGGAAGAGTTCCGCATCTCGGTGAGCCAGGAGGCCCTTGGTCGCGAAGTGCGTGCCATGGGGTAGCGCAAGCTCTCTGCTCGCCCAAGACATCATGCTCAGGATGCCGAAGCGGCCGAGGCTTTTAAAAAAACTTCCCCGCCGCTGTGGCAGAAATTGCCGCCGGCCCCGCCAAGAGCAAAGTGATCGAAGTCTGGTTTCAGGACGAAGCTCGTATAGGCCAGAAGAACAAGATCACCCGCCGCTGAGCCAAGCGGGGAACAAGGCCGTCTGCGCCACACGACCAGCGAACCAAGCCGGCCTATATCTTCGGTTCCATCTGCCCCAAACAGGGCAAGGCTGCCGCTCTCGTCATGCCGTGGTGCGACACCCATGCCATGAACCAGCACCTGATCGATATCCCGTAATGTTGCAGATAACGAACATGCCGTCCTCATCATGGACCAGGCTGGATGGCACATGTCCAACAATCTCGTCGTCCCAGAAAACATCACCATCCTGCCACTGCCGCCCAAATCACCCGAGCTGAACCCGGTCGAAAACATCTGGCAGTTCATGAGGGACAACTGGCTCTCAAACCGCGTCTTCAAGTCCTACGAGGATATCGTCGACCATTGCTGCTACGCTTGGAGAACACTCCAGGACCGACCATGGAAGATCATGTCGATCGGCAGACGCAAATGGGCACAAGGGTTCTGATCAATGACGGTTGGTATAATACCTTCGTCGCAATATTCGTTTCCGCAAAGTTCAGATTGCTGAAACGTCTCCGCTTCGCGCCCGAGGCCTTCGTGTGCCTGCCTGAAAGTAGACATCGGCTGAAACCTCGCCGTCATACATCGATGTCCGCCTTCGCGTAGGTGCCCTAGCAGCGGTCAGTCTGCCATCGGCCCCGGACTGGAAATGATTTCCGCTATGCGCCTCCATGTCGGTCATAGAGGCTGTCGTGTCGTCGTGCGTGCCTAAAAGCAGACATAGCCTCGGCGCCCGCGTCACGTCGCCTTTACGCCGATAGTGTTGAAAAACTCCGCTGAGGGTCGACAAAACAACTCACTGCCGTGACTGTCCGGAATGGATTTCCGATGATCTTAGCTGACTGAAACGGATTTGCGGCAGAGTGGGTACAGAGCTTCCTCTAAGCAATGTCATTTCAGCTAAAGCTTACGAGAAGCTGCCCACGGGAGTATTTCAACAGTATCCGCCATAAGCGGACGTCCGCCGACGCATTATGAAGGACCTGTTGCCACCCCATTCAGGTCCGCCAGTCTTGATACGAGCTGACCTGGAAGCAGACGTAGGACTCGTCATCTTCTGCCTGCTAAAGAGCTTTCGCGTTGGCCCGTCTAACGAACTCATCCACAACAACCCGGATCCGGGGAAGTATCGCACGGGTCGTTGGCCACACAGCGTTAAATGGCGATTGCACCTGGCACCGATCCGGCAGCACCTCGACCAATTCTTTCCCATCGATGTAAGGCTGCAGGAGAGACTGTGGCATTTGGCATAAGCCGAAACCAGCAACCGCCATATCGATGACCACCTCTCCGTCGCTCACTAGGTGAGCGGCCAGCGGATCAAGCGACTTTACGCGCCCGCCCTCCTCCAGGAAGCGCCAGGGTGCGGCTCTGCCTGGCCTGCCTCCGAGGATACAGGCGTGGTCTTGTAGATCACGTAGGCTTGTTGGTGCCCCTGCTTCACTAAGATAGCGTGGTGCTGCACAGAGAACGAGGCGCTGTGTTCCGAGCGGTCGGGCAGAGATGTCAGTTCGGTCAGGCAGCTCGCCGAACCGCAGACATAGGTCTACCCCATCCTCGACAGGGTCTATAATACGATCAGAGAAGCTGGCCTCCAAACGGAGTCCGGGATGGGCCCTGAGGATATCCAATAGGATCGGCATGGCGATCCGTCGGCCGAACGCCACTGGCATGTCCACCCGCAATATTCCTCTAACCGCGCTGGCCTTGGACCGTGCGAGGTCTTCTGCTGACCGGAGCTGATCAAGTGCGGCTTCGGCTTGCACAAAGTAGGCCTGACCATCGGGCGTCAACGATAGCCGACGTGTTGTCCGATGCAGAAGTTTGACGCCAAGCCGACCCTCCAACTGGGCCACCGACTTGGCGACGGCCGACTTGGTGATGCCAAACTGTGCCGCCGCCGCAGTGAACGACCCGGCTTTCACCACGGTGATAAAGATTTCTACGCCACCGAAGGTGCTGGTAATAGCCATTCTGCAGGCACTCCAATTGACGACTTGAAGTGTACAGTCTGACAACCGGAAGGACAATTGTCTCCAGACAGAAGCAGAGCCATATCTGCGCTAAACCAGGAGATATCGATGTCCCGTTTGTTCGATCCGTTGAAGGTTGGGGCTCTCGAGCTGCCGAACCGCGTTATCATGGCCCCGCTTACACGCAAGCGCTCCGGCGTCGAGCGCGTACCCAACGCGATGATGGCCGAATACTATCGGCAACGGGCTGGTGCCGGATTGATTCTGAGCGAAGCGACTTCTGTGTCCCCACAAGGCGTTGGATATTGGGGCACGCCTGGTATTTGGAACGATGCCCAGGTCCAAGGCTGGCAACACGTCACGCGGCAGGTTCACGAAGCCGATGGTCGCATATTCCTGCAGCTCTGGCACGTGGGCCGCATCTCCGACCCCGAACTTCTCGATGGCCAACTTCCCGTAGCGCCGAGCGCAATCGCCGCCGCTGGTCATGTCTCGGGACTACGCCCGAAAAGGCCGCATCCTATTCCACGGGCTTTGGAAACGAATGAGATACCGGGAATCGTTGAGGACTTTAGACAGGGCGCGGAGCGAGCAAAGGCCGCTGACTTTGATGGCGTCGAGTTGCATGCTGCCAATGGCTATCTGATTGATCAGTTCCTACAGGACAAGACCAACAAGCGCACCGATTGCTACGGTGGCACAGTCGAGAACCGCGCTAGGTTTCTCCTTGAGATTGCGGATGCAGTGACTGAGGTTTGGGGCGCTGATCGTGTCGGCGTGCACCTTCGACCTCGGGGCGAGGAACACGATATGGGGGACAGCAACCCCAAGGCAATTTTCGGGTACGTCGCCGACGAACTGGCAAGACGGAAGATTGCCTTCATTTTTGTCCGCGAAATTGAAGCCGAAGACAGCCTTCTCGGTGAGATCAAGCGTCGGTTCGGGGGGCCGGTCATAGCCAATGAACTTATGTCAAAGGAAGATGGGGAGCGACTTATCGAGTCCGGTCATGCCGACGCCCTGGCATTCGGTCGCGACTATATCGCCAATCCGGACCTCGCAGAGCGCCTTCAGCAGAACTTTCCTCTGAACACACCGAACAAGGACACGTTCTATGGCGAGGGCCCTGAGGGCTATACAGACTACCCTAGTTTGCTGCGGCACCTGTGATGAAAAGACCCGCTGTTTCATCTCAACGCTGGAAGCCGACGGTCGCCCTCCAACCCCATCCCTGAAGCGTGCAAATGGCGCTTCTGAGCCATGTCGCCTGCCGGACCAAAGCGCACTTCCTCGTTCGCAGGCACCTATTGGTTGAGCTCAGCAAGAGCTAGCGCTGCAACATGCAAATCCACCTCGGCCAACGGATCGTCGTCACCTAGAAACCAGGCGGCAGATAGCCCGGTCCACGCGAGTATCCACTGCAGTAGGCGGCGAGGCTCTAAGCGTGAGGCCTCAGCGACCACAGCTAGACGCCTTTGAAAGCGGCCAGGCTGCGTTGCCACAGGCTGACTGGGATCGCTTAGATCAGGGTTGGTGAATATGTTGGCAAAGTCGAAACCGCGTTCGCCGAACAAGCCGTGTGGATCAATGGCGAGCCAACCACGGCAGCCGAAATCCAGCACGTTATCGTGGTGGAGGTCGCCGTGGAGGACACCCTCCTCTCTTGGCGCGGCTAGTAGCATTTGCGCAGTCTCGAAGCTGCTGCGCAGGATGCCGCCATGGCGTGCAGCAGCGACTTCTAGTTCCCTGAACCATAGAGGGAGAGGAACCAACCCTGGCAATGCTGCCGCCTGCTCCCGGTGTAATTTGTCGGCGGTAGCGCAGAGAATTCGAGATGCCTCGTCATCATCACCAGACCGTGCCATGTCTGCCAAGGATCGCTTCGCTGTAGCACGCTCCATGAGGATCGCGTTTTCGTCTCGCTCGAGAACTTGAGCCGCTCCTACTCCGGCCCACCACACCATCAGGTCTGAGCCGCGCTTCTGATCAGGATGAGAAGACACCTTCAGCATGGCCGCTTCACCGTGATGCAGAACCGGGAGAAGTTGAGCAGTCGGAGTGCTGATAGGCTCCCCATCGGTAGTTAGTTGCCAAAGATCAATATAAGGTTTGAACAAGATGCACTCGCGTTCGCTCGAAGAAGTCGGCGCAGCATAGAGCTTCTTCGGGGCCGTCGCCAACACGGCGATGGCCGCTCCTGGCGCGAAGCCGCCATCTTGCCCTACGATGATGCGGCTTCTCTAAGGGCGCGGTACACGCTCGCCCGACCTATGTTCAGCGTCTTGGCAATTTCTGTTGGCCCCATCCCGTCGGATTTCAGTCGGCGGATCTCAGCAATATCAACATGGGGCTTCCTGCCTTTGTAGACCCCTCTGGTTTTTGCAGCGGCGATGCCTTCCATCTGTCGTTCTCTGCGAAGGTTCGTTTCGAACTCAGCGAACACGCCCAGCATATCGAGGAAAGCTTTCCCGGCCGCCGAGCTGGTGTCGATCGGTTGTTCCGTCGCCTTCAGCGTCACCCCTTTTTGCTTGAGCAGCCGTACGATGTCCTGCAGATCCCCAACTGACCGCGCCAGCCGATCGACCCGCGTCACGACCAGGCTGTCGCCGTCGCGCATGAATTCCAGAAGCGTGTTAAGCTCCTTCCGATCCTGCTTGGTCGCTCCGGATTTCTTTTCCGCCCGGATGACCGTGCACCCGGCCGCCTTCAGAGCCGCCTCTTGAATCGCCAAATCCTGATCGATGGTGCTGACCCGCGCATACCCGTAAATTGCCATGAAACGTCTCATTAGGTTCTAGACCTTCAATGGGTAGCGTCTCATAATCGTAAAATCAACCCAAATGATACACTGATTTGCGTCTCACGGAGATTGTCTCAGGAGGTATACCTAAATGACACATGGAGGCAGCTTCGCGCTAACAGGAGACGTGAGCCGCGTCAAAGTTGATGGCTGTAATGGGGCCGAAGAATGGACTGGCCGGATCTGGGGCGAAAACTGTCGATAACGGACGTTCACCGGGCCATGTTTAGGCAAGCGCGAACTTTCCGGCTGCCCACTCCCTCTTTCATAGTCAAAGCCGCACAAGCCGCATCGATTGGACCGTGGGCACAGCTAGAGGGCTTGAACAGTGACGTGGCTAAGGGTGCCCGGACATCGAATACAGTGACGCAGCCCGAACACAAGGAGCGACACGCCCAAAACCAGCCCGTTCTCATCAGAACTCTGAAATCGCTTGGAATTCCCGCCTTGTAGCAATCCGCAAGTTTCCATAGAAATCTCAAAACGGATGATTTTGGGAAAGTGCTTCGCATGGCAGCAGACATCATGACCATTGATGAAGTCGCCGACTATCTCAGGATCAACAAGAAAACCGCCTACCGCCTTGCGGCCGACAGCAAGCTGCCCGGCTTCAAGGTTGGTGGCACTTGGCGGTTTCGGCGCGTGGATATTGAGGACTGGATCGAGCGTGAAGCCAGTCCGAAGAGGGACAAAGAGAGATGACCGGCCAGGAACAACGTGCGGCGCTACAACGGAAAATCTGGGACATCGCAAACGATGTGCGCGGCTCAGTCGATGGCTGGGACTTCAAGCAATATGTCCTCGGCACACTCTTTTACCGCTTTATCAGCGAGAATTTCGCTGCTTACATCGAGGCGGATGACGAGAGCATCAACTACGCTGGTCTTCCCGACAATGTCGTAACCGATGACATCAAGGACGACGCCATCAAGACCAAGGGATATTTCATCTATCCCAGCCAGCTGTTCGCCAATGTCGCGAAGAACGCTAACACCAATGACAGCCTCAACACCGATCTCGCTCAGGTTTTTGCGGCGATCGAATCCTCCGCCAATGGCTACCCCTCTGAGCTGGACATCAAGGGCCTGTTCGCCGACTTCGACACGACCAGCACGCGCCTGGGCAACACCGTCACGGAAAAGAATAGCCGCTTGGCAAAAGTGTTGAAGCGCGTTGCGGAGCTGGATTTCGGAGACTTCCACAACAGCCAGATTGATCTGTTCGGCGATGCCTATGAATTCCTGATCTCGAACTACGCGGCCAATGCGGGCAAGTCCGGCGGAGAATTTTTCACCCCGCAACATGTCTCAAAGCTTATCGCGCAGCTCGCCATGCATGGGCAGGACAAGGTCAACAAGATTTACGATCCGGCCTGCGGCTCCGGCTCCCTGCTGCTGCAAGCCAAGAAGCACTTCGACGCACACATCATCGAAGAGGGCTTCTTCGGGCAGGAGATCAACCACACTACCTACAACCTCGCCCGCATGAACATGTTCCTGCACAACATCAATTACGACAAGTTCAATATCCAGCGTGGCGATACGCTCACCCATCCGCATTTCCAGGACGACAAGCCCTTTGATGCCATCGTTTCCAACCCGCCTTATTCGGTGAAGTGGATCGGCTCGGACGATCCGACCCTGATCAACGATGACCGTTTTGCTCCGGCGGGAGTGCTGGCACCCAAATCAAAGGCAGATTTTGCCTTTGTGCTGCATGCCCTGAGTTACTTGTCAGCCAAGGGCCGCGCGGCGATCGTATGCTTCCCGGGGATCTTCTATCGCGACGGCGCGGAGAAGAAGATCCGGCAATATCTGGTCGATAACAACTATGTCGAGACAGTGATCGCGCTCGCCTCCAACCTTTTCTACGGAACGACCATCGCAGTGACGATCCTGGTCCTCGCCAAGAACAAGACCGACACGGCCATTCAATTCATCGATGCCAGCGGCGAAGAGTTTTTCAAGAAGGCCACCAACACCAATCTGATGACGGACGATCACATCGGGCGGGTGATGGAGATTTTTGATCGTAAGGAGGACGTTGACCATGTCGCGGCTTCGGTGCCCTATGATACCGTCGTGGAGCGGGGCTACAACCTCTCGGTCAGTTCCTACGTCGAGCCGCGCGACACGCGCGTGGTTGTCAACATCGATGACCTGAATGCCGAGATCAGAACCACTGTTGAGAAGATCGATCGCCTGCGCACCGACATCGACGCGATCATCGCGGAGATTGACGCATGAGTGCTGCGGGTTTTCTGGAGAGGCTGCTCGGTGGGGTTGAGGCGGTGTGGGTGCCTTTGGGAGAATTGGCCGAGTTGGTCCGAGGCAATGGATTACCGAAGTCTGACTTCGTTGAATCAGGCGTTCCAGCCATTCATTACGGCCAGATATACACGTACTATGGCCTTGAAACTCACTCAACGGTTTCGTTCGTCTCAGAAAAGACCGCTCAGGCGCTGAAAAAAGTGAACCCCGGCGACATCGTGATCACTAATACAAGTGAAAATCTCGACGACGTTGGAACACCAGTTCTCTATCTTGGAAAAGAACCGGCCGTCACGGGTGGCCACGCGACGATTATAAAACCTTCTCCGCATCTCTCCGGAAAGTATTTTGTTTACTTCACCCAAACGCCGACTTTTTTCGCCGAGAAACGGAAGTTGGCGAGAGGCGCAAAGGTCATCGACTTTTCTGCTAAAGACTTGGCCACGATTGAAATCCCCATCCCATGCCCGGATGACCCCGAAAGATCGCTGGCGATCCAGAGGGAGATTGTCCGGATACTGGATACTTTCACCGAGCTTACCGCCGAGCTTACCGCCGAGCTTACCGCCGAGCTTACCGCCCGCAAAAAACAGTACAACCACTACCGCGACCGGCTTCTCAGCTTTGAAGGTGGGGATGTAGAATGGAAACCCTTGGATGAGATTGGTGAGTTCATCCGTGGGAAGCGCTTTACGAAAGCCGATTATGTCGATGAAGGCATCGGCGCGATCCATTATGGCGAAATTTACACCCACTATGGTGTCTTCGCGCACAAAACACTTTCAAAGGTCAGAAGTGATATGGCTGCGTCGTTGCGGTATGCTGAGCCGAATGATGTTGTCATCACGGGCGTCAGCGAAACAATCGAAGACGTCGGCAAAGCGGTCGCGTGGCTGGGAGAAGAAAAAGTCGCGATCCACGATGATAGCTATGCTTTCCGCCACAACATGAACCCGAAGTTCATCGCATATGCGATGCAAACAGATGCCTTTCATGATCAGAAAGCGAAGTACGTTTCGAGCGGTAAGATCAAAAGGCTTCTGATTGATGGGGTCAAGAACGTGCGGCTGCCGGTTCCTTACCCAGACGACCCTGCTAAGTCTCTCGAGGAACAGACGCGCATTGTCGCAATCCTCGACAAGTTCGACGCGCTGACGACTTCGATCAGCGAAGGCCTGCCCCGCGAGATAGAGCTGCGCGAAAAACAATATGCCTATTACCGCGACCAGCTGCTGAGCTTTCCCAAATCTGATGCAGAGGCGGCGTAAATGGGACAGACGCTGACCGAGATCGCCGAGACGCTGAGGGACGCCGACAAGAAGGTCCAGCTGATCTATGCGTTCAACGCCTCTGGCAAGACGCGGCTGTCCCGCGCATTCAGAGAGCTGATCGATCCGAAAACCGAGGAACGGGATGACGATCATCGCCCTAAGGTGCTGTACTATAACGCCTTTACCGAAGACCTCTTTTACTGGGACAATGATCTGACCGGCGATACCGAGCGGAAGCTCTGCATTCAGCCGAATGCGTTCACCAGGTCCGCCTTCGAAGATCTTGGACTCGACCTCAATGTGATCACCGTGTTTCAGCGTTACACCCAGCCGAACCTTACGCCCCGCTTCAATGAGGAATACAAAACGAGGGACAAGGACGACAAAGAGATTACCGTCCCGCCATTTTCCGAAGTGATCTTCACACTGGGGCAAGATCCGGAGACCAACCCAGAACGTCTCAAAATATCGAAGGGTGAAGAAAGCAACTTCATCTGGAGCGTTTTTTATTGCCTGCTGGATCAGGTCATCAGCACCCGCAATGTCCCCGAAGTCGATGAGCGCGAGACGGATCAGTTCAACGATCTCGAATACATATTCATCGATGATCCGGTTAGCTCGCTCGACGAGAACCATCTTATTCAACTTGCCGTCGATGTCGCTGACCTCATCAAGAGAAGTGAAAGCGTGAACGGCCTGAAGTTCATCATCACGACCCACAGCCCGCTGTTCTTTAACGTGCTGTTCAATGAGTTGGGAAAAAAAGCCTGCTACATGCTGAAAAGGCTGGAGGATGGAACCTTTGAGCTAGATGCGAAGAATGGCGATTCCAACCAGAGCTTTTCTTATCACCTTTACCTCAAGCGGACGCTGGAGGAGGCAATCGCGGCGGACAAGATCGAGCGCTATCATTTTACACTGCTGCGCAATCTCTATGAAAAGACATCGAACTTTCTGGGCTATCCGCGATGGTCGGAGTTGCTGCCGGGCGACCAGCAACTTTACCTGAACCGCATCATTCAGTTTACGAGCCATAACACGCTCTCCAGCGAGGCCATCGCCGAGCCATCACCGCAGGAAAAGCAGACAGTAAAGCTCCTTCTGGAGCATCTGCGCAATAATTACAGCTATTGGCAGGAAGAGGCCCCGAATGCTTGAGCAGATAGCCACTATTGCCGAGACCAATCGCTTCATCGTGCTCGATAAGTATGTGCGCGCCTGGGAAGCGGCGGACAGCTATCAGTCCGAAGCCGATCTTGAGCGCGAGCTGATCCAGGACCTACGCAATCAGGGCTATGAATTTCGGGCCGATCTGAGGTCAACAGACGCTATGCTGGCCAATGTGCGTGTACAGCTGCAGGCGCTCAATGATGTACAGTTTACTGATAAGGAATGGGCGCGCTTCGTCGAAACCTATTTGGACAAGCCCAGCGACAGCGCGACGGACAAAGTCCGCAAGCTCCATGACGACTACATTCTCGATTTCGTCTTCGATGATGGCCGAATTCAGAACATCTATCTCGTCGACAAGGCAAACGTCTGCCGCAACAAAGTCCAGGTCATCAAGCAGTTCGAACAAGCCGGAACGCATGCGAACCGTTATGATGTGACGATCCTCGTGAACGGTCTGCCGCTGGTGCAGGTCGAGCTGAAAAAGCGCGGCGTCGCCATCCGCGAGGCGTTCAACCAGATACACCGTTACAGCAAAGAGAGCTTCAACTCGGACAGTTCGCTCTTCAAATACCTCCAGATCTTTGTGATCTCGAACGGCACCGATACCCGCTACTTCGCCAACACGACCAAGCGCGACAAGAACAGCTTCGACTTCACTATGAACTGGGCGCAGGCCGACAACAACCTAATCCGGGACCTGAAGGATTTTACGGCGACTTTCTTCGAGAAGCGCACCCTCTTGAAGGTGTTGCTGGACTATTCCGTCTTCGACGTCAGCGACACGCTTCTGGTGATGCGCCCCTATCAGATCGCGGCGACCGAACGCATTTTGCGCAAGATCAGAAGCTCGTTCGAAGGCAAGACGCTAAGCAAACCGGAAAGCGGCGGGTATATCTGGCATACGACGGGTTCAGGCAAGACGCTGACCAGCTTCAAGGCGGCGCGTCTCGCCACGCAGCTCGACTTCATCGACAAGGTCTTTTTCGTGGTCGACCGCAAAGACCTCGATTACCAGACGATGAAGGAGTATCAGCGTTTCTCCCCGGATAGCGTCAATGGCTCAGACAGCACCGCCGGATTGAAGCAGAACCTCTCTAAGGACGACAACAAAATCATCGTCACGACGATCCAGAAGCTCAACAATCTGATGAAGAGCGAGGGCGACCTGCCGGTCTATACCCAGCGCGTCGTCTTCATTTTCGACGAATGCCATCGTAGCCAGTTCGGAGAGGCGCAAAAGAACCTCAAACGCAAGTTCAAGCAATTCTGTCAGTTTGGCTTCACCGGCACGCCAATCTTCCCGGAAAATGCCTCAGGGGCGGAGACAACCGCCACCGTGTTCGGGAACGAACTCCACTCATACGTCATCACCGACGCCATTCGCGATGAAAAGGTCCTGAAGTTCAAGGTCGACTACAACGATGTGCGGCCGCAATTTAAGGTCATTGAAACCGAGCAGGATGAGAAGAAGCTTACAGCCGCGGAAAACCGTCAGGCCCTTCAGCATCCTCAACGTATCACTGAAATTTCGCAGTACATCCTCGACAACTTTCGCCGCAAGACGCATCGGCTTTATGGGGACAACAAGGGCTTCAATGCCATATTTGCCGTGAGCAGTGTCGAGGCGGCAAGGCTCTATTATGAGAGCCTGAACAAGCTGCAGGCAGACAGCGAAAAACCATTGAAGATCGCGACGATCTTTTCATTTGCGGCTAATGAGGAGCAAGACGCAATCGGCGACATTCCCGACGAGAGCTTTGAGGTTTCCGCGCTAAACAGCAGCGCCAAGGAATTCCTGAGCGCAGCCATAGCGGATTATAATGCCTTTTTCAAAACGAACTTCAGCGTCGATAGCAAAGGCTTCCAGAACTATTATCGGGATCTGGCCAAGCGGGTGAAGTCTAAAGAAGTGGATCTGCTCATTGTGGTGGGCATGTTCCTGACTGGCTTTGATGCACCGACGCTCAACACGCTGTTTGTGGACAAAAACCTGCGGTTTCACGGTCTCATTCAGGCCTATTCCCGTACCAACCGCATTTATGATGCGACCAAGTCATTCGGTAACATTGTCACATTCCGCGACCTCGAACAGGCGACCGTCAAAGCGATTACGCTGTACGGTAATGCGAACACTAAGAATGTCGTCCTCGAAAAAAGTTACTCGGAATACATGGAGGGCTTCACTGACCAGACGACCGGAGAAGCACGACGCGGTTTCATGGATGTTGTGAAGGAGCTTGAAGAGCGTTTCCCCGACCCCTCGGCGATTGCAAAGGAGGCTGACAAAAAGGCCTTTGCGAAGCTGTTCGGTGAGTATCTCCGTGTTGAGAATATCCTTCAGAACTACGATGAATTTGCCAAGCTCAAAGAGCTTCAGGAGATCGATCAGACTGATGCCGAAGATCTAACAGCCTTCAAAGAACGGTATCATCTCAGCGACGATGACGTTGAAAACCTTAAGACTGTCAAAATGCCCGCAGACCGGAGGATCCAGGACTACCGTTCGACCTACAACGATATCCGGGACTGGATTCGCCGAGAAAAGGCAAACGCTGAGCAGGTCGCATCGAGTATTGATTGGGGCGATGTTGTCTTCGAGGTTGATCTTCTGAAGTCACAGGAAATAAATCTTGATTATATCCTTGAGCTAATCCTCGAGCATTACAAAAAGACGAAAACCAAGTCTGAGCTCGTCGATGAAATTCGCCGCGTCATCCGCGCGAGTATCGGCAACCGTGCAAAGGAAAGCCTCATCGTCGATTTCATAAATCAGACAAATCTTGATGATCTCGTGGACAAAGCCGGGGTGATCGAGGCCTTCTTTGCATTCGCACAAGCGGAACAACGCCGCGAAGCGGAAGAGCTCATTGTCGGCGAGAAGCTGAATCCGGACGCTGCGAAGCGTTATATCGCGGCATCAATCAAGCGAGAATATGCGAGCGAGAACGGTACGGAGCTGAACTCGATCCTGCCAAAAATGAGCCCCCTCAATCCTCAGTATCTGACCAAAAAAAGAGATGTGTTCCAACGCATCTCTGCGTTCGTTGAAAAGTTTAAGGGTGTGGGCGGAAAAATTTAGGCGTGTTGATGATCGTATCCCAGCATTCCAGAGGTGCGGCAATCGGCTGGCGCTCGCACGTTGGTCGGATAGTGAACGGCCCAGTCCTCGAAGCTTGTTGGCAGATGGCGGTCGAGGGTTTTCATGATATCGCCTGCGGAGTTTGCGAATTCGGCTTCAAGCAAGAAAATCTGCAGAGACGGTCCTAGTCATGGTCGGCCGACATCTCCGTATCGAAATCCAGCACTTCCGAGCCAAGGCCGATCCTGCATGCGGCATGCCGCAGTGCAGGCAAATGTTCTCGCAGCATCGGGGCGACCACTATCTGATAGAGCCGTCGTGAACGGCCTATTCCAATTCCTTCTAGCATCAGATTTCCCATCGGCTAGCTTCATTTCGCATACCTAAAAAACTACTCGTCAAGTTCAACTTGGCAAAGGCTGACGTTTTTGATTTGTAGTGCAGGTATGGGGGGCGCAACCGATGATCGAAGATACTACATTTCAGCCAAACCTAATTCGGCGTGTGCACAATCTCGCACTTGGGCCGTCCACCCCATCTAACTCCTTGGTGCCGGTCTGGGAGGCGGTTTACAATGCTTTGCACGCCATCCAAGACCGTTTCGATGACGAGTGGGCTACGCGCGGAAGGATCGATATCTGCTTTTTGGAGCTCGATTCGAACAATCCCTCCGTTGAAATTCGTGATAACGGGATCGGCTTAAACAGGGAAAACTTCAATTCCTTCAAGACGTATGATAGCGCCCATAAGGAGCTTCGCGGCGGCAAAGGGCTTGGCCGTCTTTCTTGGCTGAAAGTCTTCTCGGAAGCGCATGTAGTCAGTCACTATGAGCAGGACGGCCAGCTTTTTCGGCGGTCCTTTACTTTGGTGCTGGACAACGACGCGCCACTGGCAGACTTCAAGGTGGAGGCCGTTAGTGGCGTTGAACCAGGTACGACAATTGTCCTGCGGCGGATGAAGTCTGCATACGCCAAACATTTTCCGACTAAATTCGACACCATCGTTCGGAAAGTCGTAGCTCACTTTCTTCCCTACCTCATTTCCCCGGTGCGACCCTTGATCACGATTGAAGGGCCAACGGACACGATCGAGCTTGCCGCTTATCTTAAGGAAAAAGAGGAGGCACTGAGTTCCATTTCGCTTACCGTGAACGATGACATCGCAGTAAAGCTAGAACACAACCTTCTTGAAAAATCGGTCGTTGAGGGAAAGGCCGCTCACAAGATCTATCTTGCAGCTCATGGTCGCGTCGTAACCGAGTTTGATATTGGCCTCGCCCTCGGGCTGGTAACATACATCGAGAGAGAAGGCCGATCATACGCCTATGCCGGCGTGCTATCGGGCCCGATATTCGACAGTTCTGTGAACTCTGAACGCACTGCCTTCGACCTCGACGCCGAGCTCCTTGAGACGATCAAGCGAAAGACGTTCGAAGCCATCAGAGAGGTTCTGCGGGCACCTATTGAACGTGTCATCCAAAAGCAGGCGGATATTACGAAATCCGTGATAAAGAAGTATCCACGGTACTCCTATCTTGTTGACGATCCGAAAGACTTTGTCGTCTCCAGCGTGCCGCGAAACTTTCGTACGGCCGAGCAGATTTACCAGCAACTGGCCGTTTTAGACTATCGCGATAACCGCGACATCGAGCGCAAAGTCGAACTTTTCTCCAGAACGCAGCCACGAGAAGAGGACCCTGTGGAAGAGGGTGTCACAGAGTTGCTGGGCCGCCTGACCGATCATGAGAAATCGGTTCTCGCGGATTACACTGTCCGGCGTAAGATCGTCCTCGATCTCTTAGAAAAACGCCTTCAGTATAAGCCTGATGGAACTATGAAGCATCATTCAGAGGAAGCGCTACATAGCTTTGTCGTTCCGATGAGGGTCACCAATAAAGAAGTGCATGTTGATAAGCACAATCTTTGGATCGTCGACGACAAGCTGACCTACTACGAATATTGGGCGTCTGATAAGGCGCTGAAGAAGATCGTAGCAGAGCATACCTCCTCAGACAGGCCAGACGTGCTGCTCTTTGCAGGGCGCTCGGCGTACCACCGACCTGGAACTGATCAACCCGTTGTCATCGTCGAATTCAAAAAACCAGTGCGCAACGACTACGACGAGGAAGAGAATCCTTTCGTCCAGATCTACGGTTATATCGAGGATCTGCAGAATGGCCGCATCTTAGACAAGAATGGCGGGCAAATTCAGGAAGTTACACCTAATACTCCGTTTTTCTGCTACATCATAGCTGATTTCACTCCGAACATGCGTCGGTGGATTAAGCTTGCTCAGATTAACGTGCCCCTCCCCGGCGGGGGCGGCTTCTACGGCTATAACGCCGACTACCGATGCTTTGTGCAGGCGCTCAGCTATAAATACGTCCTGAAGGACGCGCGCTTGCGAAACGAAGCCTTTTTCAAGCAACTAAAGATATAGGGGCTTCCAGCCAAAGGACTTAGCATGTGCGGCCGTTTCACGAATACGATGACTTGGGCCGAAATTCACGCCCTCTACAATATCCACGCCGAGGCTCCGCCTCCGTCGAACATGCCCGCGCGCTTCAACATCGCGCCGACGCAAAGCGTCTATTTCGCCCACAAAGACAAAGCCGGCGACCTCGAAATCGACTACGGGCGATGGTGGCTTGTCCCCTTTTTCGCCAAGGAATTGCCGAAGGCCGCAATGTTCAACGCGAGGATCGAGACCGTCGACACATCTGGCGCATTCCGAGAGCCCTTCAAGTCGAAGCGCTGCCTCATCCCGGCTGATGGCTATTTCGAATGGACGACCAACGAGGAGGACGGGAAAAAGGACCCATGGCTGTTGCAGCTCCCTGAGGGAAAGCCTTTCTCCTTCGCCGGACTATGGGCGCATAACGACAAGCTAGGCGTCACCAGCTGCACGATCATCACAGCGCCAGCCGTCGACCACATTGCGCACATTCATACAAGAATGCCAGTCATGCTGGATCCATCGGCCTATGAGGCCTGGTTGGATGCCTCTGTTCAGGGTACTGCCGCGAAAGCCTTCCTTCTTGAAAACCAGATCGACAGCCAGCTTGAGTTTTACCGCGTCGGCCGCGAGGTGAATTCATCCCGCTATGACGGGATGGACACCAAGAAGCCCATACTCAACTCTCTCTAGGGGGCAAGGCCTGATGGCTCAGTTTTCGCCTTACGTGATCAAAGCCCTGACGGATGTCATCACCGGGGGCGTCGGCCAAGGCCCCGACATAGCTGAACCGATCGGAATCTACCGCTCGGGTCCCAATATCGAGCGCTTTTTCATGGATTGCGGCTTGGATATGCGTATCGGCGCTAGTTCGAGGTTGCCGGCAACGATGGACTTCCTCCGCCAAATTGCCGGTCAATGGGACGCTGACGAAAAGCTGAGGCGAGTTATTCAGAAGGTCTCGGATCCGCGTGAATACCTTAGCGATCCGACGAGGGCGATCGCAGTACAGGAGCACTTGAACGCGGCTCTTGCAGCCGATGGCCTTGCGGTCACGACCGTAAACGGGAAAGCCGAGGTCGTGCCGCGAGGAACCGCAGGAGTGGTTGTTACTGCTTTCACGGAAACCGTCACGCGACTCGATTTTGACACGGTGCAACTGGACATCAGCCGTGCCCTTAAGAGCGCTACCGAGGATCCGGAGGATGCGGTTACTTCAGCATGTTCCCTCGTGGAAGCAGTCTGCCGATCTATCCTGATTGAGTTGGGCCTACCGCTCCCCGCTAAAAAAGATATCGACGGGCTCATTCGTGCCGTTCAGGAGCCGTTGGGACTGTCGCCGGGCCGGTCGGGCCTGCCGCCTGAGATCGAGAACGACATTCGCCAAATCCTGAGCGGACTGACTTCTGTCGCAAAGGGCATCGGCGCCTTGCGCACACACGCGGGCGACGCACATGGCCGGGAGAAGGGACACCGGCGGATCGATGCAAGGATTGCTCGGTTGGCGATCAATGCGGCAAGCTCGCTCGCTCTCTTCTTGATCGAGACGTGGGAATTGAAGCAGCACCGCACTTTGTTGCTGAAGGGAATATCATGATCACTCGAACTGTGACGCTATGTCTTGCCGGGCAATTCATGTCGATCTTTTCGACACAGCATGCTCATGCAGAACAAGCTCATGATTTCGCTCGGTTTTGGGCTGCTGTTTTAGCCGTAGAAGATCGTTGCGATGATTTCTATTCGATCACTGATGCCACCATGGGCGGTCATTTGACAGCCGACGAATACAAGCGAGCATCCGATGCAGTTGAGGACCTTCGTCCGAAAATGGCAAAAAGCCTTTCTGCGCTTTCGTGTCAGGCTGCCGCAGAAGCAGTTGCGGATCTAGGCGGCCTGCCCTTTTTGAAGGTATGGGAGCGTCGCTGATGGATCTTGGAAGAAAAGGCTACACGCAGCTCGTGCTTATTGCGGTTCTCGTGACCCTAAGCGGCTGCAATGGCAATCTTACCATCGCGCCGTCTGTCACAGCATTATGTGACGCCGAGGCCGCACGGAGTTTGGTGGGCAAACCCAAACCGGCAGACGAAGCGGCTATGCAGCGGACCGGCGCCAAGACGGTTCGCCAGATCCAACCTGGCGATATGGTGACCCAGGACTTTAGAGAGGATCGGGTGACGATCGAGACTGATCCGGCGTCGGGTCGGGTCACGCGGGCCACCTGCGGCTGATTTGTCCGTCGCCAAAGAAAAAGGGCCAGCGGTAGCCGCTGCCCTTGAGGTGTGAAGGTCTAAGCCTCCAGAGGGGAACGATCGACACGGCGGATGGGAGGATCCGCTTAGTCGATCAAGATTCCATATGGGGAAGCGATAGGCGGCCTGCAAGCTGCTCAAACTGCATTCCGGTTCTAAAGGTCTTTCTCTTCTGGTGAAGTGCTGCGAGCTTCAGCCTGAGACAACCGTTCCAGGAGGGAATTGATCCGATCATCATTTTGTATCGGCTGATGCTTCACATGGGCCTGCGCTGCCTTACGCACCATGTCACTACAGGCGAGCTGCCTGAATATGTGAGATCTATCTGTCATCGCGGCCCCTCCGCCGCCAGAACGCTGTGAGGAGTCTCAGGTTCCGATTTGAAGTAAGGGAGAGATACGGAGAGGTAAAATCTCTCTCAACATCAACCATTACACCGACAAGGGAGGGTCCGCGTCAATGATGCGCGGTTCCCCCAATTTCGCCGCTGCGCAACAAAATCGGCTCCCCCACGCCCCGCAGGCCGCCTCCGGCGGTCATTGACCCAAACCCTCCCTTATCGGTCCCGCACCTTTGTTTTCATTCAAAGGAGCCGACGATGACCACTTACGACCACATCAACGAACTGCGCGCCGAACTTGCAGCGTCCATCGACCAGGCCGAGCGTCAGCAGATCGCAGCCGAGCTGGCGGCGGCCAAAGCCAAGCTTGCCGAAGAAGAGGCCGCATTCGATGCGCTGATCAGCGCTGAGCCGCCCCACTAGGGCGGCTCTTTCCAATGCCAGCGCCTTGGGTATTGTCGCGCTATGGTCAAGCGCGTCTTTCTATTCTCAGGAATTGCCGTCTGCCTGTTTGCAGTCGGCTTCTGGTACTTTGTAGCGAGCCTCAGTTGCGGTCTGGACGGCGCGGGCGGATGTAGCAACCTTCCCCCGGCGCCATGGAAGTATCCGAATGCCCTCGCCTACTCTCTGCCGTTCTTAGGCTCAGGCCTGGTGTTTATCCTGGCGAGACGCCGCTTCAGAGACTACGCCCTTTCTATGAGGACGCCGATCCGCAGGAGGCAGGGAAACCGCGCCTCACACTGATCTGACCCCCTCCGGTCGCACCCAATCGCGAGGGCGCGCTTCAGGTCGACGAACTGACAGCTGGCGCCGTATTTCTTCACCAATGCCTTCCGATCGAGCACTGCGTAACGGTCGCAGCGCCGGCACTCGACGTCGATCTTTTCCGCCCGGTAATCCTTAAGCCGAGGCAGGCTCATCCAAATCTCTCGCTTCTTCTTCGTTTTCTAGCGCGCCACGGCTACGGGCAGTTCTTTGACATTCGTGGTGTAGCGCGGCGATCGACGGTCAAACTTGGTTTGCCAGTCGCGCTTGATGCCGGCCGAGGCCGGGATAAGCGAGCCACGCCCAAATTTCCCATTGACCGCATCGAGGGCTGTCATCAGCCGTTCCGACTGGTCACGGTCCCGCGCATCGAACAGAGGCCGCGGCTGTGACGCCGCCCGCACCAGATCGTTCATGATGATGCCGGCCTTTGCGTAGCGATGGCCGTCCCTGAAGATCTTGCGCGCTCCGCTCTGAGCGGCCCGGATCAGGTCAAAAGTATCGTTCGAAGCCTCGGGAAAATGGACTGTAGTTTGAGCCGAGTGCGGCTTGTCCTTCGAGTTAAAGCGCGACGTATGCATGAAGACCGCCATATGTGTCGTCTCGAGACCATGCCGGCGCAGCTTCTCTCCCGCCCTCATCGCATAGGCCGCGACTGCCTCGAGCATTCCGGCCAGATCCGTAACCGGCGTTCCAAAGGATCGGGTCACGGCGCAACCCTTCCGTTGTGGCGGCACGTCTTCAAGCGGCAGGCATGAAATGCCCTGCAGCTCCAGAACCGTCCTCTCGCCCACCACGCTCAGAAGATTGCGGGCAAGCCGCGCATCAACGCGAGCCAGGTCGCCGGCTGTCTCAATGCCCAGACCGAATAGCTTTCGCTCTGATGCCGATCCGACGCCCCAAACCTCCCCGACCTCGACGCGATCGAGCCAGCTTTGCCGAACGGCTGCATCTGTCAGGTCGCAGACGCCGCCAACCTCCGGGTTCTTCTTTGCAACGTGGTTTGCGAACTTCGCCAGCGTCTTGCTCGGGCCAATGCCGACACAGGTCGGGATCCCGGTCCATCGCTGAACCGTGGACCGAAGATCGCGGCCGAAGGCGACGCGATCGGCGGGCCTGATGTCGGTCATATCCAAAAAGCTTTCATCGATCGAATAGACCTCAACATCCGGAGACCATTGCCGATAGATCGCATTCAGCCTGGCGCTCATGTCGCCATAAAGGGTGTAGTTGCTGGAATAGACCGCCACATCATTGTCACGACAGAGATCGCGGATCTTGAAGTAGGGTTCGCCCATGCCAATGCCGAGCGCCTTGGCCTCCGCCGTTCTGGCAACGGCGCAACCGTCGTTGTTGGACAGAACAATCACCGGCCGCTTTGCGATGGCAGGGTCAAAGACGCGCTCGCACGAGCAATAGAACGAGTTGCCGTCAATCAGTGCGAATGAGGTCATCCCTGCTTCCTCGGTCGCAGCCAATGTACGTTGCAAAGTGCGACACCCCAGATCTCGACTTCCGCGATCTCCGGAAGGTCGAACAGCGGCATATCCGAATTCTCAAACATCAGCCGCGGACGACCACCCGTCATGCGCAGCCGCTTCAAGGATCGCTCGCCGTGCACGGTCGCCACGACAATATCGCCATCGACCGGCCGCACGCTTCGGTCGACCACGATCAGATCCCCATGGAAGATCCCCGCGTCTCGCATCGAATTGCCGTCGACCTTCCACAGGAAGGTTGCCGGCGGATTCCGGATCAGGAGCTTGGTAAGGTCGATGGACTCTTCGATGTAGTCATCTGCGGGTGATGGAAAGCCGGCGCATAACCCGTGGAGCATGAGAGGCACATAGATTTCTGCCTCGATTTTCAGGCCGGCGAGCATTCAATTGGATCCTTTCACGACTGGTAGCGAAAGGAACAAACAGGGAACACACGGGGCGTCAAAAATCAAGATAGAAGATTACGCGATCCTAATCTGCAGATCTGCAGCTAACGCGAGTGTCGGCAAGGTGGTAGCTTTTCGGGGCGCTGTCACAGTGGAGAGGACGAGGATCACCATGACTGACGAAGTGGAGCACCTTTCAAATACCCTGATGTGGACCGTCGGCATGATTACCCAAGCCGGCCCGGACGATCTCAAGCGTGTGGCAAGGGCCTATCGAGAAGCGCAGGACCTGGTCTCAAAGATTCCGAAGACTGAGGAAGGCGCGCGCCCTCGCATCATCGCTTGCTTCCATCGATCGGACGAGTATCGCGCTGCAGACGATATCGCCTGTGTCGGATGGATCCTAACCGCAGTCCAGGAGCGCGTGAATGAAGGCGATCTACGCGACTGGAGGAAGCTGCGAACGGTTATACGGCAGATGGTGAAGCTGCTGCAGGAGCCAGCGCCTTCGCTTCACTGAATCCGGTGGCGTTCTTCCATCGAAAATCGGAGGCTTCTGGCAGGTTAGTCGACAGACACTGGCGCGTAGCTCAGCTCGTTTTGAGAGGGCCGAATATACCTGCGTCCACCAGCGACAGGTATATCTTCTTAAGGGCAAGGGCAGTGTCTTGGCTCACAAATAACGATGATCGATTTCCATGCGGCTCGCCAAGCAGGTAAGGGCGCATAGTGTCCCATCTTTCAGCTCTTTGCGACCAACGCCAGCAGGGCAGTTCCTGCTCTAACATCAACGGCACGGCAATCTTCTTCGGAATGAGATGTCCTTGTTCAAGGGGTTCGTTCCACTCGCAACGAACAAGGATAGGCGTCGCATTCATGCTGTAAAAAGGGGTTTCCAGACGTTCCGCTGTGAGCGAAGCAGCATGATAAGTGTTGGCTGAAAGCTTCTCGACGGAATCAATCACGTCCTGACCATCGCCATACGGGCAAGTGATGAAGCCATGCGCAAAATATCGCGTGTGGTCCAAACCTTCGTAACCACACTCGCGGCTTGGAAATCTTTCAGGGTGACGACCGTCATGCTGCATGACCAGCGGGTGCCAAGTCGGGTAGCTGTCCACCGCAGGGCCGATCTTTTCGACTATCTCGGCTAGAGCTTCCTCGGACTTTACGCGCTGCTTCGGCTCGATATCACGGGGAACTAAGTACTTCTTCGCGCTGGCGTAACCTGCTTCCGCTGCTTCTTCTGATCTAAATGCCATTGAAAAAACCTCACAATATTGTTTCATTGTGCATGTATGTGTCGTATTGCGCATGAAAAGTCAATATCGTGCAGGCAACCTAATTTTTATGCTCCGATGCCATCTGCTCCTGTGCGTTGGCGCTTTCAAGCTTAGCAAGCCAATCAACCCATTCGGAAAGGAACCCGCGAAAATCCGCCATGGTTACAGTCTGGATATGAAGGGCAACCACCTTCTTCTTATCCTTCTGGTCGCGAGCAGTGCTGACGAACCCAAAGCGGCTGACTTGAATGTTCTCGCCTGTGTTTCCCTCGGCATCGAGGTAGAAAACACTCCCATGGCTCAGGGCATTCCGAAGATTGCTGAAAAATAGCCAGCAGCTCATAGTTTGGGCGTTCTTGATCGCATCTTCACCACGGAGTCCGTCGAGGACGGCAGGGGTAAAGCCCTCTATAGCAAGCTTTGGGAAACCTTCTCCCTTTTCCAGCCGAAAGTATCTCCATGTACCACTGTAAAACGGGGAGCTGCTGATGGGATCTGCTGAATGGGTGGCCTGTCTTATGCAGTCGGCATGGTCTTCGTCGCCTAGATGCTCTTTGTCATCGGCTGACCGCTCATATGGGACAGAGATTATGGAGGTAGCAACGGACAGCAGAAACGTTGCCTTCAGCTTGAATGGTCGATCTTCACTTTCCGGGAGATTGTCATAAAGCTCTGTTAGTAGCCTATTTGCCCGTCGTGGAATCTCGCGACTGAACTGTCTCGGGCTTCCCATTCATCGGTTCCTAGCTTCGCATTGATGGGTCATGGGCGCTAACTGTTCGCTCGGAGCGGTCGGCTCACGGCGAAAACCAAAGCCAACCCGCTGAGTGTCATGGCGCGGCTTTCGCCGCGCCATTTCTTTTCTGCCTTCCGACCGTCCGGGGCTCCATGGCTATCACCAGGTCATGCACCATCTTCAAGGCCGTATCGTCGAGCTTTTTCAGGTGGTCGACCGTTTCTCCCATCAGCTTGTTTCTTACGTCTTTGCGTGACTTGCCTTTGGGATGCGTAGGCCGTTCGTTGACGAAGGGATCGAAGAATTCTTCTGGAGTGATATCCAGGACCTCGAAAACGTGGATCAGCCGTCCGACGGTCATCAAGGAAGAGGCGTTCTCGTAACGGGAATAGGTCGCCTCCTTCACCCCCAGCAGTGTAGCGACTTTGGCTTGCGCAATCTGTCGGTCGGTTCGCAGGTCACGCAGTCTCTGAGCAACAAGCAGATCCAGTTCCTTGAGATCGATGATCTTTTCGTCGAGCCGCTTGCGATAAACGGGATAATCCTTGTTCGGGTCGTCAACGCGTTCAAGTCCGAGATAGTTTACCCACTGCTCGAGTCCGAAACCTGCCATTGCCACCAACCAAACCGGAAATTAATCGCTATTCCTCTGGAACAAATAAAGATGGTACCTCGAAAGTCTACCCTGAATAGCTACTTTAGCGCATCGCTTTGCGACTCCGCTCTATGCCTTCGGCACGGAGCCAGCAGGCGCTGTCTCCGCCCATTCGGGTGACGATCGGTTGCGCTGCGGCTTCGCCTTCGATCACATGCATCTTGGGCAAAAATCGGTACCGACATTTACAGCCTCTCCCGATCGACCCATATTGGCTACTGATCAAGTCAGGTCGTGGCAAGTCTCTAGCCCTTTCTTGTCGCGTGCCTACGGAGGCCGCCCCGCCTGATCGGGGCGGCCTTTCCTCATCTTGAAAGCTCCTCACAGTCATCAGCACCAGTCACGGTGAGTCCGGTCCCCGTCACGATGAAGCAGTGACGCCAGAGGCGTCCTGTCTGTCTCTTTGATGAGGGAAAGAGGAGCGCCGCCCCCTCTCCCTCACAAGGGGAAAAAACGGTCTCCCCGTCCTTCCTTCGCGCAGCCTTAAGGCCGCGCTTTCGTGCAGGATCGCCGCTAACGCGCCGCCCCTTCGGCTCTGCCTCGGGCGGGCGAACCCCCTCCGTTTTTATCCCCTTGCCACCCTCTCCCCCGCTGCTCCGCGCGAGCTCGGGAGCAGGAGCGGGGCTCCTGCCCACGAGGAGCACGAGAAGACCGCTTCGCGGAATTTGAGAAAGGGCTAGACTATGACCACAACCGCAACCGTTTACCTGCTGGACCCGGAAGCCGGGACCATTCAAGCCGCAGAGGTCGCCGCGCCAAGCGCGTTTTCTCAGACCTGTGGGCTGATTGGATGCCAGCTTGTCGAGGTGGTGCCATTCGACACGAACCACGTTCTTATCGTCGATGAGGAGGGTTTGCGCGACGGCTTGACCGCTTTCACTGTCTTTGATGGCTACCCGCAGCCAGTGGCTGGAAAGATCGTTCTTGCCAGCCTGGACGGCTCGCATGTCCTACCGCCGCAGATCAGCATTGAGGAAGCAGCGGCCCGCCTGAACGTCTGCAAGCCGGTTCTTGATCCGGTCTTTGCCAAGGCAGACGAGCATTCCCCCAATGGGGTCATTCTGGGCGGCGCTTTGATCGGGTTCCAGACCCGCATTACCCGCACTCACCCAACCGTCATGGCGGGGGTAGTCCGATGATCATCGCTGTTGTCGAGGACCGCACCCTGTCCATTCTCGCCGGAACCTTTGCCGCGACCATCGCGGCGAAGGACATCGAACATAGCTTCCATGCCCTTACTCATTTTCCGGAGCGGCGCACCCTTTCCGAACTGGAAGGGCTGGCAGAGCGCCTGAACGGCTTTGCCGCCTACATGGTGGAGCTGTGGGAGCAAGCAAAACTGCCCCTGCCGGAGGCTGAATTAGAGGCCTTTGCCCGCCGTCATGTCGAGATCACCGCCAAGTATTGGGCAGCGGAAGGCCGTTGCATGAACTGGTTTATCACCGGACCTGCCCGCTTTCCCGTCGCCCGCAATGAAAAGCGGATGCGAGTATCAGACGCCCGCCGTGCTGACGTCTCGGCCCATATCGCGACTGCGAAAAAGGCAGTGAAGCGCAAGGCGTTTCCGCACGGGACCGATGACGAGCCGATCCGCTCCGGCGATCCGGCCGCCATGCAGCGCATCGCCTCGCGGATCGAAGACCTGGCGCTGTCCATCGACCGGATGAAACGGGCGAATGTCATCATTCGTCGGATGGAGAAGGATCAGGCGAGCGAAGCCGACATTCTGGCCCGTGTGGTGGCAGAAACCGGCATGGACGAGGAGAGGGCATCGCGTGGCGTTACCCTTGCCCCGTGGCAGAACCGACGCGGCTTTTCCACCACCAACACCCGCGCCGAACTGCGCCGCATGCAAACCCGCCTCGCTTCGCTTGCTGCGATGAAGAAGCGCGGTGACCGCGCCGAGGACGTCGAGACGGAGGCAGGAGCCGTCACGGTCAAGGAAAATGCCGACATGGTCCGCATTCAGTTGCTGTTTCCCGGCAGGCCGGACGAACAGACGCGGCGCACCCTGAAATCTCACGGGTTCCGCTGGTCCCCATCGCAAGGAGCGTGGCAGCGCAACTTGAACGAGGCCGGACGCTATGCGGCAAGTCGTGTCTTGAAATCGATCAGCGGCGACAGCGCCGCTTGATCAGCCCCGGAAAACAGAGGATCCCCACATGAATGAGCAAATTTTTACAGTCATGGAGTTTTCCGGCCGAGGCGACGCCATGTTCGGCGGCAGTGCCGCCGACTGGAGCCTATACACCCAAGAAGACGGCTCGAACGCTTTCATGAGCGCCGCCGACGCGCAGCGCCGCCAACTGGTGAAAGCCTATTTCCCGACCAAGAAGGAGGCAAGTGAGGCCGGAGAGGCAGCCAGTCAGCGCAAGGGTCTGATTTCGGCCCTGCCTGTTCGGCGCGTTGACGAGATCCCCTATGCGCAATTGCGCTGGATTGTGGGAAACATGCACGTTGGGACCAGCGATGACGACTTGAAAGCCGACATCAAGGGACGCGCGAAGTCGGGCATGACAGAGAATCCCGACCTTCTGGCGCAGGCGTGCGCCTATGCACTGGCAAGCCACCGAGCCAATCAGGGCTTGGTTGCCCGTTTCCGGCTGTAGGAGGCGAAGCATGAAAAGCAACGGCCAGAGCCGAAGCGTTGAGGTCTTCGACACGCCCTCCGGTTTAGGCGGGAGCCACACGGTTGAGGTTGTCGAGGACCTTAGAAACAATAAGGTCAGGGTGCGCGTCTGGTATGGACGCGCCACCGCGACAGGTTGGGAAGCGTGGAAGGATTGGGACGGCTACCGCTTTGAGACCGACCGCGCCAGCCTGACCAATAAGCGGTCAATGCCGCTGTTCAAATAGGACCTGGGCCGCATTTCGATGCGGCCCGACATCAGGAGGGACACCATTGAGCCGCTACACCGTGACCGTGAAAACCGACGAAGAGACCGACGAGAACGCCGTAATCGGCTATGATCCGCCGTTGCGCACCTTCTTTCTGCAGGCGTTTCCCGATGAGGAAACCGACGAATATGCCCTATGGTTCGGAACGCATCTTGAGCAGCACCCAAGCCTTGAATCGATCATCGAGAGCGCGCGCCGTTTTGGCTATGAGATCGAAGGGCTGTCACAGAAGGCCATCGTCGCCATGACAAAGGAAGCGGGAACGCCGACGCCGCCAAGCCTTGGCGAGCGGCTAGGATTGGTACGCTGACAATTGTTGGATGCTTTGTTGCGGGGCTGGTTCGGAAGAGCTGGCCCCGTAGCCATTTTGGCAGTTGCGAACCTGGCCGCATCGAGCGGGCTGCGGTCCGCCCGAAGGGAGCCCATGCCCCTCCCCTCGGCTCCCCTCCCGCCCGGCGTGCCGCCGCCGTTGGCGGCGCTTGATCGTCTCGCTCAGGTGGTTGATCGAACCGGGCGATCCGCCAGCAATGAACTCATTTCCTTGGCGGAAAGCGTGCCTTTGGTCGCGATCAGATAGGCCGCGAGATAGGTCAGCTTCAGGTTGGCTTCTCCCTCTCCCTTTGGCTTGTAATTGATGATTGCCAGGCGCCGTGCCGTCGCCTTTTTCCCCCCTTGAACAGCTGCCGAGTGCTGATCGATCAACTCAGGAAGCGAGGGACCTTCTCCAGTCGCACTACCTGCGGTTTCCGTTCCAAGGTGCTTGGACGACAGCTCGTCCGAGGTGAAGCTTGTGCGCAGAGTGGCTGTTGCCCGATGCGACGAACGCGAACTGGATAACGACAGTAGCATGGTGGATGCCTCACCGATCAGTTGCATTGGAGGGGCTTTAAGACCATTGAACCTGACGAAACGCACGATAGGATGCGAAACGAAACGAAATCCGGGCCTGCAAGTCATTGGAAAAAAACGGTAAGATTTTTGTCGCGCCGCCTAACGACGGAAGCGATTTCAAGGAGCTGTTCAAGCAGATGGCCGCTGCAGGAGCCGGTCGGCCCTTGGGTGATGATGGTTTTCCGCAAGGCCCCTGGACGCCGGAACTGCTGGCGGATGCCATTTCGAAGATCGACTCCAATCGTAGCGGGGTGGATCTCCGCACGGTCCAGCTCTGGTTTCAGGAGAATGACAAGGGCATCAGCACCACCAACATCCGCTGGCTCGCACGCATCTTTGGTTGCGGCGACAAGGAGGCGACGAATGATTGGATGAAGGAGCTTAGTGCAGCTCAAGCCCGCCTGACTGCCAAGCGACGGGATACCAGAAAGACTGGCGGCGCAGCTACTTCGCGAGTGCCGGACATGCCGGCGCCAGCCGCAAACCAAATTCCGCTAACGCCGGTCGTCTCGGTGGATCTTGAACCCATGTCGACGGAGCGGCCATCTGGTTTGGCGATCAGGACCGAGACGATTTTCTCTCACGGATCACACTTGAATCTGCCGTCTTCGGTCTTTGCCGGTTCGTCCGCTCTTGGGTTCCTGTCCTATATCCTTGGGATCCACACCATCACCTATATGCGCGAGGACGGTATCGAAAAACAGGTCGGCTTTCTGTGGGCGCCAAACTGGACCTTCCTCTTCATGGTGCTGCTGCCGCTGTTCTTCGCCATAGTCATCGAGCTTCTGGTTTTCTGGAAACATGATGCACGTCCAAGGTTTCTGGCACATGCCGATCGACCTCAAAGCGGGGATGCCTGGATTCAAAACCTGCAGGCGAACTCCCATACCTATTGGGCGGTTTTCCTGATCTGCATCTTGTTTGCCGGCCTGGCTCAATGGATTGGGGTGCAGCTGATCCCGCTGTTAGAACAGGCGCAGGATTTTGCCCCGAGTTGGGGGACGATTGGCATCATACGGCCTGACATAATCTCGACCCCGGCAGCCATCGTCTTCACCGCCCTCGCCTACCTCTATATGTCCGTCACCTTCTACCTGCTCTTTGCGGGCCTGATCATTCTGCATACGATCATCCATGATCTTTGGAAGCTCGATAGCCAAGCGACGCTTCGGACTGATCAGGCATCAGGGCCGGGGGTCAGTGAGGCCGCTCTGAGGATCATGCGGGGGGTGTTTCGATGCACAGTTCTCGTCGTCCTGGCCGCCATCTGCATGAAAGCGCAGAGCGCCTATCTCGCTTCACAAGGCCCCGACATCATAACGTGGATCGTTCGCGATGTGTGGGCTGCCCTCACCAACTACGACGACGGCGATCATATCTTCGGGTATCGAATGCCAACCCACTACAGCAGCCTCCTCGTCGCAATATCGACCTGCAGCGTCTTCCTGTATGGAGCGATCCGGCTGGGCAGTGACAGACGTCTGCGAGCGCCCTTGTGGAAGATGTCTTCCGCGATCGGACTGCTCCTGATCTCGTATCTGACGATCGATGCCTTTGACGGCTTCTCGGTTTTGCTGATTGTCGCCGCATTGATCGCTACATACGGGCTATTTGATCCAGAGTTTGGATTCGGCTGGCGAGCCGGCGGTATGGAAGGCGACAGCCATGTTTCATAGCTGGCTCGATCGCTGGGACGAGGGCCGCGCCCAACGCGGCGAAGAGGCCAAGGAGACCACGGACCTCATTCTGGACGCCGATCGTGCATTCCCCGGCATGGGAGCGGCTGAAACGCTAGAGGAGTTCTGCGTACTCGCGGAAACGGCCGCCGCTGATCCGGGTTTCTTTGATCCGCCTGATTCAAGCGACCAAACCTTTGAGCTGCGGGATGGCTGGCTGAAATTCCCTTCGGACATCTCAACGGATGTCGCGGAAAACAACATCGTGTGGGCCAGGATCACGGAGAGCGGAAAACGCGATCAGGCGGTGGTGATCTTCCATCACTGGAACGCCGAAAGTCGGAACCGGCAGATTGCCGGGTTCCTCTCCTGGCAAGGGATCACGGTTATCGAGATCGCCATGCCTTACCACTTGGAGCGCAAGCGCCCGGGCTCGCTCTATGCCGATTACATGCTCAGCGCCAATCTCGGCCGAACGGTGCAGGCCGTCAGACAGGCTGTATGGGACGGGCGCAAGCTTATCCGCTGGCTGAAGCGCGAGGGGTATCGGGATGTTTCTGTCCTCGGGATGAGTCTTGGGTCCTGGATAGCCGGACTGGTCGCGGCGCATGAGACCGCCGTTTCTCGGGCGTCACTCTTCCTCACGGCAGGAAGCCTTGCCGAAATGGTATGGACCGGGCGCGCAACCCGTTCGATCCGGAAGAGTCTCGAGCCGCATCTTGCGCTTGCCCAGCTTCAACGAGCGTGGGCACCACTCGATCTTGAAAACCATGCAGACAGGCTGGCGCGGCCAAGCCTCGAAATTCATGTCATCCTAGCATCGAGGGACACGGTTGTTTTACCGGACCTGTCAGAACGCCTGCTGAAGCGGCTGCAGAATGCCGGAGCCAGAGTGAGCGTGCTGCGGCTGAATTGCGGGCACTACTCGCTTGGGCGGCCACCCTACATCTTGGGAGCCGGATGGAGCCTGAAGCGGTTTCTGATGCGCAAGCGCGAGGCCGCCCAGGCTTAGGAGCGCTTGAGGGCCGCATCGAGCGGCACCCAACCGCAATGAGGGGAGTCCCCTTCGGCCCCTCCCCTCAAACTCCCCTTCCCCCTCACGACGGAGGCGCCCCGCAAGCGGGACGGTTCAC
>Ga0308156_1000516_pt1 | contig 75549 bp, 77 predicted proteins | sample PhyAR2_FD_201041 | JGI IMG/M metagenome (GOLD analysis project Ga0308156, IMG submission 201041) | Phyllosphere microbial communities from UC Gill Tract Community Farm, Albany, California, United States - DLSL A.R2 | ecosystem: Host-associated > Plants > Phyllosphere > Unclassified | place: USA... | reverse complement strand
CTCGACACCCTCGTCATGGTCGCCGGTCGCATGGACAGCAACGAGGACATCCTCACGCTGTCCACCGAGCACTTCGACTCGACGTTCAAGACGAACATCTACTCGCTCTTCTGGCTGACCCAGGCGGCGGTGCCGCACCTGGAGCCCGGCTCGACGATCGTCACGACCGGGTCGATCCAGGCCGCGACCCCGTCGCCCGACAAGATCGACTACGCGATCTCGAAGAGCGCCGTGAAGACCTTCACGGAGGCCGTCGCGCAGCAGCTCGCCCCGAAGGGCATCCGCGTCAACTCGGTCGCGCCGGGTCCGGTGTGGACCCCGCTGCAGCCCGGGTCCGACGACGCGGAGACCGTCGCGCACTTCGGTGAGCAGTCGCCGTTCGGTCGCCCGGGCCAGCCCGCCGAGCTCGGTGCGGCGTACGTGCACCTGGTCAGCCCGGAGTCGAGCTACCAGTCCGGTTCGACCATCACGATCGCCGGAGGGACGCCCGCCTTCTAGACGGACCGACGGATGGACGGGAGGCGCGGTGCCAGCTGGCACCGCGCCTCCCGTCTGTGTGTCGTCGCGTCAGCCCTGCGGCGGCGAGTACAGCTGCAGGTCGTTGCCCTCGCTGTCCTTGAAGGGCACGATCTTGCCCCACGGGTGCTCGCTGATGTCACCGGCGAACTCGACGCCCTTCGACCGCAGGTCGGCCACCTCGTCCTCGATGCTGCCGTCCGGCTGGAACGACACGACCGCGCCGCCGTCGCCCGAGCCGGCAGCCGACTCACGCCCGTTCAGGCCGATGCGCAGGCCGTTCGCGTCGATCTCGCTCCAGTCGTCGTCCTCGCTGGCGACCGTCAGGCCGAGCGCGTCGCGGTAGAACGCAACCGCGCGCTGCATGTCACTGACCGGAACCCAGACCGCTGCCACTCCACTTGCCATGGTGCTTCCCTCTCGTCGTGTTCGTCTCGTACCGACGTCGACGCTAGGTCGCGATGTTGCGTGCGGGTCCAGGTGGTGTGGTGTCCCAGCGTCGCGGTGGCACGCTCGGGGGACGACGACGGGAGCAGCGGATGACAGGCGTGACGCACGTGGTGCTGGTGGCGTGGACGGACGGCCAGGAGGGCGGGGCCGAGCGGCTGGACGCGCTCAGCCGTGAGCACCTCACCCGCATCGACGGGGTGGAGTCGGTGCACTCGGGGACGAGCATCAGCACCGAGGGACTCGAGGGCGGGTTCGACTGGATGCTCACGGTGCGCTTCCGTGACGCCGACGCCCTCGCCGCCTACCTCCCGCACCCGGAGCACCGGCCGGTGGCCGACGCGATCGGCGCCGCAGCCGGACGTGTCGTCGTGTTCGACGTCGCGGACTGACGCGGGACGCGCGGCGCCGCGTCCTGAACGATCTCGGATGATCGCGCAGCCGCCGCGCCGCCCGCACACCGCCGGTGCTGTCACCATGGACGGATGACCGACCCAGAGTTCCGCCGCCGTCGACGCACGGCCGACGTGGTCGGCATCCTCGAGCCGAACCCCCGCCCGCTGACGACCGTCGCCACGGCCGTCGTCGCCGTGGTCGTGCTGACCGTGGTCGGGTTCTTCCTCGGGACGGTCGACATCGGACTGGCGAAGGCGTTCAACACGCTGAACGACGGTGCGGTCGGCGCGTTCGCCACCGCGGTCTACCACGTGATCAGCCCGGTCCCGGCGATCGCGATCACGATCGTCGTGGCGGGTGTGATCTGGTGGCGGGCCCGCGACGTCCGGCCCGCGCTGGGCTTCGGCATGACGATCGCCATCACGTGGCTGCCGTCCGCGGTCGTCAAGGAGATCGTCCACCGGGCCCGGCCCGACGTGGCCCTGCTGCCGCACCCGTTCCCCGTGCAGCCCGACCCCGGGTACCCGAGCGGGCACACGGTGTACATCACGGCGTTCGTCATCGCACTCGTGTGGGTCGTCCGCGAGACCCGGTGGCACCAGACCGCCCGCGTCGTCGGTGTCGGCGCGATCGTCGTGGTGTTCCTGTCGGTGTCGATCGACGCCGTGCACTACCCGACCGACGCCGCCGCATCGATCCTCTGGGCGCTCGCCGTGACCCCGGCGGCCCGTGTGGTGTGGGTGGACTGGGCGATGCCCCGCATCCCGTTCCTCCGCCCGCGCGACGGGGCGTCCGTCCCGCTGCGCGTGGGTCGCTGAGACCGGGGCGCCACCCGACCCCGCGCCAGCGCGGCCACGCCCGGGCTGGGTTCGGCCCGGGCTGGGCCGAGCCCGGGCTGGGCCTGCCCGGGCTAGGCCCGGCTGCGCCGCGCGGCCACGAGCGCCACGACGGCGACCACCGCCGCCGCGAGCATGACGACCGCGAGCGGCGCCGCCGTGCCCTCGCCGCCGATGCTCACGAGCGGCGAGACGAGCGCCGCGAGCCCGAACTGCAGGGCGCCGAGGACCGCGGACGCACTGCCCGCGACGCCGGGCACCGCGCCGAGCGCGAGCGCCGTGGCGTTGCCGAGCACGAGGCCGAGCGACCCGACGGCGGTGAAGAGCGGCACCGCGAGCCACAGGGCCGGGGCGCCGCTGACGACCAGGAGCGCGAACGCGACGGTCGAGGTCACCACCAGCACGATGCCGAGCGTCAGGACACCCTCGACCGACCGGGTCGCGGTGAGCTTCGCGGACAGGATGCTCACACCCATCAGTGCGAGGGCGTTGCAGCCGAACGCCAGGCCGTAGCCGACGGTGTCGAGCCCGAGCATGCCCTGGTACAGGAACGGCGACGCCGAGATGTACGCCATCATCACCGCGAACGCGAAGCCGAACACCGCGGTGTAGCCGACGAACGTCCGCGAGCGCAGGGCCCGCAGCGGCGAACCGGACGCCACGCGTTCGGCACGCAGGGCGTCACGACGTGACCGCAGGTGCGTCTCCCGCACGACGACGAGCACGGCGACGAGCATGACGACCGACAGGCCGAGCACGATCGTCAGCAGTCCACGCCAGCCGATCGGGTCGGTGAGCAGCCCGCCCAGGAGCGGCGCCACCACCGGTGCCACGCCGCCGACGATCATCATGAGCGAGAAGGCGCGGGCGGCGGGCCTGCCGGTCGCGAGGTCCGAGATCACCGCGCGGCCGATCACCATGCCGGCCGCGCCGCCGAGGCCCTGCAGGAGCCGCGCGACGACGAGCACCGCGACGTTCGGGGCGAGCACGGCCGCAGCGCTCGCGAGCACGCAGAGCGCCGCACCGGCCAGGAGCGGCGGCACCCGGCCGAACCGGTCGGACAGGGGGCCGAACACGAGCTGCCCGGCGGTCACGCCGACCAGGAACGCGGTCAGCGTGAACTGCACGGTCGTCGCCGACGCCGACAGCTCGGTCGTCATCTGCGGGAAGGCGGGCAGGTAGAGGTCGGTCGCGAAGGGCGCGACCGCGCTGAGCAGCCCCAGCACGAGCAGCAGCGGCGTGGTGATGCCCGTCGGTCGGGTGGAGGGTGTCGCCGTGGTGGCGCGGATGGATCCGGTGTCCGTCGTCATGGTTATGAAAGCATAACTCATGCGGTGCGCGCGCTACAGTGACGGCATGGCACCCGCGGTACCCGACGACGCGCTCGCCGAGTTCGCCGACGTCGTGCTGCGCATCGGCCGCGAGCTCGACCCGCACGGCCCGCACGCCCTCGACATCGTGCCGCTCACCGGCACCGAGGCGCTCGTCATGCGCTGGGTGCACCGCAACCCCGGCGCCTCGCCGAGCGCGGTCGCCGACGCCACCGCCCTCCAGCGCAGCAACTGCAGCGTCGCCCTCCGCTCGCTCGTCGCGAAGGGCATGGTCGAGCGCCGGACCGGCCCGGACGACGCCCGCACCGTTCAGCTGCACCCCACACCGGTCGCGCACGACAGCATCGAGCGGTTGCACGCGCACTGGGCGGAGCGCCTGCGCGACGCCCTCGGCGGCGACGAGGACGCGGTCTCGGCGGCCGCGACCCTGCTGGCGCGCGTGGACGACGGCCTGCGCCGACGCAGCTGAGGGCGGACGTCAGGCGCGTGGCGGGGCCGCCACGGGCCTCCCGTCCGGCTCCCGGTCACGCTTGCTACCCTGGGCGCGCACCACCAGTACGCAGTGTGTACCTACCGGCCGTCGGCACCCCTGACGGATCAACGGCGGCACCCCGACGGGCCCGTCGACCGACCAGGCCGGGCCCCAGAAGGCACACCCCCCCATGCTCCACGAACGTCGCGCTGACGCGTCCCTCATCTCCCTCGCCGGTCGGTGGTACTTCCCGATCGCGTTCATCGCCCGCCTGCCCTTCGCCATGATGGTCGTCGGCGTCCTGACGCTCGTCGTCGCCTCCCGTGACTCGGTCGCCCTCGGCGGCATCAACTCCGCGTTCGTCGGCATCGGGTCGGCGGTGTTCGGGCCCCTCGTTGGCGCCGCCGCCGACCGGTTCGGCCAGCGCGCCGTGCTCGTGCCCGTCGGACTCGCGAACGCCGTGCTCCTCGGCGTCCTGCCCCTCGTGGTCGCGAGCACCGCTCCTGACCTCGCGGTCCTGGCGATGTCGTTCTGCATCGGCGCCACGGCACCGCAGGTCGCGCCGATGTCCCGCACCCGGCTCGTCGCGATCATCCGGGAGCGGACGGCCCCGGCGCGGCGCGACAAGGTCTTCAGCGGCACGATGGCGTACGAGTCGGCCGCCGACGAGACCGTCTTCATCATCGGTCCGTTCCTGGTCGGCCTGCTCGCGAGCGCGATCGCACCGTGGGTGGCCGTCGCCGGAGCCGCGGCGCTGACCTTCGTCTTCGTGACGGCCTTCGCGCTGCACCCGACCGGCAAGCTCGTCGTGGGCGGTCCCGATCGTGAGACCAGGGCGCCCGCGCGGCAGCTCCTCCGCCCCCGCCTGCTCGTCGTGGTCCTCGGCATCCTCGGCATCGGTCTGTTCTTCGGGTCGACGCTGACCTCGCTGACCGCGTTCATGGAGGTCCACGGCGAGGCGTCCCAGGCCGGCCTGCTCTACGGTGTGATGGGCATCGGCTCCGCGGCACTGGCCCTCGGTTCCGCGGCCTTCCCACGGTCCTTCGGGGTCGCGTGGCGCTGGCTCGTGTTCGGGCTCGTGCTGCTCGGCGGCGCGATCGCCTTCAGCCGCGCGGACTCGGTCGGGTCCGTCGTGCTCGTCCTCGGGATCATGGGCATCGGGATCGGTCCGACGCTCGTCGCGCAGTACAGCCTCGGATCGGACCGCTCGCCCGTCGGCCGGTCCGCCACGACGATGACGATCCTCGGCTCGGCGGTCATCGTCGGGCAGTCGATCGCGTCGGCCGTCGTCGGCGAGGTCGCCGAGCGTGCCGGGACCGGGGCCGCGATGCTCTTCCCGGCGTTCGCGGCCGCGCTGGTCGTCCTCGCTGCCGGGGCCGACCTGCTGCTCGCGCGTCGCGAGGGCGCCGCCGTCCGCGACTGACGAGCGGCTCGACCAGCGGCCCGGGGCGCGGCTCGACGAGCGGCCCGGGGGCCCGCGGGTCAGTCCTCGGTGTCGTCGACCAGCAGGTCCTCGTGCCGGTAGTCGTTCGACCGCAGTCCGGCGCGGGCGATCATGTGCGACGACACCGGAACCAGGAACAGCTGGAACACGAGGACCGGCACGACCACCCAGAACGCCGTCCAGGTCCACACCGCCACGACCACCGCGGCGAGGGCGAGCGCCAGGCCCAGCACCTGCGGCTTCGCCATCGCGTGCAGGCGGACGAGCGGGTCGGGGAACCGCACGATGCCGATCGCGGCGGCGAGCGAGAGCGCCGAGGCGACCAGCAGCAACGCGAGGGCGATCCACGCGCGGACACCGGCCCCGTCGACGAAGGACTCCAGGATGGCGATCACGTCGTCTCCTCCTCGGCTGCGTGCTCGGGTGTGGTCGCGTCGATCCCCTCGTCGGACGGGTCCGACGAGGGCGTGACGATCCGCGCGACGGCGATCGTGGCGAAGACGCTCGTGGCGGCGATCACCACGAGCACGGGGACGGCCGTGAGGTCGCGGCGGACGACCATCGCCGCGGCGATCACCACGAGCGCGGTGGTCAGCACGATGTCCGAGCCGATCATCCGGTCGAGGATCGTCGGACCGCGGACGATCCGCCCCACGGCCAGGGCGAGCGTCGCCCCGAGCATCGCGAGCACGAGTGCGACGCCGATCCCCGCGACGACGACGGCGGCGCTCACCGGGTCACCGCCGGCAGCGGCTCGGCGAGTTCCGAGACGTCCTGCTTCGACCCGATGGCGCGGATGACGAGCTCCTCGATGCGTGCGATGGTGCGACGTTCCTGGTCGACCTGTTCGATGCGTTCGGTGTCCAGGACGTGGACGAGCAGGCGGCGACGCGGCAGGTCGACGTCGGCGACGTACGAACCGGGGACCAGTGAGATCGCCAGGGTGGCGAGCGTGAAGGTCATCTCCGACGTGGTGTGCAGCTGCACGAGCACGACGGAGCTGCGCTGCACGCCCCGGGGCCGGACGGCGACCCACGCCACCCGGAAGGACGCGATGACCACGTGTCCGGCCCACACGACCAGGAACCACAGCAGACGCGGCACCGACAGGCGCTTGGAGAGCGGGACGGGCGGGAGCGGCAGCAGCTGGGTGACGAGGAGTGCGACGACGACGCCGCACAGCAGCGTCAGGACGGTCCACGACCCCCAGAGCAGTGCCCACAGGACGGTCAGCCCGGCGACGAGCGGGACGTCGTACCGCCAGGCGAGGGCGATGCGACGGGCGTTCGAGATGCGGCGGGTGTCACTCATCGGTGCCTCCCAGGACGGCCTGCACGTAGCGGTCGGGGGACTCCAGTGACTCGGCTGCACGGGTCGCGTAGCCGTACAGCGGCCCGGCGACGACGGTCAGCGCGACCGAGCCGAGGACCGCGACCGTCGTGACGGCGACGAGCATCCGGGGCAGCGGCGTGTGCGCCGACGGCTCGACCGCCGGCGTCTGCCCGGTGGCCGGACTGGAGGCACTGCTCGCGTGGGGTGCGTCGGTGACGGTGGTCGAGCCTCCCGGGTGGTACGCCTCGCCGGTCTCCTCCGACACGGTCAGCGGCGCCGGTTCCGGCGACCGCAGGTGCGCGTGCGGCTCCGCCGTGCTGACGTGCGGTGCGGCCGCCTCGGCGGCCGGCCGCGGCCGCCAGAAGGCGGCGTCCCAGACGCGCATGAGTGCGTACAGGGTGAGGAGGCTCGTGACGACCCCGGCACCGATCGCCACCCAGGCCATGGGGGAGCCGTCCTCGGCGGCGGCGCGGAAGAGCCCGAGCTTGCCGATGAAGCCGGAGAACGGCGGGATGCCGCCGAGGTTGAACGCCGGCACGAGGTAGAGCGCGGCGAGGAGCGGCGCGGCCTTGAGCAGCCCGCCGAGGGACCGCGTCGACGTGGTGCCCCCGATCCGCTCCATGACGCCGGACACCAGGAACAGCGTGGTCTGCACGACGATGTGGTGCACCGTGTAGAAGACCGCTGCGGCCGTCCCGACGACCGAGCCCAGGCCGATGCCCATCACCATGAAGCCGATGTGGCTGATGAGCGTGAAGGACAGCAGACGCTTCACGTCGGTCTGGGACACCGCGCCGAGGACGCCGACGACCATGGTCAGGACCGCGACGACGAGCAGGACGTCGTTGAGCTGCGGACCCGGGAAGATGATCGTCTCGAGCCGGATGATCGCGTAGATGCCGACCTTGGTGAGCAGCCCGGCGAACACGGCCGTGACGGGTGCCGGCGCGGTCGGGTACGAGTCGGGCAGCCAGAACGCCAGGGGGAACACGGCGGCCTTGATGCCGAACCCGATGAGCAGCATCGTGTGGAGCAGGAGCTGGACGTGCTCGGGCAGACCGGCGACGCGCTCGGAGATCTGCGCGATGTTCACGGTGCCGGTGGCGCCGTAGACGAGACCGATCGCGGCGAGGAAGATCGCCGACGCGATGAGGCTCGTGACGATGTACGTCGTGCCGGCCCGGACGCGCTGCTCGCTGCCGCCGAGGGTGATGAGCACGTAGCTGGCCACGAGCAGCATCTCGAACGCGACGTAGAGGTTGAACAGGTCGCCGGCCATGAAGGCGTCGAGCACGCCGGCGGCGAGCACGAGGTAGGTCGGGTAGAAGATCGTGACCGGCGCGTCCTCGTCGTTCGGCGCGAGGTCCTGGCCGATCGAGAACAGCAGGACGAGCAGGAGCACGCTCGCGCTCACGGTGAGGAGCAGGGCGCTCAGCCGGTCGACCACGAGCGAGATGCCGTACGGGGCCTGCCAGCCGCCGACCTGCACGACGATGGTGCCGTGCTGGTCGACGAGCACCATGAGCGTGCCGGCGACCGCCACCGCGATCGCGAGGACCGCGACGGTGATCGTGCGCTGGAGCTTCCGGTGGCGCAGGAGCCCCAGGGCGACGGCCGCCCCGAGCAGGGGGACCAGGACGAGGAGCGGGACGAGCCAGGTCATCGGGAGGCCTCCTCGCGCTGCGCGGCTTCGGGGTCGGTGTCGATCTCGGGGTCGTCGTCCGCGGGGTCGTCGCGGTCACGGCCGATCGCGGCGTCGGCCTCGTCGACCTCGACCTCGTCGGCGCGCGAGAGCTTCCACGACCGGTGGATGAGCGCGAGCAGGAAGGCGCTCACGGCGAACGTGATGACGATCGCGGTCAGGGCGAACGCCTGCGGCAGCGGGTCGGCGATGCCCTCGGCGGTCTTGCCGACCGGGGGCTTCCCCGCCGCGCCGGACATGATCAGCAGCAGCAGGTTGAGGGCGTTGCCGAGCAGCAGGAAGCCGAGCAGCATCCGGGTGAGGGACCGTTCGAGGAGCAGGTACACCCCGCACGAGAACAGCACCGCCATCGCGATGACGAGGACCAGCGTGGTGGTCATGTGGCACTCCCTTCCGGGGTGGTGTCCGCGACGGATGCGCGTGCGTCCTCGAGGCGCTGGCGGTCGACCTCGGCCCCGAGGCTCCGGAGCACGTCGAGCACGAGGCCGACGACGACGAGGTAGACGCCGATGTCGAAGAAGGTGGCGGTGACGAACTCCACGTGCCCGAGCACGGGGACGGTCGCCTCGAAGAACGCGGAGGAGAGCGCCTCCTTGCCGAAGAACAGCGGCACGATGGCGGTGGTGGCGGCGACCGCGACCCCGAGTCCGAGCAGTCGACCGGCCCGTACGGGCGCCGCGGCTCCGAGCTCGGCGGGCCCGCCGGCCAGGTAGCGGGCGGCGAGGGCGATGCCCGCGACGAGGCCGCCGGCGAACCCGCCGCCGGCCGCGTTGTGCCCGGCGAAGAGCAGGTAGAGCGACAGCACGACGAGCCCGTGGAAGAGCAGGCGGACGACGACGTCGAGCAGGGCCGAGCGTCCCGTCGGGATTGCGGCGCTCGTCGGCAGCCAGGCGCGGGGCTCGCCGTCCGGGCGGTGATCGCCGTCCGTCACGGACGCGGGCATGTCGCGCAGGCGGGGGAGCGTGTCCTCGCGCGAGTCGAGGAAGATCAGGCTCGCGACACCGGTGGCCGCCGCGACGACGACCGTCAGCTCGCCGAGCGTGTCCCAGCCGCGCAGGTCGACCAGGGCGACGTTCACGACGTTGAGGCCGTGCCCGAACGAGCTGGTCAGCGCCGGCAGGTCCGGCCAGATCGGTGCCGCGTTCCGTGCCGATGCGGCCACGACCACGACGATCGCCAGGGTCACGCCGGCGAGTGCCGCGAACAACGCCCGCGCGATGCGGAAGCGCGAGGGGTTCGCGGTCCCGATCCGCGGGGGGAGCCGTCGGAGCACGAGGACGAAGGCGATCAGCGTGACCGTCTCGACGACGAGCTGGGTGAGCGCGAGGTCGACCGCTCCGTGGAGGACGAAGAGCACGGACATGCCGTACCCGGTCACGCCGACGAGCACCGCCGCGGCGAACCGGGTCTTCGCGGCGAGCACCGCGATCGCGGCGATCGCCATGACGACGACGACGGGCACCTGGCCCCAGGAGTCGGCGAACCGCACGTGGAACTCCCACGGGCCGCCGAGCACGAGGTTCGCGAGCGCCCCCGCGACGAACACCGAGAGGATGACGGTCAGGTAGTAGGGGAGCGAGCCGCGCTGCACGCCGGCGGTCAGCCCGGTCGCCAGGCGGTCGAGGCCGCGCATCGTCCGACGGTAGGTGCCCGACGCGCTCGGGGATCCGGAGAGCCGGTGCTGCAGGGCCTCGACGGGGCGGCGGAGCAGGAACAGCGCGACACCGCCGACGAGCGTGATCGCGGACAGGCCGAGCGCCGGCTCGAGGCCGTGCCAGAGCGCCAGGTGCGGCACCTCGCCCTCCGGGAGGGCCGCCGCGGTGGCCGCGGGCTCGATGCCGTGCGCGACGACCGGGGTGAGGAGCCCGAGCGCGAGACCGGTGACCGCGAGGACCGACGGCACGACGCCGAGCCCGTGCAGCCCGTGGGCCTCGGTCTCCTGCACGCCGGGCTTCCGGGCGAACGCACCCCACAGGAAGCGCAGCGAGTACGCGACGGTGAGGAGGGAGCCGAGCGTCACGCCGGCGAGCGCGAACCAGGCCCAGCCGGCCTGCGGGCCGTGCAGTTCCTCGACGAAGCCCGTGAGCACGGCCTCCTTCGCGACGAAGCCGATCGTCGGCGGGATCCCGGCCATCGACGCCAGCGCGAGGACGGCCACGGCCACGAGCCACGGCTTCCGACGCCCGAGGCCGCTCAGCTTCCGGAGGTCCCGGGTGCCGGTGACGTGGTCGATCGAGCCGACGACCAGGAACAGCGTCGACTTGAACGTGGCGTGGGCGACCAGCAGGGCGACGCCGCCCAGGGCCACGGCCGGCGCACCCCAGCCGGCGGCGAGCACGAGGAAGCCGAGCTGCGCCACGGTGCCGTAGGCGAGCAGCAGCTTGAGGTCGGTCTGCCGGAGTGCCCGGTACCCGCCGACGAGCATGCCGAGCACGCCGAGCACGGTGATCGTCTCGCGCCAGCCGCTCATGAGCGCGAACGCCGGGGCGAGCCGGGCGACGAGGTAGATGCCGGCCTTCACCATCGCGGCGGCGTGCAGGTAGGCGCTGACCGGGGTCGGTGCCGCCATCGCGGCGGGGAGCCAGAAGTGGAAGGGGACGATGGCGGACTTCGTCAGGGCGCCGAGCAGCACGAGGACGACGGACACCGGCACGAGCGGGCCGGGCCGGGCGACGAGCTCCGGCGCCTGCGCGATGATGCCGGACAGGCTCGTGGTGCCGGCCGTGACCGAGAGCGCGACGAGCCCGGCGAGCATCGCGAGGCCACCGGCGGTGGTGACGACGAGCGCCTGCATGGCGGCGGCCCGACTGGCGCGCTTCGCGGCGTCGTGCCCGATGAGCAGGTAGGAGAAGACCGTGGTGGCCTCCCACAGCACGAAGAGCACGATGACGTCGTCCGCGACCACCAGGCCGTACATCGACCCGGCGAAGGCGGTCAGGACGCCGGCGAAGCGACCGAGCCCCGGTTCGTCGCGGGCGAAGTACGACGCGCAGTAGACGAGCACGAGGGCGCCGACGACCGACACGACGAGGGCCAGCACCCACGACAGCGCGTCCATCCGCAGCGACACCGCGAGGTCGAGCTCCGCGATCCACTGCCACCGACTCGTCACGCCGCCGTGCAGGGCCTGGTCGGTCTGGGCGACCGTCAGCACCGCGGCGGCGGCGGGGGCGAGCGCGGCGACGTAGAAGACGCGGCGGCCGAGCAGGGGGGTCAGGGCGGGGACGATCAGGGCGACGATCGCGAACGCGACGAGGACGGAGACCATCGGGCACCTCCTCGGGGTCGGGCTGCAGTCCGGCTCACTGGGCACTCACAGTTTACGGAACCAGCCTTGGCAAGTTCCTGAGCGGCCGGACAGCCGCGGGATCCGGCTCCGCCTCAGCGCCCGTGCGCGCGTGCCGGGATCTGCGTCGCGAGCTTGCCGCCCGAGACGTCGACGAGCGTGCCGGTGATGTAGCCCGCGGCGTCGCTCGCCAGGAACACGAGCAGGTCGGCGACGTCGTCCGGGGTCTCCCACCGTCGCAGCGACAGGGTGTCGAGCAACCGGTCCTGCTCGACGGTGGGCATCTCGGCGAACCCGTTCATCGCCGTCGGCACCATGCCCGGGGCGTACGCGTTGACGGTGATGCCCCAGGGGCCGAGCTCCGAGGCCAGCACGCGGGTGAACGCGACGACGGCGGACTTCGACGCCGCGTACGCGGCGCTGCCGACGCTCGGCACGATCGCCGCGAACGACGCCGCGTTGACGATCCGTCCGCGGCCGGCCGCCTGCATGACGGGTGCCACGGCCTGGCTGACGAGGAAGGTACCGCCGAGGTTGACGTCCATGCACCGGCGCCAGGCGTCCCACTCCAGGTCCGCGACCGCTCCGGTGACGTTGACGCCCGCGTTGTTGACGAGCACGTCGATCGTGCCGTGCCGGGCGACGACCTCGTCGACCGCGGTGCGCACCGATGCCGGGTCGGCGACGTTGCACACCACCTCGTCGACACCGGGGGCGGCCGGCTCGTCGAAGGCGAGGTCGAACGCGACCACGCGGCAGCCCTCGGCGACGAAGCGGGTCGCGAGGGTCCGGCCGATGCCGCGGGCGGCTCCGGTGACGACGACCACGCGGTCGGTCAGGTCGAGGTGCATCGTTGCTCCCGTTCGTCGGTGGCCGGGGCCGGTGGGCGCCCGTGCCTCGAATGGTCATACTATTCGAGGCATGACGGCGAAGGTGCTCTGGACCACGGGTGGCGGCAGCGGGATGGGAGCGGCGAGCGCGGTCGCCGCTGCCCGGGACGGGTGGACGGTCGTGCTCAGCGGTCGTCGACCCGACCGGCTCGAGGAGGTCGCCGACACGGTGCGTGCCGCAGGCGGGAGCGCGGAGGTGCTGCCGCTCGACGTCACCGACGCCGATGCCGTGACAGCCGCCCGCGACCGGGTGCTCGAGCGGCACGGGCGGATCGACGGCCTGGTGCTGGCCGCGGGGCTGAACACCCCGGCCAGGCGGTGGGCCGACCAGTCGCTCGCCGACGTCCGCGCGGTCCTCGACACGAACACCACCGCGGTCGTGACCGTCGTCGACGCCGCGCTGCCCGCGCTCCGGGCCTCCGGCGGTGTCGTGGTCGTGGTGTCGTCCTACGCCGGGTGGTCCTTCCAGCCGGGTGCCGGCGTCGCGTACTCCGCGAGCAAGACCGCGCTCGGGTCGATCGTCCGGACGCTCAACCAGCAGGAGGCCGAGCACGGCGTCCGCGCGACGCACCTCTGCCCGGGCGACGTGGCGACCGACTTCCTCGACCAGCGCCCCGAGGTCCCCGACGCGGCGGCCCGACAGCGCATGCTCCAGCCCGAGGACGTCGGCCGGACGGTCGCCTTCGTGCTCGGGGCCCCGGGCCACGTGCGGATCGACGAGCTCGTGCTCTCGCCCGTCTCGCAGCGGTGACGAGCACCTTCGAGCGGGTCCTCGACGCGATCGGCACGGCGGTCGTGTCCGGGCAGTTCCCCCGGGGCAGTCGCCGCAGCACCGACGACCTGGTGACCTGGACCGGCGCCAGCCGCAGCATCGTCCGCGAGGCCGTCCGGGTCCTGGTCTCGCTCGGGCTGCTCCGCGCCGGTCGCCGGGTCGGCATCACGGTGCTCGGCGCCACGGAGTGGGACGTCCTCGACCCCCGCGTGGTGCGGTGGCGACTGCAGGGTCCGGACCGCGAGCGGGCGTCGGCAGAGCTCCGCGAGCTCCGCGCCGCCGTGGAACCGCTCGCCGCCGCCGCTGCGGCGCGACGGGCGCCGCTCGACGAGTGTGCGGTCGGCCGGGAGGCGCTGCTCGCCACCGCGGACGAGCTCGCCGCCGCCGCGGACGAGGACCGCCGACTCGACTTCACGATCGCGGACGTCCGGTTCCACTCGCTCGTGCTCGAGCTGTCCGGCAACGTCCTCTACCGCCGGCTGCACCGGGTGGTCGGCGAGGCCCTCCGGGAGCGGGGGAGCATCCGGCCGGACCGTCACGACGTCGGGCTCCACCTCGCGCTGGCACGGGCGGTCGCCGCGGGCGACGCGGACGCCGCAGCCGACTCGATGCGCGAGATCGTGCGCCGGACGGAGCACGGACCGCGCGGCGACCTGGGATGATGGGTACCGGCGTGCCTCCCCGCGCCCGTGGAGGTGACCGGTGGACGCAGCACAGGACGTGGTGGTCCAGCTCGTCGGCACCCCCTGGGCGTTCCTCGCCGTCGGTCTCGTGCTCGCCGTCGGCAGCGTCGCGGTCTTCCTGCCGAGCCAGGCGATGGTCGTCGCGATCGGCACCCTGCTCGTCGGCGGTGACGGTGGCCTCCTGCCGGTGCTGTTCCTCGTCGTCGCGGCGACGGTCGGCATGGTGGTCGGCGACCTCGTGCTGTACCGCCTGGCCCGGTCGGTCGACCTCGGTTCCCGGTCCTGGTTCGCCCGTCCGAAGGTGCGCAAGGCCCGCGAGGCCATCGACGGTCGCTACCGTGCGGCCCCCGGGCGCATCGCGGTCCTCGGCCGCTTCATCCCGATGGGTCGGCTCACGACGAACCTGGTCGGCGCCGACAGCGGCCTCGACCTCCGCCGCTTCCTGGTCAGCTGCGCGCTCGCCGACGTCGTCTGGGCCGCGTACTGCGTCGGGATCGCGGCGGCCACCGGGCACTGGAGCCGCGACCAGCCGTTCCTCGTGACGACGCTCGCGGTCGTGGCGTCGATCCTGCTCGGCCTCGCGATCTCCGCGGTCGAGAAGGCCGTGCGCCGCCGCAGCGAGGCCGCCGCCGCAGCCTGACCCCGCTCCGTCGTCCGAAGGAGGACCCGTGCAGCTGACCGACCTCGTCCCCGACCCGGGTGCGCTCGAACGGATCGCCACCGGCAGCACGTGGGCCGAGGGGCCGTGCTGGATCCCTGCCTCGCGCACCCTCCGCTGGTCGGACATCCCGGGCGACCGCATCCTCCAGTGGCACCAGGACACCGGCGAGACCTCGACGTACGCCGCCGGGGTCGAGTTCACGAACGGCCGCACCCTCGACCGCGACGGGTCGGTCGTGCAGTGCTCGCACGGACACCGGCGGGTCGAGCGGGACCGTGACGGGGTCGTCACGCCGATCGTCGACGGGTGGGGCGGTGGCCGGTTGAACTCGCCGAACGACGTCGTCGTCGCGCGGGACGGCAGCGTCTGGTTCACCGACCCCGCCTACGGCATCACGCAGCCGCGCGAGGGGCACCCCGGCGAGCGGGAGTACGGCGACCACTGGGTCTTCCGGTGCGGTCCCGACGGCGACGACCTCCGCCCGGTCGTCCTCGACCTCGACGAGCCGAACGGCCTCGCGTTCTCGCCCGACGAACGCGTGCTCTACGTCGCGAGCTCGTCGTCCGCCGAACCGGTCGTGCGCGCCTACGACGTGGACGGCCGGCGCGTGAAGAACGGCCGTGTGCTCGTCCGGCTCGACGAGGGCGAGGGGGTCCCGGACGGCATCCGCGTCGACGAGCACGGCAACGTGTGGTCCTCCACGCACCGCGGGGTCACGGTCGTCGCGCCCGACGGCACGCGGATCGGGGACGTCGCCGTCCCCGAGGTGGTCGCGAACCTGTGCTTCGGCGGCGACGACGGCACGACCCTGTTCGTCACCGCGACGACCTCGGTGTACCGCATCGCGACCACGACCCGGGACGCCGCTGCCGTATCCTGACCCGGCCATGCAGTGCGACTACTTCGACCGCGGGGTGTGCCGGTCGTGCACCCTCATGGGTCAGCCCTACGCCGACCAGGTGCTCGACAAGGAGATCCGCACGCGCGAGCTCCTGCACGACGCGGTCGAGCGATCGGGCGGTCCCAGTGCGGTCGAGTGGCTGCCGGCGATCACCAGCCCGGAGTCCGGGTACCGGAACAAGGCGAAGATGGTCGTCGGCGGCACCGTGCAGCGCCCGACCGTCGGCATCCTCGACCACCGTCAGCGCGGCGTGGACCTGCGGCACTGCGGGATCTGCACGCCCGGCATCCGGCGCGCGCTCCCCGTCCTCGCGGACTTCGTCGCCGACGCCGGCCTCGTGCCGTACGACGTCGCCGCGCGCCGGGGCGAGCTGAAGTTCGTGCTCGTGACGGAGTCGCCCGACGGTGAGCTGATGGTGCGCTTCGTGCTCCGCTCGGAGGGCCAGCTGCCCCGGCTCCGCGAGCACCTGGGCGCCCTCCGGCGGGTGCTGCCCGAGGCCGTCGTGGTGACCGCCAACCTGCTGCCCGAGCACAAGGCCGTCACCGAGGGCGACCGCGAGATCGTGCTCACCGAGCAGGAGACCCTGTCGATGCGCTTCGACGCGGTCACGATGCACCTGCGCCCGCAGAGCTTCTTCCAGACGAACACCGCCGTCGCCGCCCAGCTGTACGACCAGGCGACGGCGTGGGTCGACGAGGTGGCACCCGCGTCGATGTGGGACCTCTACTGCGGCGTCGGCGGGTTCGCGCTGCACGCCGCTCGACCCGGCCGCGCCGTCACGGGCATCGAGACGAGCCGCGAGGCGATCCGGTCGGCGAAGCAGTCCGCGCGGGAGGCCGGCCTCGCCGACGTGCGCTTCGCGGCGGACGACGCGACGGAGCACGCCCTCCGCGCGCGGGTGGACGCCGTCCCGGCGCTCGTGGTCGTGAACCCGCCCCGCCGAGGCATCGGCGCGACGCTCGCGACGTGGCTCGAGGAGTCCTCGGTCGAGCACGTCGTGTACTCGAGTTGCAACCCGGTGACGCTCGCGACGGACCTCGCGCGCATGCCGTCGCTCCGCCTCCGGCGGGCGCGGGTGCTCGACATGTTCCCGCAGACGGGTCACCTCGAAGCCGTGACGCTGCTGTCCAGGGCGTGATCAGCCGGTGACCAGGCGGCGGACGGGAGGCGTCCGGCCAGGCCGCCCCGTGCCTCCCGGCCGCCGCATTGCCAGGGAACTGCCAAGGTCACGTACCCGGGTACGCCGCGATCCCCGCGGGGACAACGATGCGGACGTACAGGAACGCACCCGGGGTACATAGCATCTTCGGGTAGAACTCATTGTCTCGGTTTGATAACAGTGGCGGATTTCCTATCGTTGCCGACCAGACGCCGCCGGCATGAGTCCACTGCCCCCGGAGGCGCACCCCCACGACACGACCGCGACCGGTCGGGACGGGCAGTGGCGATCGAGACCGCTCCGGCGGTGCCCTCGGTCCGTGGTCCCGGTGGAGCGAACAACCATGAAGAAGCTTTCTCGCACCCGCACCATCGTCGGCGGCCTGGCGTTCGCCGGCATCGCCGCGACCGGTGTCGGCCTCGCCGCAGCGCCCGCGAACGCAGCATCCGGTTCGACCTGGGACGCTCTCGCGCAGTGCGAGTCCGGCGGCAACTGGGCCATCAACACCGGCAACGGCTACTACGGCGGCCTGCAGTTCAACCTCGGTACGTGGCAGGCCAACGGCGGCTCGGGCAACCCGGCCTCCGCGAGCCGCGCGTCCCAGATCGCCGTCGCCGAGCGCGTGCTCGCGACGCAGGGGTGGGGCGCCTGGCCGGCCTGCTCCGCGAAGCTCGGTCTGAGCGGGACCGCCGGTGCCGCCCCGCAGGCCGCTGCCCTGGCCCCGGCCCCGGCTCCCGCGCCCCAGGCTGCCCCGCAGCGTCAGGCCGCCCCGCAGCAGGCCGCGCCCCAGCAGGCCGCCCCGCAGCGCCAGGCAGCTCCGCAGCAGGCCGCCCCGAAGGCGACGACCCCGGCCGCGCCGAAGGTCACCGCTCCGAGCAAGCCCGCCGCGGTCCCGACCAGCGGCAAGACGTACACGATCCAGTCGGGTGACACGCTCGACGCGATCGCGACGAAGCTGAACATCGACGGCGGCTACATGAAGCTGTGGGCCGCGAACACGTCGACCGTCGACGACGCGAACCTCATCTACGCCGGCCAGGAGCTCCAGCTCCCCGCCTGATCGACCGCTTGATCGAGCACGAGACCCCGTGGCGCACCCGCCACGGGGTCTCGTGCGTCGTGTCACCGCGGGAGGTCGTCGAACCAGTGCTGCAGGTCGTCGGACCGGAGGGCCCGGGCGAGGGCCCGGCGCTCGGGTTCGTCGATCCGGACGAACGACTGCCCGTCGGCGGTCGTGCCGCTCCCCGCGGTCGGCACCGTGCCGGTGACGAGGTCGTCCGCGCCGATCCCGCGCAGTGACCACCCGAGCCGGACGAGCGTGGGGGCGTCGAGGCCGGCGTCGACGGCGAGGTGCGCGCTCGTCGCGGTGACGAAGTCGCGGAGCCGTCCGGGGCTCGTCAACGTGCCGCGGGACAGGGCCTGCCGGAACACCCCGCGCAGGAACGCCTGCTGGTTGCGGACGCGGGTGTGGTCGGCATCGGGGAACGCGTACCGCTCCCGCACGAAGGCGAGCGCCTGCGCACCGTCGAGGTGGTTCGCGCCCCGGACGAAGTGGTGTCCGCGCGCCGTGAAGTCCTCGCTCGACTGCACCGTCACGCCGCCCAGGGCGTCGGTCATCGCCGCGAAGCCCGCGAAGTCGATCTCGGCGACGTGGTCGATCCGCACGTCGAGCAGTCGTTCGACCGTCTGCACCGTCAGCGGGACGCCGCCCCAGGAGTACGCGGCGTTGATCTTGGCGGCACCGTGTCCGGGGACGTCCACCCAGGAGTCACGCATGATCGACACGAGGTGGACGTGCCGGCGGTCGGCGGGTACGTGCGCGAGCACGAGGGTGTCCGACCGTCCGCCCGCCGCGTGGTCGCCGTCGGGGTCGAGCGCGGCCCGCGAGTCCGACCCGATGAGCAGGACGTTCTCCGCCGTGCCCGTCGCCGCCGGGCGGGTGCCCGCGGGGAACGGGTCGGCGAGCACCTCGGTGTGCCGGTCGAAGCTCCGGGCGAGCCCGCCGACGAACAGCGCGACCACCACCGCGAGCACCGTGGCGACGCCGACCAGGGACCCGACCGTCGCGACCAGCGCGACGAGGAACGGACGCCGGCGTCCGACGCTGGCTGCTGCTGCTGCTGCTGCTGCGGCCGCTGCCCGGGCGGCGCGACGTTCGGACATCGGGACTCCTGCCGGTCAGGTCGGCCCTGCGCCGACCGCGGCAGTCTACTACATGCAGTATTTCAGTTGCTGCCCTTGTGGAGGACCGCGGCCAATCGCCTCCGCAGGTCCTCGTCATCGGGGAGGACCTCGCGCTCGACGTGCTGCGCGGTCTCCCATGCTCGGCGTCCGGCGTCCGTGACCGAGACGACGCGTCGACGACGGTCCTCCGGGTGCGCGGTGCGCGCGACGAGCCCGTCGCGTTCGGCGCGCTCGAGCGTCCGTGACATGGTCTGCGGCTGCACCCGGGCCGTGCGCGCGATCGTGTCCGCCCCGGTCGGGCCGGTCCGCAGCAGGATGTCGATGGCGACGAGCACCGCGTGCGACAGGCCGATGGCCCGCAGGCGCTCGTCCCACTCGCGTTCGACGGCGCGTGCCGCGGCCGAGAGCAGGCGTCCGAGCGGCCACTGCTCGGCGGGTTCGTGCATGAGGGGAGTCTAGGGCGGAGGGCCGGACGGCAAGGTAGTCAGCATGCTGACCATCGGTGTACGCTCGCCGACGTGTCCCGCTTCCTCCGCATCGTCCTGCCGGCCCTCGTCATCCTCGTGTGGCTCGTCGTCGCCGGTGTCGGCGGACCCGTCTTCGGGAAGATCTCCGAGGTCGCCACGAACGACCAGACCTCGTTCCTGCCGGCCTCGGCCGACGCGACGGCGGTGCAGGAGCGCGCCGCCGACTTCCGGCAGCCGTCGGGGGCGCCGGCGATCGTCGTGCTCGAGCGCGACGGGGGCCTGACGACGGACGACCTGGCGGACGCGCGACGGCTCCGCGCCACGCTCGGTGACCGGGACGACGTGCAGGCCGTCAGCCCGGTGATCCCGAGCGAGGACGGGGACGCCGCGGAGATCGTGGCGACCCTGACCGAGGACGCCGAGACCGGGGACGTCGTGGCGGCGATCCGGTCCGAGGTCGACGCGGCGCTCCCGACCGGCGTGGCCGGGTACGTCACCGGCCCGGCGGGCTTCACGGCCGACCTGACCGCGGCGTTCGCGGGCATCGACGGGCTGCTCCTCGGCGTCGCGCTGGCCGCGGTCTTCGTCATCCTCGTGGTCGTCTACCGCTCGCCCCTGCTGCCGTTCCTCGTGCTCGGGACGGCGACCTTCGCGCTGTGCGCCTCGATCCTCGTCGTGTACGCGCTGGCGGAGGCGGGCATCGTCACCGTGAACGGCCAGGTGCAGGGCATCCTGTCGATCCTCGTGATCGGCGCCGCGACCGACTACGCGCTCCTCTACACGTCGCGGTTCCGCGAGGCCCTCCGGGACCACCGCACGGGGTGGGGCGCGACGCGGGCCGCGCTCCGCGGAGCGGTCGAACCGATCGTCGCCTCGGGCGGCACCGTGATCGTCGGCGTCCTGTGCCTGCTCTTCTCGGACCTGAACTCCAACAAGGCGCTCGGCCCGGTCGCCGCCATCGGCATCGCGTTCAGCCTCCTGGCGTCCCTGACCCTGCTCCCCGCGCTCCTCATGGCGTTCCGGCGTGCGGCCTTCTGGCCACGACGCCCGGTGCACGGCAGCGCGCACCCGGTGCTGACCGGACCGGACGCCCGCGGGGTGTGGGCGCGCGTCGGTCGGCTCGTCGCCCGTCGCGCCCGCACCGTGTGGATCGTCTGCACGGTGGCACTGCTCGCCATGGGGGCCGGACTCGTCGGGCTCCGCGCGGACGGGGTGCCGCAGAGCGACCTGGTCATCGGGGCGTCCCAGGCGCGCGACGGCCAGGACGTGCTCGCCGACCACTTCCCGGGCGGCTCCGGCAGCCCGGCCCTGGTCGTCGGCCCGGAGCGCGACCTCGACCGGCTCGTCGCCGCGGTCGGCGCGGTCGACGGTGTCGACGGCGTGGTCGCGGCGGCGCAGGACAGCCCGTCGGGCACGACACCGGTGGGGGAGGACACCGGACCCACCGGCCGGCCGGTCGCCGAGCCGACCGTGTCCGACGGCGACGTGCTGCTCGAGGCGACGCTGCGCGCACCGGCGGACTCCTCGGCGGCGGAGCAGACCGTCCGTGATCTCCGTGCGGCGGTGGAGCGGGTGTCGCCGGGCACCCTCGTCGGCGGGGTTACCGCGACGGCGCTCGACACCGACGAGACCGGGATCCGCGACCGCACCGTGATCATCCCGATCGTGCTCGTGGTGATCCTGGTCATCCTGATGCTCCTGCTGCGGAGCATCGTGGCGCCGCTCGTGCTGATCGGCAGCGTGGTCGTGTCCTTCGCGGCCGCCCTCGGCGTCGGCGCGCTCGTCTTCGACCACGTCCTGCACCTGCCGGGAGCCGACCCTTCGGTGCCGCTGTTCCCGTTCGTCTTCCTGGTCGCGCTCGGGGTCGACTACAACATCTTCCTCATGACCCGGGTGCGCGAGGAGAGCCTGCGGCACGGTCCGCGCGAGGGGGTACTCCGCGGCCTCGGGGCGACCGGCGGCGTCATCACCTCCGCTGGTGTCGTCCTTGCGGCGACCTTCGCGGCACTCGGGGTGATCCCGATCCTGTTCCTCGTGCAGATCGCGTTCGTCGTCGCGTTCGGCGTGCTGCTCGACACCGTCGTGGTGCGGTCCCTGCTCGTGCCGGCGGTCGTGCACGACCTCGGACGGCACGCCTGGTGGCCCTCCCGCCTCTCGCGGACCGGCCGTCACATGTGACACGCTGGTGCCATGCCCGTCCCCTCCACACAGCCGGCCGCCGAACGCAAGCTGCTCCGCGACACCGTGCAGGACAAGATCCGCGACGCGATCATGGACGGCACGCTCGAGCCGGGTGAGCGCCTCAACGACGACGACCTGATCGCGTGGCTCGGGGTCTCCCGCACCCCCATCCGCGAGGCACTCGCCGAGCTGGCGCGGGCCGGGCTCATCGAGATGGCACCGAACCGGTACACCCGTGTCGCGGCCCCGACCGAGGCCGAGCTGCTCGATGCCTACCGGACGCTCGGCGTCATCTACGGCGGTGTCGTCCGGCTCGCCGTGCCGCGGTTCACGGCGGCGCAGCGCAAGAAGGTCGTCGCCGTGCTCGACGACGTGGCCGCCCGGGTGGACGCCGACCACCAGGACGAGGTGGCGCGCGAAGGGTCGGAGATCTACTCGATGTGGGCGGACGCCTGCGGCAACGCCTCGCTCGCGCAGCTGTGCCGGGCGACCACCGACGGCCTGGCCTTCAAGTTGCGCGTGCCCGAGCTCGCGGAGCTCGTCCCCGCCGCGGTGATCCGGCCCGAGATCGACCGGCTCCGGGCGGCCGTGCTCGAGCAGGACCCCATCGCGGCGGAGCTCGCGATGGAGGCGATCCACCTCCTCCCCACCCGCGACCAGCACTGACCGCGTTCAGCGTCGGCGGCCGACCCTCAGGGGTTTCCCTGTCCGTTCCACGCTCTGCGGTTATGGTTTCCGGGTGAGCATCGAACCCGAGCAGACGACGCGCCGTGCCCGCCGCGGCCACGTGCCGCCGCGCCACGGACGCCAGAAGCGCGGGGGCGGGATCGTCCTCCCGGCCGTCGCGGGCGTGCTGACCATGGGACTGGTCCTGATGGGCGGCTACGCCGCATCGGCCTTCACGAGCCTGAACAACGGCGTCACCAGGATCGACGCGATCATGCCGCGATCGGGCGGTGACGACGACGACGTCGACGGCAAGGCGCAGAACATCCTGCTCGTCGGCGACGACCACCGCCCGGACAACGCGACGCCGGAGCAGATGGCCGAGCTGAGCACCACGAGCGACGGCGGTGCGACGAACACCGACACGATGATCGTCCTGCACATCAACGCCGACGGCACCCAGGCGACGATGATCTCGTTCCCCCGCGACTCGTACGTCGACATCCCGGGGGTCGGCAAGGGCAAGCTCAACAGCGCGTTCTACTACGGCACCCTCAACGGCGGCGGCGACACCGGCGGGGCGAAGCTGCTCATCAAGACCATCCAGGGCCTGAGCGGACTGTCGATCGACCACTACGTCCGGGTGTCGCTGCTCGGCTTCTACCAGGTCGTCAAGGAGCTCGGCCCCGTCGAGGTCTGCCTCAACGACGCGGTGAACGACCCGTACTCCGGCGTCGACCTGCCCGCCGGCACCTCGCAGCTCGACGCCAAGCAGGCACTCTCGTTCGTGCGCCAGCGGCACGGTCTGCCGAACGGCGACCTCGACCGCAACGTCCGGCAGCAGTACTTCCTGTCGCAGGAGGCCCGCAAGGTGCTCTCCGCGGGCACCCTGCTCAACCCGATCAAGATGAACTCGATCCTCAGCGCGGTCGGCGGGTCGATCCAGACGGACACCGACCTCATCTCGCTGGCGACGCAGATGCGCAACCTGCGGCCGGGCAACATCCAGTCGGCGACGATCCCGACGCTCGGCACGCCGACCATCACGGTCAACGGCTCCGCCCTGTCCATCGTCCAGGTCGACACCGTCGGACTCCCCGCCTTCGTGCAGGGCCTGGTCGGTGAACCGGAGGAGTACACCGCCGCCACCGCGGCGGCACCCGCCGCGACCACCGTCACCGTGCTGAACGGCAGCGGGGTCGAGGGTGCGGCGGCCACCGCGAGCGCGAACCTCACCGCCCGCGGGTACCAGGCGGGCGCCCCCGGCTCGTCGGAGACGACGAAGACGACGCAGGTGCAGTACCCGGCGGGCCAGGAGGCGCAGGCGAAGGCCGTCGCCGCCGTGGTGCCCGGCGCGGTCGCGGTGCGGTCGACGACCGTGACCGGCGTGACGCTCGTGCTCGGGTCAGACGGCCGGACGGTGTCTGCTCCCGCCCCCGTGGGCGGCGCGTCGTCGGCGCCGGCGGACGGTGGTGCGGCGGACGCGAAGCCGTCGAAGCCGTCGAGCTCGAAGTCCTCCGAGCCGAAGCCGAGCTCCACCGACGTGAAGACCTACGGCAAGGAAGGCGTCTGCATCAACTGATGCACGGCGCCCATCCTGGGGCAGCGGCGGAGGCTGGTCGGTAGGTTCGACCGGTGAGCCACGTCGCCCGTCCGATCACCCTGATGACCTACAACGTGAAGAACCCGGACCCGGTGCACGACTGGCCGGCCCGGCTGCCGCTGGTCCTCGACATCATCCGACGCCACGACCCGGACGTCCTCTGCGTGCAGGAGGCGTTCGACCACCAGATGGACGCGCTGCGGGCGGGGCTGCCCGACCACGGCGACGTCGGACAGGGCCGCGAGGGCGGCACCGCGGGCGAGCACGCCGCGGTCTTCTTCCGCCGCGACCGGCTGCGGCCCGTCGACGTCGGGACCTTCTGGCTGTCGGACACCCCAGACGAGCCGGTCTCGAACACGTGGGGCAGCCTGTACCCGCGCGTCGCGAACCACGCACGCTTCGTCGACGTCGACGGCGGCTCCTTCACCCTGCTGACGACGCACTTCGACCACGAGGCGAACGACCACGGCGACGAGGTGCGCCGCCGGAGCGCGGCGCTGGTGGTCGAACGGCTGCAGTCCGTCGACGGCCCCGTGGTCTTCGCGGGCGACTGCAACGAACCGGCCGGGCACGGTCCGGCGTGGCAGGTCTTCGCGGAGGCGGGCTACCAGGACGCGTGGGCCGTCGGCGGCGACCCCGCGGACCGCACCGCGTCGTACAACGACTGGCAGGCGCCGGTGGACTCGGGTGAGCGCATCGACTGGGTGCTGACCCGCGGCGGCGTCGAGGTCGACCGGGTCGTGATCGACCACGACGGACCCGAGACCTGGGCGGCGAGCGACCACTTCCCGGTGGTCGCGACCCTCCGGGTCTGACCGAGCGGCGTCAGCCGGCCGGAGCGGTCAGCAGGAGCGGCGGGCGTGCACGGGCATCGGGGAACCGATGACCGTGACCTCGGTGTCGTTCGTGAGCGCGGAGACACCGTTCGTGCCCCGGTCGTCGTCGTGCTGGTCGTCGTCGTCGTTCCGGTCCTCGGCGACGGAGTCGTCGTCGGTCGGCTCCCACCCGGGCTCGAGCAGCAGTTGCCACGCGCGGGCGTCGCCCGACCCGTAGGACTCCTTGTCCGCCCGGGGCGCGGCGCGGAGGTCGTCCTCGACGTCGTCGCCGACCTGCACCCCGCTCGGCCCGGAGAGCTCGACGCGGCTGCCCGAGCGCGTGCGGACGGAGGACTTGAGCACCCGGACCTCGACCGCGTTGCCGGCGGACGCCGGGACCCGGAGGGCCGCGACGCGGATCGCCCCGGCCCACGTGGACGTGGTGCTGGCCGGGAGGCACGCGCCACCGTCGCCGACGGCGGTCTGGGTGCGGGAGGGCTTGCCGAGCAGCCGGCCGAGCAGCTCGACGGTGGTCCGGGAGTCGCGCATCGAGACGTCGACGACGGTGTGGTCGTCGTCGCGGAAGACCAGGGACTCCGCGCCGAGCTCGATCGAGTCGACCCGCCGGAGTTCGCGGTTGCTGACCTGCACCGCGGGGTACAGCGTCGGGACGTCGCTGCGGTCCTCGGCGGCGGACGCCGGTGCCGCACCGCCGATTCCGGTCGCGTCGACGCCGGTGGTGCCGACCACGAGGGCGAGCACGGCGGCGCCGATCACGAGCGCAGGACGGGAGTTCACCACTCGACCGTACGACCTGTCGTCTGCCCGGACGACAGGTGTTACCGAATCGCAGCCCGGTCGTCACGTGTTCGTGACCTCGGGGACACGTCACGTCGGTCGTGCGGGGGACACCCGGCTGGACGGCCGCGGCGACCCCGGTGCGTACCGTCCAGGGCATGACGGAGCAGCAGAACGACCAGGGAGCCATCGACCAGTACTCGATGCAGGACCCGACGACGATGTACGCCGACAAGAAGCCCGACGAGCAGTACCTCGAGGGTGCCGGCACCGACGAGGAGATGGCGGAGAACGTCCCCGCGGACCACGGCGAGGACACCTACCGCGGCTCCGGCCGCCTGCAGGGTCGCAAGGCCCTCGTCACCGGCGGCGACTCCGGCATCGGTGCCGCCGTGGCGATCGCCTACGCCCGCGAGGGTGCCGACGTCGCCATCGTCTACCTGCCCGAGGAGCAGGAGGACGCCGACCGCATCGTCGGGCTCATCGAGGCCGCCGGTCGCACCGCCGTCGCGATCCCGGGCGACATCAAGGAGCTCTCGTTCTGCGAGGAGCTCGTCCAGAAGGCCGTGGACGGCCTCGGCGGGCTCGACATCCTCGTGAACAACGCGGGCAAGCAGCAGAACGTCGACGACATCACGAAGATCTCGGACGAGGAGTTCGACGAGACCTTCAAGACGAACGCGTACGCCACGTTCCGCATCACCAAGGCCGCGGTCCCGCACCTGCAGCCGGGTTCGACGATCATCAACACCACGTCGATCCAGGCGTACGCACCGTCGCCGCACCTCGTGCACTACGCCGCCACCAAGGCGACCGTCAACAACATGGCGAAGGGCCTCGCGGCGCAGCTCGCACCGAAGGGCATCCGCGTCAACGCGGTCGCTCCGGGCCCGATCTGGACCCCGCTGCAGCCGGCCGGCGGCCAGCCGCCGGAGGCGCTGCCGTCCGCGGGCGAGCAGACCTACCTGGGCCGATGGGGCCAGCCCGCCGAGCTCGCGCCGGCGTTCGTCTTCCTGGCCAGCGGTGAGTCGTCCTACGTGGTCGGCGAGACGCTCCACGTCGACGGCGGCATGCCGACGCCGTAGTCGCGACGACCGAGCCTGCGAGGGGGCGCGGTGCCGGCTGGCACCGTCCTCCCTCGCAGGCTCGGTCGGCGCGCCCCGCGCAACGCTTCGCGTTGCCGTTCAGCGGGGCGCGCCCGTCCGTCGTGGGTCACGTCAGCACGCGACGGACCGCGCCATGCGTTCCAGCAGCTCTCGTGCGGACATGGCCGCGGTGAGCTCGACCTCGACCGGGTTGATGCCGACCGCCCGCTCGAAGGCGCGGCGTCGGGCCTGGTCGGCGATCGGGACCTCCGGCCGCTGGGGCAGGCGGGCGATCGCCCGTGCGGCGGCGTGGAACGCACCGTCCGGGGAGCCGAGCTGCTCCCACATCGTCCGGACGTCGTGCGCGACCTGCTCGTCGTCACCGCCGAACTCGTAGCCAGCCGAGGCCATGGTGGCGAGTCCCTGCGCGATCGGGTCCTCCGGGGTCATCCCGGCATGGTCGCACGGAACCCCGACGACCCGCTGCGGGGACGCCGGTTGTCCCCCGACATGCTGACACCCGGACCGGGGATGCTGTGTCCCCCGACTCTGCGGTTGGATTGGGGGTGCGGACAGGACGTCCGCCGCACGACGGAGGGCATGATGCTCGAACACACCAGCGCGGACACGCAGGCGGCAGCCGCCGCGGCCGCCACCCTGCACCTGCGGATCACGATCGTCGGCGCGACCGTCGACCTGCTGCGCGACGTGCCCTTCCACGAGGCGCACCCCGGCATGGTCGCCGACCGGATGGACATCACCGTCGACGAGCTGCGGCAGCACTTCCCGTCGTGGGACGGTCTCGTGCTCGCCGCCCTCGACCGGTGGAACGGCAACCGCATGGACGAGGTGACCCGCGAGGTCGGCGGCGGCCCCACGGTCGACCTGCTCCGTGCCATCGTCGCCTCGAACGCCGAGGACCCGGCCCTCATGCGCCTGCTCGTCGCGCTGCTGTCGGTCGCCGGCAACCCGGCGCACCCGATGGCCACGTACCTGCGGTCGCGGTACCAGCTCTTCACGTCGCAGATCCGCCGTGGCCTCGAGCACGACATCGCGGTAGGACGCGCCCCGCACACGATGGACCCCCGTCGCGGTGCCGAGCAGCTCATCGCCCTGTACGAGGGGCTGCAGCTGCAGGCCATGCTCCGCTCGGACCTCGACCTCGTGCCGGCGTTCGACCGGGCCGTGGCGCGACTCGAGCGCGGGTGGATGGAGCGGTACGAGCCGCAGGCCGCCGCTCGGTTCTCGCGGTGGAGCGACGGCGGCAGCTGGGAGATCTGAGCCGGCAGGCGCACTGACCGGACCGGCGCGCAGGACGTCGCGCGTACTGCTGGACGCTCCGAGCGAAGGAGCCGACATGGCAGCACCGAACCCGATCCAGGTCCAGAAGTACCTCAGCGGCATCGACTACCCGGCCTCGAAGGAGGACATCGTCGCGACCGCCGAGAAGGAGAGCGCGCCGGACGACGTCCTCGAGGCCCTCAAGGGCATCCCGGGCGGCGACTACGACGCGCCCACCGCGGTGACGAAGGCCGTCTCCGACGCAGGCTGACCCTCCGCCGGCGGGCACCGGCCCGCACGGCACCGTTCGCACCCCGTTGCGGACGTTGCACCCCGCCGCAGTGGGGCGCGACGCCCGTGGCGGGGTGCGAACTGCGTTGCGGCAGGGCCGAGCGGCCGCCCGGGCTCAGCGCGGCCGGTGGCCCCGGGGCACCGAGCCGTTGCCCGGGTCGTAGCCGGTGTCGCGCAGTACGGGGATCGCGGTCGTGTCGTTGTGGACCGAGTGCACCGTCACCCGTCGTGCCCGCCGCAGCGCCCGACGGGCCCCCGGGGTCGCGACGAGGCCGCCGAGCACCAGGCCCGCACCGATGCCGAGGGCCACGGAGACGGCCGCCACGAAGTCGAGCGCAGCGCCCGACGACCCGGACATGAAGTGCAGCAGGGCGTTCGAGACCGCGACACCGGGCAGCAGCGCACCGCAGAACGCCGGCACCGCGATCGCCGCCACGGCCGTCCGCATCCGGGCCGCCGCGATCGTGGACAGGACGCCGAGCAGCACCGACGCGACGAAGGTGGCCCCGAGGAGCGGCATGCCGAGGTGCCGGAGCTCCCACAGGAACGCCCCCGCGGCCACGGAGAAGACCACCGCCACGGGGATGACCCGGGCGCTGGCCTGCTGCACGAAGCAGTTCGCCGCCGCGGACACGACCGTCAGGGACAGCGACGCCCAGAGCGGCAGGGGGCGCAGCACGATGCCGGACGGGTCGACCTCGATGCTGAGCCAGTGCAGCACGGCGATGCCGGCGGGGACCCCCACGACGATCGCGGCGATGACGAGCACGATGTAGAACGCCCGGGCGACCGCCATCGACCGGAACCCGGAGATGGCGTCCTGGGCCCAGGTGACGAGCGAGACGTGGGGCAGGAGCAGCACCACGAGCGCCGCGACCATGGTGGCCGCACCCGTCGGCGTGAGCACGTCGCCCCAGATCGCGAGGGTGCCGAGCGCCGAGGCGACCGCCGCCTGCGCCCCGGAGACGAAGAACTGCGGGAAGCCACGGCCCGTGAGCCAGCGGCCGGACACGATGATGCCGAGCATGAGCACGAACGCGCCCAGTCCGGCGCGCCAGCCGCCGCCGGCCTGCATCGCGATCGAGGTCCCGAGCACGGACAGCCCGACGTCCGCGAGCCACGTCGGCCACCGCGGCGGCAGGCGGAGGACGGCGACCAGGGCGCTCACCGCGCTCGTCATGTCGCGGACGCCGTGCACGAGGTCGTCGACGATCTGGTTCGCCCGTGCGAGCCGGTCGAGGTCGGACCCGTCGGACTGCACGGTCCGCACCTTGACGAGCGGGTTGTGGTCGGCGGGCGCGTACTGGATCGTCACCGAGCTGCCCGAGAAGTCGAGGTCGAGCGGCGCGAGGTTCCACTTCGTCGACACCGCGACGACGGCCGTCTCGACGCTGCGGGTGTCCGCGCCCGAGGCGAGCATCACCTCGGCGAGGTCGAGGCAGAAGTCGACGATCTGCACGGGCGAGTACTGCTCGCGTGCCCGGGTGTCGGGGGTGACGTCCTCGTAGATCGTGCCACGCAGGCGTGCTCGCGCGTCGCGGATCTCGTGCTGCGCGAGGTTGCGGACGCGGGGCCGCGGAGGGCGTCCGGGCCGTGGGACACCGGGGAGGAACTGCTCGGCCATCCGACCATGGTGCCAGTCGCTCGGACGCGAGTCCGGACGTCGGCTGGACGTGCCCGGTGGTCGCGCCGTGACGTCAGGGGCGCCGCGCCGAGATGCGGCCGAGCGCGAAGGCGGTGGCGGCCGCGCCCACCAGGACGAGCACCTCGCCGGTGCGTTCCTGCCAGGTGTGCGTGGTCGGCAGCATCGCCGTGTGGCTCGAGGGGAAGTAGGCGAAGTACCCGAACGTCTGGTGCGGAGCGATGACGAGGACGACGACCCCGGCGATCAGCAGGACGACACCCGCCAGCAGCAGACGGTGGGTCCAGGTCCGGAACGGGCGCATGCGCCCACGGTACCGACAGACGGACGGGAGGCGCGGTGCCAGCCGGCACCGCGCCTCCCGTCCGCGTGTGGTCGCGACCTACTGCTCGAAGGTCGCCTTGAGCTCGATGTCGACGCCGGTGAGGGCCTTCGAGACCGGGCAGGTCGCCTTGGCCACGTCGGCGGCCTCGAGGAAGGCGGCCTCGTCGATGCCGGAGACCTCGCCGTTCACGGTGAGGACGATGCCCGTGAGCTTGAACCCGCCCGCGCTGTCCGGGCCGAGCGAGACGTCGGCCTTGACGTCGAGGGCCTCGACCGTGCCGCCGGCCTCGCCGAGGACCGCGGAGAACTGCATCGCGTAGCAGGCCGAGTGGGCCGCGGCGATGAGCTCCTCGGGGCTGGTGGTCCCGCCGGCCTCGTCCGCGGCGCGCTTCGGGAAGGAGACGTCGTAGGTGCCGACCTTCGAGCTCGACAGCTCGACCTGGCCGGAACCGTCGTTGAGGCCGCCGTGCCAGGCGGTGCGTGCGGTGCGCGTGGGCATACCCGCTCCTTTCGTTGGGGGCGACCCCTGGTCGGGGCCACGGGTCCGAGTCAATCGGAGAACGCTCGTTCTCGCAACCGGCTCTCGGGGAAGACGCAGGTCTGTCCCACGATCGGGCGCGTGGGGGACAGTGGTGGCACCGGCGCTGCGGTGCTGGAGCAGGGGCCGGTCGACGTGACGCACCGCCCGTTGCTGGCGCCCGGTTCGACCGCGGGCTGTTCGCGGGGCGGCGGACGACGGAGCCGCAGTCGCTCGCCCAACACGTGTCGTCCTGAGCGACAGGCGTAGTCTGAGTGTGTCGAAGGAGGACACCCATGCACGCCGTCGTGTTCGAGCAGTACCAGACGTTCCCCGTCCTGACCGAGGTCGAGCAGCCCGTCCCGGGTCCGGGGGAGGTGCTCCTCAAGGTCGCCGGCGCCGGGGCGTGCCACTCGGACGTCGCCGTCTACCGGGAGTTCCGCGAGGGCCAGCCGGGCGCGCAGGCCCCCGGGTTCGTGCTCGGGCACGAGAGCTCCGGCTGGGTCGAGGCCGTCGGTGACGGTGTCTCCGGCTTCACCGAGGGCGACGCGTACCTCGTCTACGGCCCGGTCGGCTGCGGACACTGCTCGTACTGCTCGAAGGGGCAGGACACCTACTGCGAGAACGCGGCGACGAACCCGTACGCGGCCATCGGCCTCGGGCGCGACGGTGGGATGGCGGAGTACGTCACCGTGCCGGCACGGAACCTCGTCCCGCTCGGCGACGCCGACCCGGTCGCCGCGGCACCGCTCAGTGACGCCGCGCTCACGCCGTTCCACGCGGTCAAGGCCTCGTTGCCGAACCTCGCGGGCGGTGGGAAGTACGCACTCGTCGTGGGCCTCGGCGGGCTCGGGCAGATCGCCGTGCAGATCCTGACGGCCCTCACCGGCGCCACCGTGATCGCCACCGACACGAAGCAGGACGCCATGGACCGCGCGGCCGCCCGTGGTGCGCTCACCGTGCCGGCCGGGCCCGACCAGGCCGAGGCGATCCGCGCGATCACCGGCGGGAAGGGCGTCGACGCGGCGTTCGACTTCGTCGGGGCCACGCCCACGATCGCGACGGCGAAGGCGTCGATGGCGATCGGTGGTCGGCTCACGGTGGTGGGGATCGCCGGCGGCACGGTCGAGTGGAACTTCTTCACGACGCCGTACGAGTCGACGATCACGAACACCTACTGGGGCACGATCGAGGACCTCCACGAGGTCGTCGCGATGTACCGGGCGGGCCAGATCGAGCCCGACGTCGAGCGGTTCGCGATGGCCGACGCGCTCGAGGCGTACCGGAAGCTCGAGGCCGGGGAGCTCTCCGGTCGCGCGGTGGTCGTCCCGACGCTGTAGCGGCGGAGGCGTCGGCGCGCCTGTGCGAGGCTCGGCTGGGCGGACGGTTTCGCGGAGAGTGCGCCGCGAAACCGTCCGCAGGCGCGAGCCTCGGCTGTGTGGGCGGGGCGGTGCGGGCGGGGCGGGGTCAGGCCTCGCGCAGGGCGTCCGCCTGCGCCGGCGAGGACCGGGCGGCGTAGCCGATCCGGCTCTCGCGGACGTGGTCCGCCATCCGCTCCGCGGCACCGTCGACGTCTCCCACGTCGATCGCCGCGAGGATCCGCCGGTGGTCCGGCCACAGCCGCTTGCCGCGCGACGAGGTGTCGAGCGCGTACAGCCACTCGATCTTCCGCGACAGCTGCCGGAGCAGGGTCGCGAGCGTGGTGCTGCCGGACAGCTCGGCGACGAGCAGGTGGAAGCGCTCGTTGAGGTCGACGAGCCGGTCCAGCTCGTCGCGCTCGACGGCGGCGTCCCCCGCGTCGAGCACCTCGCCGAGCTCGCGGCGGACCCGCCACCAGTGGTCCGGCGGGGTCGCCGCGGCGAACAGCGTGCGCGCCCGGGTGGCGGCGCGTCGGGCGGTGGCGGTCTCGAGGGCCTCGCGCACGGCGAACAGGTCGTCGGCCTCGTCGAACGGGATGTCGGCGATCCGGGAGCCGGCGTTCGGGCGTGACACGACGAAGCCCTCGCCCTCGAGTCCGCGCAGCGCCTCGCGCACGGGCACCCGGGACACCCCGTGGCGCTCCGCGAGGAACGCCTCGGTGACGCGGGTGCCCGGTTGCAGCGCACCGGACACGATGTCGTGGCGGATGGCGTCGATGACGCTCGTGGCGGTCAGCACGGTGCCGATCGTCTCACGCCCCGCTCGTGCCCGGGACGGCCCGGGCTCACGCCGTCGCCTCGGCGAGCGAGCGGCCCGGGATCGCGTCGAGCAGGTCCTTCGTGTACTGCTCCTGCGGGGCGTCGAACACCGCCGCCACCGTGCCGCGCTCGACCACCTTGCCGCGGCGCATCACCACGACGTCGTCCGCGATCCGCCGGACCACCCCGAGGTCGTGCGTGATGAACAGGTAGCTCAGTCCGAGCCGGTCCTGCAGGTCGTCGAGCAGCGTCAGGATCTGCTCCTGCACGAGCACGTCGAGCGCGGAGACCGCCTCGTCGAGGATGATCAGCTCCGGCTCGAGCGCCAGCGCCCGGGCGATCGCCACGCGCTGCCGCTGCCCGCCGGAGAGCTCGTTCGGGCGGAGCTGCGCGACGGAGCGGGGGAGTGCGACCTGGTCGAGGAGCGTCGCGACCCGCTCGGTGCGCGAGGCGCGGTCCCCGACGCCGAACACCCGCAGCGGCTCGTCGACGATCCGTTCGATGGTCGACGTCGGGTCGAGCGAGCCGTACGGGTCCTGGAACACCGGCTGCACCCGCCGTCGGACGTCGCGGCGCTCCCTGCCCCTGGCGCTGCCGATGGACAGGCCGTCCACGAGGGCGGACCCGGAGGTCGGTGCCTCGAGCCCGAGGACGATCCGGGCGACGGTGGTCTTGCCGGACCCGGACTCGCCGACGACCGCGGTCGTGGTGCCCCGCCGGACGGTGAACGACACCCCGTCGCTCGCCCGCAGGGTGCCGGCCCCGCGGCCGCGGATCGTGTACTCCTTCACCAGGTCGGACACGACGAGGATCGGTTCGCCCGCGGCCACCGGTTCCGGAGCGACCCCGGACAGGGCCGGCGCCGCCGCGATGAGCCGCTTCGTGTACTCGTGCTGCGGGTCGCGGAGGATCGCGTCCGGGGCGCCCTGCTCCACGATCTCGCCGTCGAGCATCACGACGACCCGGTCGGTCCGGTCCGCCGCGACGCCGAGGTCGTGCGTCACGAACAACAGGGTCGTGCCGTGCTGGTCCACCAGGGTCTGCAGGTGGTCGAGGATCTGCCGCTGCACCGTCACGTCGAGGGCGCTGGTCGGCTCGTCGGCGATGAGCAGCTCGGGCTGCCGGGCGAGCGCGACCGCGATGAGGATGCGCTGCCGCATGCCGCCGGAGAACTCGTGCGGGTACTGGTCGGCCCGTCGAGCTGCCTCGGGGATGCCGGCCTCGGTCATGAGCGCGACGACCCGCTGCCGGACCGCCGACCGTCCGCGCAGCCCTCCGGCCCGGAGTGCGTCGGCGATCTGCGCACCGACACGCATCGAGGGGTTGAGGTTCGTCGACGGGTCCTGCGGCACCAGTCCGATCCGCTCGCCGCGCACGCGGCGCATGAGCGCTTCGTCGGCGTGCGCGATGTCGTCGTCGCCGAGCCGGATCTCCCCGCCGGTGACGTGGCCGGCGCCCGGCAGCAGCCGCAGGAGCGCGGCGATGAGCGTCGACTTGCCGGAGCCCGACTGGCCGACGATCGCGACGCGCTCGCCGCGGCGGACGTCGAGGTCGATGCCGTGCAGCACCTCGCGGTCGCCGAACGCGACCCGCAGGTCGCGCACGGAGAGCAGGTGGTCGGCTGCGCCGTCGGCCGGGAGGCCCGTGGTGCGTCCGGTGGTCGTGTCGCGTTCCTGCATCGTCCGGTCCTCAGCGTCCTGCGGCATAGCCCTGTGCTCCTCGCGGGTTGGCGGCGGCGCCCAGGACGCCGGTGTCGGGGTCGCGCGTCACGCACGAGAGGCGGCCGAGCGACCAGTCGCCGGCGCGGGTGACGACGTGGCCGAGCTCCTCGAGCCCGGTGATGACGTCGTCGCCGAGGCGGTCCTCGACGACCAGGCCACCGGGGGTCCAGGTGCGCGGCCAGAACGACCCCGGGAACGACGTCGTGTGCAGTGCGGGGGCGTCGATCGCCTGCTGCGGGGTGTACCCGCCGACGATCGTGCGGAGCAGGAAGAGCAGCTGCCACTGGTCCTGCTGGTCGCCGCCGGGGGACCCCATCGCCACGACGGGTTCGCCGTCCCGGAGCACGAGGGTCGGGGTGAGCGTCGTGCGGGGCCGCTGGCCGGGGGTGAGCGTCGAGGCCGTGCCCTCCTCGAGCCAGGTCATCTGCAGGCGGGTGCCGAGGCAGAACCCGAGCTCCGGGATGGTGGGCGACGACTGCAGCCAGCCGCCGGACGGGGTCGCGCTGACGATGTTGCCCCAGCGGTCGACGACGTCGATGTGGCAGGTGTCACCACGGGTCTCGCCGGTGTCCATGACGATCGGTTCACCGCGGTCCTCGTGCCCGGGGGCGTCCTCGGCGGGCGCTGCGACGGCCTCGCCGCGGGCACCGGGCACGGTGGGCTCGCCGACGCCGGCGATCGGTTCGCCACCCGGCGTGTACGTCTCGCGGAGCGGGGGCAGGGCGCCGGCGGGGACGGAGACCGCCCCCGGTCGGACCTCGTGCGACGCGCGGTCGCCGATCAGGGCGCGACGGTCGTCGGAGTAGGCGTCGGACAGGAGCTCGGCCATCGGGACGTCACGGTCGCCGTAGTACGCCTCGCGGTCGGCCAGGGCGAGCTTCTGCGCCTCGGCGATCGTGTGCGCGCCGAGGACGGTCGAGGGGTCGAGGCGCTCGTCGTCCAGCGGGTCGAGCAGGCGCAGGGTCTGCAGGAGGGCCGGACCCTGGCCCCACGGTCCGGTCTTCGCGACCGTGTGCCCGCGGAACTCGGCGGTGGTCGCCGGCTCCGTGGTCGCGCGGAACGCGGCGAGGTCGCTCGCACGGACCACCCCCGCGTGGTCGGTGCCCGACGCGTGCCGGTGCGGGGTGCGGACGAAGGCGTCGATCGCCCGTGCGACGGACCCCTCGGCCCACTCGGTGCGGGCCGCGTCGATGCGCGCGACGCGTGCGTCCGCTCCCACGTCGACACCGGACCCGGCCTGCACGAGCCGCTCCAGCACCGTGGCCCACGTCTCGTTGCGCACGATCGTCCCGGGTTCCGGCACCGCGCCTCCCGGCAGCCAACGCTCGGCGGAGGACGGCCAGTGGTCGCGGAACAGGTCCTGCACCGTGGCGATCGTGGCGACCACCCGCGGGGCGACGGGGTGCCCGTCACGGGCGTAGCCGACGGCGGGGGCGAGCACGTCGGCGAGCTCCCACGTGCCGTGGTCGCGCAGCAGCAGGAACCAGGCGTCGACGGCGCCGGGCACCGCCGCCGCGAGGGCACCCGCGCCGGGGACCAGGTCGAGGCCCTCGGCACGGTAGTGCTCGGGGGTGGCGCCGGCGGGGGCCGGCCCCTGGCCCACCAGGACGGTCGGGGTCTTGTCGTCGGCGGTGGCGAAGACGGCGGTCATGTCGCCGCCCGGACCGTTGAGGTGCGGTTCGACGACGTGCAGGACGAACGCGCCGGCGACGGCGGCGTCGAATGCGTTGCCGCCGCGCTCGAGGACCGACTGCGCCGTCGCGGTCGCGATCCAGTGCGTCGACGCGGCCATGCCGAACGTGCCCTGCAGGTCCGGCCGGGTGGTCTCGGCGGGCGGTGCGGTGAAGGCGGGGTTGGTGCTCATTGCGTCACTTCCGGTCGGAGGCGGTCGGGTCGAGGGCGTCGCGCAGGGCGTCGCCGAACAGGTTGAAGCCGAGGCAGATGACCGCGATCGCGACCCCGGGGACGACGGCGGCCCACGGCGCCTGGCCGAGGTACTGCTGCGCGTCCGAGAGCATGATGCCGAGGCTCGGCGTGGGCGGCTGGATGCCGAGGCCGAGGAAGGACAGCAGGGCCTCGCCGATCACCGCGACCGGCATGATCACGGTGGCCTGCACGATGATCGCGGAGACGCAGTTCGGCAGCACGTGCTGCACGATGATCCGGGCGCCGCCGGCGTCGAGCGTCCTGGCGCTCGTGACGAAGTCGGCACTCGTGATCCGGAGCGTCTCGCCGCGGACGATGCGGATCATCGCGGGGACGTGCGAGATGCCGATCGCGATCACCGCGTTCGACAGGCTCGGACCGCTGATCGCCGCCAGGCCCACCGCGATGATGAGGAACGGGAACGCGAGCGCCACGTCGGTCAGGCGGCTGATGATCGCGTCGAGCCACCGCCAGTACCCGGCGAGCAGGCCGAGCGGCGTGCCGACGACGACCGCGAGCAGCACGGACAGGACACCCACGACGAGCGACACCTGGATGCCGTGGAGGGTGCGGGACAGGATGTCCCGGCCGAGGTCGTCCGTGCCGAACCCGAACCCGACGGTGAAGGGCACCTGGAACGGCAGGTCGAAGTGCGTCGCGGTCGGGTCGTACGGGGCGACGAGCGGGGCGGTGATGCCGGCGAGCACGACGATCGCGAGCATGACGCCGCCGGTCATGCCGAGCCGGTTGCTCCGGACCTGCTTCCAGACGCGCCCACGGCTGGAACCCAGGTCGAACGGCGCTGTGATGGTGGTCATGCGGTGCCCCCCACGCGGATCTTCGGGTTGATGACGGAGTACAGGACGTCCACGGCGAGGTTGATGAGGACGTAGCCGAGGGTGATCACGAGCACGACGGCCTGGATGACGGGGTAGTCGCGGGTGAAGACCGCGTCGAGCGTGAGCTTGCCGAAGCCCGGCAGCGCGAAGATGCGCTCGGTGACGACCGCGCCCGAGATGAGGCCGCCGAGCTGCAGGCCGACGATCGTCACGACGACGATCATCGAGTTCCGCAGGCCGTACCGGAACAGCACCCGCGGGCGGCTGAGGCCCTTCGCGCGGGCGGTCCGGACGAAGTCCGTCTTCATCGTCTCGATCATCGACGCGCGGGTCTGCCGCATGATCACGGCGGCGAGCGAGGTGCCGAGGATGAGGGCCGGCAGCGTCAGGTGGTGCAGGGCGCCGAGCGGGTCGGACGTCACCGGCACGTACCCGGACGCCGGGAACCAGCCGAGGCCGGCGGCGAGCCACACGATCGCCAGGATGCCGAGCCAGAAGTTCGGCACGCTCAGGCCGACCAGTGCGGCGGCGTTCGCCGTCCACTCGGGCCAGCGGCCGCGGTACCGCTCGGCGAGGGTGCCGAGGGCGACACCGACGACGACCGCCACGACGATCGCGTAGAGCGCGAGCCAGAGCGTCACCGGGAGCGTCGCGCCGAGCAGTTCGGTCACCGGGGTGCCGGTCCGGGTCGACTGCCCGAGGTCGCCCTGCAGCGCGTTGACGACGAAGCGCCAGTACTGCACGAGCAGGGAGTCGTCGAGGCCGAGGTCCGCGCGGACGGCGGCGAGCCGCTCGGGGCTGGCTTCTTCACCGGCCAGGGCCAGGGCGGGGTCGCCCGGCAGCTGCCGGACCCCGAAGAACACGACGACCGAGGCCAGGACGAGCGTGAGCGCCGCCTGCCAGAGTCGGGTCACGACGTACCGGATCACTTGCTGCCGCCTTCCACGAACGCTGCCTGGCTGAGTCGGACCACGCCGTCGGCGTAGGTGGAGACCCCGGCGACGCCCTTGCTGACGCCGGTGATGCTGCGGGTCCGGTAGAGGTAGATGATCGGGTCGTCCTGCTGCACCTTCGTGACCAGCTGGCCGTACAGGTCGGCGCGCTCCTGCTGATCGGTGGCCTGCGACGCACGGGCGATCAGGTCGTCGACCTCGGGGTCGCTGTACCCGGGGTAGTTGTTGCCGCCGCCGGTGCCGAGGAACGAGCCGATGTTGCCGTGCGGGTCGACCCGGCCGGACCAGCCGAGCTGCAGCGCCTGGAAGTCACCGCGGGTCTGGTCGTCGAGCAGGGTCGTGTACTCGACCGGCGTGATCGTGATCGCGAAGCCGCCGGCGCGGGCCTGGGCCTGCAGCGCCTGGGCGAACCGGACGGTGTCGGGGGTGTTCGTGACCTCCATCTCGATCGGGAACGGCTGCTCGACACCCGCCTCCTCGAGGAGCTCCTTCGCCCGGTCCGGGTCGTACCGCGGACAGGCCTTGCTGGCGTCGGTCGCGAACGCGCTCGTGTCCGGGATCGGCGAGCAGGCGACGTCCGCCCAGCCGCGGAACACGCTCTGCACGAGCTCGGCGCGGTTGATCGACATCGACAGGGCCTGCCGCACCGTCCGCTGCGTCGCGAGCGGGGTGTCGAGGGGCTCCGGATCGGTGCCGACGCCGTCCTGGTTCGCGAGGTTGATCGTGATGCCCTGGTAGCCGAGCGACCCGGTGCGCAGGACGCTCAGGTCCTTGCGCTTCCGCAGCTCGTCGACGTCCTGGGTCGAGATCGTGTCCGCCACCTGCACGTCGCCCGACTTCAGGTTCTGCGCGCGGATGCTGGCGTCGGTGATGATCCGGTACGTGATGCGGTCGAAGTGGGCGCTCGCCGGGTCGTGGTACTGCGGGTCGCGCTCGACCGTGATCGACGTCTGCGGCACGCGCTCGACGAACTTGTACGGGCCGATGCACACCGGGTGGTCGCCGAACCCGTCGCCGTCCTCGGCCAGGGCGGTCGGCGACATGACCATGCCGGCACGGTCGGCGAGCGCGGCGGTGATCGGGGCGAAGGGGGTGTCGTAGCGGATGCGGACGGTGTGGTCGTCGACGGCGTCGATGCTCGACACCGGGCCCATCTCGCTCTTCCGGCTCGAGTCGTCCTTCGTCAGGTTCCGCTCGAGGGTCGTCACGACGGCGTCGGCGTCCAGCGGTGTGCCGTCGGCGAACCGGTAGCCGGTGTGGACCGGGAACGTGACGGTCTTCCCACCGTCGGACACGGTCGGCAGCTCGGTCGCGAGCATCGGGACGACGGTGCCCTCGGCGTCGATGTCGTAGAGCTTCTGGCACATCGTCTCCATGACGTACCGGGTGTACAGCGACGACGACGTGGTCGGGTCGAGGCGGTCCGGTTCGGCGGAGAGCGCCATGACGAGGTCACCGCCGTCGCGGAGCTGCTGGTCGCCGATCGCGACGGTGGTGACGGTCCCGGCGGTGGCGCCGCCGGCCTTCGAGCGTTGGACCGGGACGCACGCGGTGAGGGCGAGCGTGGCGGCCAGGGCGACGGCGGGCAGGGCGAGCAGTGTGCGGCGGCGTCGAGGGGTGGTGTGCGACATCGAGTTCCTGGAGCGTGCGGTGTGCGTGGCGGCTCTTGTGGAGTCGCGCTCAGGAGTGCGGTGATTGCATACAATCACACTCGATCGCGCTGGTTTGTACACGATGTGTTTCCGTCGTGTAACACCTGCGGCTGATCCGCCTCCGGTCGGCGCCGGACGACTTGCCCCTCACACTGGGGCAGGGCAACAGGTGTCAAGGGGTTGTGTCCCCCGTCACGAGAAGCGACCATCGTTCGTCGGCGTGTCCAGGGCACGCCGCGGACCGAACGGCGCTGGGGCGCCGCCCGCATCCAGATCAGGGGTTCTCTTGACCAGCACACCGTCCGTCGCGCGCGCAGGGCGACTCCCACGCATCGCCGCGGCCGTCGTCGCGTTCGCCGTCGCAGCCGGCACCCTCGTCGGCCTCGCCGAACCGGCCTCCGCCGCCGCCGTGTGGAAGGGCTCGATGCCCGCCGGCAACACCCTCGGCCCCGGTGACTCGGTCACCTCGCCGAACGGCCAGTACCGCCTCGTCATGCAGGGCGACGGCAACCTCGTCGAGTACGGCATCGGCGGCGCCGTGCTGTGGTCGTCCGGCACGTCGAACAAGCCCGGCGCGGTCGCCGTCGTCGGTAGGAACCGTGCCCTCGAGATCGTCCAGAACGGGCAGCGCGTCGCCCGCTGGGCCACGGCGGGCAAGGCGCAGTCGACCAAGTTCGAGGTCCGCGGCGACGGCACCATGGTCCTCTGGGCCGGGACCACCGCGGTCGTGAACTGGACGGGCTACCAGGCCCGCGTCCCCGCCGGCAACACGATCCTGCCGGGCACCACGCTCCGGGCCGACCCCTCCGGCAACCGCACCCTCACGATGATGACCAACGGCATGCTCGTGCAGCGCGTCAACGGCGGGGTCGTGTGGAGCACCGCCAGCACGAACCGGAACTTCAACGCCTACGCGGCGGTGCAGCAGGACGGCAACCTCGTCCTCTACACGACGGCCGGCAAGGCGCTCTGGGCGTCGAACACGAGCCGGGCCGGTGGCGGCGCGCTCCTCGTGCAGGTCGACGGCAACGTCGTGCTCTACGGCAAGAACGACACCCGTGCCTGGTCGACCCGACCCGTCACCGGCCTGCTGTGGCCGGTCGCGAGCACCCGGATCAGCGGCAAGTACGGCGACGACCGCGGTGCCGGGCACGTGCCGCGCTACCACCAGGGCACCGACGCCTCGGTCCCGGTGGGGACGCCCGTGTACGCGTCGGCGACCGGCACCGTCACGACCGCGACCAGCTCGGCCTCGTACGGCAACTACGTCGTCGTGACCTACGGCATGACCACGGTCCTCACCGCGCACATGAGCTCGATCGCGGTGAAGAAGGGGCAGATCGTCTCCGTCGGGCAGCAGCTCGGCAAGTCCGGCAACACCGGGCAGTCGACCGGGCCGCACGTGCACGTCGAGGTCCGGCGCAACGGCACCCTCGTCGACCCGCTGCAGAACCTGCACTTCCGCTGATCCCCGGGGCCACGGGCAGGCGTTCCTGCCCGTGGCCGCCGCCGCGGCGCGACTACCCTTGACCGGATGGTCGAGCAACGTGGGCGCGCGGACGCCGAAGCCGTGCTCGCGGCGTTCGCCCGCACCGCGGGCGACGTCGCCGCTGCCCGCCGGGTCGCCCGGCAGTTCGCCGACCTCGACGCGGGGGAGCGGTCCGCGCTGCTCTGGAGCGAGGACCCGGGCGGGCGCCTGGTCGCCGTCGTGCTGCTCGTCCAGGCGATGCGGGCGCACGCCGACCCGGAGCTGACGGACGAGTACCTCGCCGCCGCGAAGGCCGAACGGTTCGACGACACCGCGCTGGTCGACATCGCCGCCGAGGAGCTCGTCGGCGCTCCGCTCGTCGGGGGGTCGACGGGCCCGTTGTTCGCGCTCGCGAAGTCCGACGTCGCGACTGTCCGACGGATCGCGGTGGTCGCGACCCTGGCGTTCGCGAAGCAGGGCGACGCCGAGGTCCCGCTCGCCGTCGCGGGGCGGCTGGTCCGCGAGCGCGGCGACACCGTGCAGTCCGCCCTCGGCCGGGTGCTGCGCGAGACGGGCAAGCGGGCCTCCGAGGCCGCGCTCGTGGCGTTCCTCGAGCAGCACGGCCGGTTCCTCTCGCCGGCCGCACGGGCGACCGCGACCGAGCACCTGCCCGCCGGCGAGCGCGAGCGCCTGCGCGGCTGACACGCGGTGCCGGACCGCCACCTCGGTGCGGGTGGAGGACGGGGCTGGGAACGCGCCACGGGGCGGGCGCGTAGCGAAGGGGGTACGCGGGTCGTGCCTCCCGGCCGTCCCGAAGCGACCACGAGAGGAACGCGACGTGCGCGCACTGACCTGGCAGGGCACCGAGAAGGTGTCCGTCGAGACCGTCCCCGACCCGACCATCCAGGAGCCGACCGACGCGATCGTGCGGATCACCTCCACGGCGATCTGCGGCTCCGACCTGCACCTGTACCGGGTGCTCGGCCCGTACATCGACAAGGGTGACGTCCTCGGCCACGAGCCGATGGGCATCGTCGAGGAAGTCGGCTCCGCCGTCACCAACCTCAAGGTCGGCGACCGCGTCGTCGTCCCCTTCAACATCTCCTGCGGGCACTGCTGGATGTGCCAGCACGGCTTCCAGTCGCAGTGCGAGACCACGCAGGTCAAGGAGTACGGCACCGGTGCCTCGCTCTTCGGGTACACGAAGATGTACGGCCAGGTCCCCGGCGGCCAGGCCGAGTACCTCCGCGTGCCGCACGCCGACTACGGCCCCATCAAGGTGCCGGACACCGGTGCCGACGACCAGTGGCTCTTCATGAGCGACATCATCCCGACCGCGTGGCAGGCCGTGCAGTACGCCGACGTCCCCGAGGGCGGCACGCTCGCGGTGCTCGGCCTCGGGCCGGTCGGACAGTTCGCCGCGCGCATCGGCAAGCACCTCGGCTACCGCGTGCTCGCCGTCGACCCGGAGCAGGTCCGCCGTGACCTCGGCGCGAAGCACGGCATCGAGGTGTTCGACCTCGACGACGACATGGTGTCGAAGCTCATCGACCTCACCGACGGGCGCGGACCCGACGGCGTCGTCGACGCGGTCGGCATGGAGGCGCACGGCAACCCCGTCGCCGGGTTCGCCCAGCGTGCGGCCGGGCTCCTGCCCGACAAGCTCGCGCAGAAGGCGATCGAGACCGCGGGCGTCGACCGGCTCGCCGCCGTGCACGCGGCCATCGACCTCGTCCGTCGCGGCGGCACGGTGTCGCTGTCCGGCGTCTACGGCGGCATGGCCGACCCGATGCCGATGATGACCCTGTTCGACAAGCAGATCACCGTCCGCGAGGGGCAGTGCAACGTCCGTCGCTGGGTCGACGACCTCATGCCGCTCGTGTCCGACCCCTCGGACCCGCTGGGCACGCTCGACCTCACCACGCACCGGGTGTCGCTCGAGGACGCCCCGCACATGTACTCCGTCTTCCAGAAGAAGCAGGACGGCTGCATCAAGGTCGTGCTCGACCCCTCGATGGCCGCGGCGTGAGCAGCGTGCCGACCACGGGGCGGGTGGCCTGATGCGCGTCGTCGTGGTCGGTGCCACCGGCAACGTCGGCACCGCCGTGCTGCGGCGCCTCGCGGCGGCACGGCTCACCGGTGACGGCCGGGCGGGCGACGAGGACGGCCTGCAGGTCGTCGGCGTCGCCCGCCGCCTGCCCGACGCGCGCGTGGCGCCGTACGACGTGGCCGTCTGGCACGCCGTCGACGTCGGCGGGCCCCGGGCGGTCGACGAGCTGACCGCGGTGTTCCGGGGCGCCGACGCCGTCGTGCACCTCGGGTGGGCGCTCCAGCCCACGCACGACATCCCGGCGCAGCACCGGACGAACGTCACCGGCACGGCCAACGTCCTGGAGGCCGTCGCGCGCGCCGGCGTCGGGCAGGTCGTCGTGTCGTCGTCGGTCGGTGCCTACCGGGGCGTCGACGTCGACGGGAAGCGCACCCCGGTGGACGAGTCGTTCCCGGCGACGGGCATCCCGACGGCGACCTACTCGATCCACAAGGCGGCGAACGAGGCTGCGATGGACGCCTTCGAGCGGGACCACCCCGACGTCGTCGTCACGCGGCTCCGGCCCGGGCTGGTCTTCCAGCGCGGGGTCGCCGCCGAGCTCCGGGGGCTGTTCCTCGGGCACCTCGTGCCGATGTCGATCGTGCGGTGGATCCGCTGGGCGGTCCTCCCGCTCCCGTTGCCGTTCGTGTTCCAGGCCGTGCACGCCGACGACCTGGCGGACGCGTTCTGGCGGACGATCGACCGGCGGGCCGCCGGTGCGTTCAACATCGCGGCGACGCCCGTGCTCACCCCGCCGCGGATGGCGCGGGCGTTCGGGATGCTCGGCGCGGTCCGGGTGCCGCTCGGGTTCATCCGCGGGATCGTGACGCTCACCTGGCGTCTCCGGCTCCAGCCGACCGACGCCGGGTGGGTCGACATCGCCGCGGGCGTGCCGATCATGCGGACGGACCGTGCGCGGAGCGAGCTCGGGTGGGTGCCGGAGCACACCGCGGACGAGGCGCTGCGCGAACTCGTGGGCGGCTTCGCCGACGGTGCGAACGTCGAGGCCTCGGGGCCGCTGCGCGGCTGAGCCCGGCGCGCCGGCGCCCGCGCAGGCGTGGCCGGGTGCCTTGCGGGTGCTGGCGTGCCCGGCAGGATCGGGTGCGCCCGGTGGAATCGGGGGTTCCTGGTCGTCACGAACGACCGGGTACACCCGACCCCGCCGTGCATCTCGGGTGTCCCGGAAGGACCGAGCGCGCTACGATCCCGCGGAGGGCCCGTCCGTGCCCGACGCGGGAGGGGCACCATGGCGATCGACGACTCCGGGATCGGGTTCGACGAGATGAACAACCCGGTGATCCCGGGCGCGGACGTCTTCGGCGCCGTGTTCGGGATCGTCGTCTTCCTGATGGTGATCGGCGTCGCGACGATGATCGTCGTCGCGGTCTACCGGGCGAAGCGCATGGCCGACCGTGGACAGAACCCCCTCACCATGCAGGAGGACATCGCGTACCAGGCGATGCAGAGCCAGACGCTCGCGCCGACGAAGACGCTCGAGCAGCGGCTCGCGGAGCTCGACGACCTGCACCGCCGGGGCGTGATCAGCGACGACGAGCACCGGGCCGCCCGGGCCGAGGCGCTGCGCCCGTAGCCCGCGCGCGTAGCCTGCACCCGTGTCGTCGCCGGACCTGTTGCTGCCCACGGGCCTGCTGCTGCCCACCGACCTGCTCGGGGACTGGTCGCTCCGCCGGACCGTCCACGACCGGCTCGCGCGGGTCACGGGCGACGTCACCGGGACCACGACCCTGACGTCGACCGGCCCCGACGAGGTCCGCTGGGACGAAGCCGGCACGCTGCGGTTCGGCGACCGTGTGACCCCGGTCTCGCGCACGCTCGTGGTCCGTCGTGGTCCGGACGAGCGCTGGACGGTGCACTTCGCCGAGGGCCGGGTGTTCCACGACTGGGTGTGGGGCTCCACCGTCGAGCACGCCTGCGCACCCGACGACTACACCGGCGTGCTCGCCGGGAGCGCCGAGCGCTGGACGGTGCGCTGGGACGCCCGCGGTCCGGCGAAGGACCACCGCATCGACAGCGTGCTCGAGCGTCGGACCACCGCGGCAGACTGAGCGCATGGCACGCGCAACCGGCACCCCGAACGGCACCGACGGCCCGCGGATCTCCCCGATCGACCCGCGCGACCTCGAGGACTGGACGCCCGTCCCCGGCGACGTCCTGACGGGCGACCGGATCGAGGGCAAGCGCGTCGACGTCCTCGACCTGGCGGGGGAGCGCCTGCCCGACCTCGAGCTCGAGGAGTGCGTCGTCGACACCCTCCGCGCGGACGGCGCCGACCTCCGCGGCCTCCGGGTCCGTGACTCGGTGGTCGAGACGCTCGACGCCCCGGTGTTCCGGGCGTCGAGCAGCGCGTGGCGCGAGGTGCGCGTCGCCGGCGGTCGCGTCGGTTCCGCCGAGCTGTACGACGCGACGCTCAACGGGGTGGAGTTCGTCGGGATGAAGCTCGGCTTCGTGAACCTGCGCGGCTCGACGCTGACCGACGTGGTCTTCCGGGACTGTGTCGTGGACGAGCTCGACATCGCCGACGCCCGACTGCTCCGCGTCGCCTTCCCGGGCACGAGGATCCGCGCCGCCGAGGGCTCGAACACCCGGATCGCGCACGTCGACCTGCGCGACGCCGACCTCGACCGGGTGGAGCGGCTCGAGGGGTTCCGTGGTGCGACCATCGGGTCCGACCAGCTCTTCGCCCTCGCGCCGCTCCTGGCAGCGCAGGCGGGGTACCGGGTGGCCTGACGCGGCACGTGCGTCCGCACCGCGGTCGTCGAGGGCGCAGGAGGAGGGCAGACCCCCACACGGCCGGGGGTCTGCCCCGGTGCCGCCGCGGCCGGTGTCGGCGACGCTCGGGTGAGCAATACACTTCCCCGAGTCACGAAGAGGTCTGATGTCCCGCACCGCCGCACTCGCCCCGTTCCCCGTCGTCCCCCGCCCCCGCTTCCTCACGGGGCTGTTCCGCGCCGCGACCTGGCGGCAGTACGCGTTCCACGCCGCGCACCTGCCCATCGCGATCGGCGCGGTGACCTGGTCCGCCCTGACCCTCGGGGTCGGCATCCCCGCCTCGCTCACCTGGTTCGGCCTGGTCGTCGCCGCGTTCCTGCTCACCGGCAGCGAGTGGTTCGCCGCGGTCACCCGGCGACTGTCGGCAGCGCTCCTCGGGCAGCGCGTCGTCGCACCCGTGCCGCGGCCGCGCCGGTCCGGGCCGCTCGGCTGGGCGACGACGCGCCTGACCGACCCGGCCCGCTGGCGGGCGTTCGCGTACCTCCTGGTCGGCTTCGTCGTGACGACGGTGTCCTTCGCCGTCTCGACGGTGGTGCTGGTCACGGCGCTGGGTGCGCTCACCCACGCCGTGTGGGGTCGGTTCCTGCCTGCACAGCTCGGCGCGGACGGGCGGGAGCACCGGGGCGCGCAGCTGCTCGGGACGTTCGTCGACACCGTGCCCCTGCAGCTCGCCTTCGCCGCGCTCGGGCTCGTCCTGCTGGTCGTCGTCTGGCCCGCGGTGGACCACGGGCTCGCGTCCCTGCAGCGCCTGGTGATCCGTTCGATGCTCGGCCGCAGTCGTCGTGCCGAGCGGCTCGCCGAGGTCACCGCGTCGCGTGACGCCGCCGTCGTGGACGCCGACGCCACCCTGCGACGCATCGAACGCGAACTGCACGACGGGACGCAGGCACGCCTGGTCGGGCTCGCGATGACCCTGGGCGACGCCCGCGACCGGCTGCAGCACGGCGACGGGGCGAGCGGTGTCGAGGCGTTGGTGGACCGGGCCCACACCTCGACGAAGGAGGCCCTGGTCGAGCTGCGTGCGCTGGCCCGCGGCATCCACCCGCCGGTCCTCGACGAGGGCCTGGAGGCGGCGCTCACCTCCGCCTGCGCCCGGGCACCGTTCCCGGTCGCGCTCCACGTGCAGCTCCCGGTCCGCCCCGCACCGGTGATCGAGGGCATCGCCTACTTCGGCACGCTCGAACTGCTCACGAACGTGTCCAAGCACGCCCGCGCGGGCTCGGTCGGCGTCGACGTCGCGATGGTCGGCACCGACCTCGTGGTCACGGTCGAGGACGACGGGGTCGGCGGCGCGCACGTCGCACTGACCGCCGACGGCCACGGGACCGGCCTGTCCGGTCTGCTCGAGCGGCTCCGCGCCGTCGACGGCACGCTCGACGTCGACAGCCCCGCCGGTGGGCCGACGACCGTGCGCATGACGGTGCCGTCCGGGGCGCCCGCGTGAGGCTCGTGATCGCCGACGACAACACGATCGTCCGCGAGGGGCTCGCCGCGCTCCTGCAGGGGCGCGGGCACGTCGTGGTGGCCGCCGTCGGCGACGGGGACGGCGTGCTCCCCGTCCTCGAGACGGAGGCGGTCGACGTCGTGGTGATGGACATCCGGATGCCGCCGACCCACACCGACGAGGGCGTGCAGGCCGCCGTCCGGGTGAAGGCCGCGCGGCCCGACGTCGGTGTCCTGCTGTTCTCGCAGTACGCCGAGGTGCCCTGGGCACGCACGCTCCTCGACGTCGCGACGGTCGGGGTGGGGTACCTGCTGAAGGACCGCGTCGCGGAGGTGTCCACGTTCATCGAGTCGCTGCAGCAGGTGGCCGCCGGCAACGTGGTGCTCGACCCCGAGGTGGCCGCCGCCCTCGTCCGGGCACCCCGCCCCCTGCGCGACCGCCTCGACACGCTCACGGCACGCGAGACCGACGTCCTCCGGCTGATGGCGGAGGGCCGGTCGAACACGGCGATCGCCGAGGCGCTGTTCCTGTCCGGTGGCACCGTCGAGAAGCACGTGACCGCCGTGTTCGGGAAGCTCGGGCTCGAGGCGGCGCCCGGCGACCACCGTCGGGTCCTCGCCGTCCTGCGCTTCCTCGCCGGCTGAGCGCTCCCCGGCGGCGGTCCGACCGCTGCCCGACCGCTGCCCGACCGCCCGTCGTGGTCAGGCCGGCGCGCCGACCTGCAGCGCCGCCGCGATGTCGGCCTGCACGAGGTCGCCGTGCACGGCCGCGCCCGCCTGGGTCCCCGCGGCCGCCGAGGCGATCACCGTCGCCATCGGCGTCGTCACGTTCCCCGCGGCGTACACACCGCGCACACCGGTCTGTCCCACGGGGTCGACGGTCAGGGCACCGCCGAGCCGGAAGCCGTTCACCAGGAAGTCGCCGGCGTGGAGTCCGAGCCCCTCGAGGAACCCGACCCGCGGCTCCGCCGTGCTCGAGGCGGCCAGCGCACCGAGCGGGACCACCTGCCCCGAGCCGAGCTCCACCCCGGTCAGGACGTCGCCCGACGACAGCACCCGGGCCACCGGTCCCGCGACGACCTCGATGCCGCGTGCCGCGAGGCCGGCACGAGCGGTGTCGTCGAGCAGGCCCGGGTCGGTCACGAACGCCGTCACGCGGTCGCTCAGCGCGCGGAACATCTGCGCGTGGTGCGCTCCGTTCGGCGTCGTCACGAGGACCCCGACGTGCCGGTCGCGGATCTCCCAGCCGTGGCAGAACGGGCAGTGGACGACGCCGCGGCCCCACTGCTCCGCGAGCCCCGGCACGTCCGGCAGCACGTCGACGGCGCCGGAGGCGACGACGAGTCGTCGCGACGTGACGACCGCGCCGGAGTCGAGGGTGACCGAGAAGCCGACCCCGTCGACGTCCGTGCCCTCGGCGGCGGACGTGGCCACGACCCTCCCGGCCGTCACTTCGACGCCGTACGCGGCGACCTCGTCGCGACCGATCCGGGTCAGTTCGGCCGGGGCGACGCCCTCGCGCCCGAGGTAGTTGTGGGCGCCCGCAGCGGGGGCGTTCCGCGGCTCGCCCGCGTCGACGACGAGGACGGAGCGTCGGGAACGCCCGAGGATGAGTGCGGCGGACAGGCCGGCGGCCGAGCCGCCGACGACGATGACGTCGAAGTGATCACGCATGTCGGCATCATGCGCAGACGGGTTCGGGATCAGCAAGATTCCTTGCTGGTCTGGCAAGCTGGTCGGCATGGAACACGGCCGGGAGGAACGGATCACCCCACCGACGACGGCCCAGGTGGTCGACGCGGTCGGCCCACGGCTGCGGTCGCTGCGCGAGCGTCGGAGCACCACGCTCGCCGCGCTCGCCGCCGAGACCGGCATCTCGGTGTCGACGCTCTCGCGGCTCGAGTCCGGCCAGCGGCGGCCGACGCTCGAGCTGCTGCTGCCGCTGGCACGGGCGTACCAGGTGCCCCTCGACGACCTGGTCGGGGCGCCCCGGACGGGCGACCCGCGCGTGCACCTGACGCCGGAGCGGCACGGCGGACGGGTGGTGATCCCGCTGACGCGGCGCACCGGGGGCGTGCGGTCCTTCAAGCAGCTCTTCCCCCCGGAGCCGGTGGACACCGACCGGACGCTGCGGACGCACGAGGGCTACGAGTGGCTCTACGTGCTGTCCGGGCGCCTGCGGCTGCTGCTCGGCGAGCGTGACTTCGACCTCGGACCCGGCGAGGTCGTCGAGTTCGACACCCACACACCGCACTGGGTGGGGAACACGACCGACGCGGTCACCGAGGTGCTGTGCCTGTACGGGCCGCAGGGCGAGCGGGCGCACGTCCGGTCACGACCGGACTGACCGGCGGTCCGGACGGGGGCGGGACCGCCGGGAGCGCGCCGGGACCCGGGGCGTGGGCCGCAGCGCGCAGCCGTCGCGCCCACCGTCGGACGGGGTTCGCCCGTCGCCCGTTCACCCGGAACGTGTGGAACGCGCGCCGGGTCCGTCGCAGGACCGAGGCCGCGCCGGAGAGCGGACGCGCGGACACCTCGACGGTCAGTGCCGGATCGGCCAGTACCTGCCACGCGGGGTCGAGCTGCATCGACAGGTCGACGTCGTCGTGCACCTCGGGGTCGTCGCGGTGCGCCCGTCGACGGATCGCCGTCCACGTGTCGCGACGCATCGCCATCGCGGAGCCGAAGAGCGGTGGGCGGCTCAGTGCCGACCACATGAGCACGAAGTACGGCCGCATGTAGAGCCCGTCCCAGACCCGACGGAGCAGCGCGCCACCGTCACGTGGACGTCCGGGGCCCGTGACGGCGACCACGCCCGGGGTGTCGAGGAGCCGGACCGCCTCGGCGATCCACCCGGGCGGCGGCACCGAGTCGGCGTCGAGCCGGACGAGGACGTCCCCCGACGCGTGGTCGTAGCCGCGCGCCGAGGCCCGGGCGATCCCGCGCACCGGTTCGCGCAGCACGGTGGCGCCGGCGGCACGGGCGACCGCGGCGCTGTCGTCCGAGCTGCCGTTGTCGACGACGACGATCTCGTCCGCCGGCAGCGTCTGCACCGCCAGGGCGTCGAGGCACCGTGCCAGGTGCTCGGCGTCGTCGAGCACGGGGACGACGACGGAGACCAACGGCACGGTCCCGATCCTGCCGGAGCAGCGCTGGACGGACGGTCGACCGCGCTCCGTGGACGGTCCGACCGCGCATCGTGACGTTCCTGGGCCCCGGCGCAGCCACGGCCGCGCACGGTCGGTTCCACCCCCGACGGGTGCCGTACCCGTCGTGACCAACCGGAAGGCCGACCATGACCACGAACCCACCCGGGAACGACTCCGGGACCCCCATCCACGACCGCACCGCGGCATCCGAGGGACACGAGGTGTACCCGGGCGTGACGGTGCCGTCCTTCGGCAGTGACACGCCCGCTCCGCGGGACGGCGAGCGCGACTTCGACGACGTGCTCCGTCCCGATGGCTTCGACGACGTCGAGCCGCTCGACGCGCTGCCCGCCGACGAGCAGCTGCCCGCCACCCCGTCGGCCGCCGGTGCATCGGCTCCGGTGACCGAGTCGACCACGACGAGCACGGGCACCTCCGCCGGGTACCTCCCGCCCCTCGGCACGAGCGCAGCGACCACCGGCACCGGCACGGACGCCGGCACCGGCGGCGGCAAGGCCGACGCTGCCAAGGGCGCCGCGCAGGACGTCGCCGGCGACGCCAAGGAGAAGGCCGCGAACGTGGCCGGCGACGCCAAGGAGAAGGCCGCGAACGTGGCCGGCACCGCGAAGGAGCAGGCGTCCAACGTCGCCTCCGAGGCGACCGACCACGCCAAGCAGCTCTACGCCCAGGCCTCCGACACCCTCAAGGAGCAGGCGGCCGGTCAGCAGGAGCGCGCCGCAGGCGGCCTCCGCTCCCTCGGCGAGCAGCTCGGCCGCATGGCCGAGAAGGACGACGAGCAGGGCATCGCCGCCAAGGTCGTCCGCGACCTGTCGCACCGCGCCGGTTCCGCCGCCGGGTACCTCGAGGGCCGCGACCCCGGTTCGCTCCTCGACGAGGTCAAGTCGTTCGCCGCCAAGCGCCCGGGCACGTTCATCGCGCTCGCCGCCGGCGCCGGCATCCTCGCCGGACGCCTGACCAAGGCGCTCGCGACCGAGATCAAGCACGAGAAGGAAGCCGGCGACGCGTCGACGGGCACGGGGAGCGGCGTATGAGCCACTCGGTTCCCGGCCCGACGCCGCTGGGTGAGCCGACCCCCGAGGAACGCGCCGCCTCGACCCCGCTGGGGGAGCTGCTGACGGACGTGTCGAAGGACCTGTCGTCGCTGTTCCGCCAGGAGGTCGCACTCGCGAAGGCCGAGCTGACCGAGTCCGCGAAGAAGGCGGGCAAGGCCGGCGGCATGTTCGGCGGCGCCGGTCTGACGGCGCTGTTCGCCCTGCTGTTCCTGTCGATCGCCGCGTGGTGGGGTCTCGGGTACCTCATCGGCAACGCGTGGTCGGCCGTCGTGATCGCCGTGGTCTACGCGATCGTCGCCGCGATCCTCGCCGTCCGCGGGCGCAAGGAGATCAAGGACATCAAGGGCGCCCCGCAGACGGTCGAGACCGTCAAGGAAGTCCCCGAAGCACTCAAGCCGAACACCGGGAGGAAGCCATGAGCACCCCAGAAGAGATCCGTGCCGACATCGAGCGCACCCGGGGTGCCCTCGGGTCCGACGTCGACGCACTCGCCGACAAGGTCAACCCGTCGTCGATCGCACACCGCCAGACCGAGAAGGTCAAGGGCCGGTTCCAGGACGTCCGTGAGTCCGTGATGGGCGCTGCGGGCAGCGCCCGTGACTCGGTGATGGGCTCGGCCCACTCCGCGGGTTCGAACGTCTCGGGTACGGCCTCCGGCGCGACCGACCAGGCGAAGGACGTCGCGCACAAGGGCGTCGAGAAGGCCAAGGGCAACCCCCTCGCCGTCGGTCTCATCGCGTTCGGTGCGGGCTGGCTCGCCTCGTCGCTGATCCCGACCTCCGACAAGGAGGAGCAGCTCGCCGGTGAGCTCAAGGACAAGGCGGCACCCCTCGTCGAGGACGTCAAGTCCCAGGCGAAGGACGTCGGCTCGCAGCTCGGCGACGTCGCGAAGGAGCACGCGCAGGACCTCAAGGGGACCGCGCAGGACGCTGCCCAGACGGTGAAGGACGAGGCGCAGGGCGCCGCGTCCGACGTCCAGGACCACGCGAAGAGCGCGGCGGACGACGTCCGCAGCAACTGACGTCGGTCCTCGTCACACCGACGGGACGGGAGGCGCGGTGCCAGCCGGCACCGCGCCTCCCGTCCGTCTGCCCGTCGCGTGGTGACCGAGCGTGCCCGCGGTCCGGCGGGCACGCGATCCGGTGCGGCGGGCGTTGACTGGTGGCATGCAGCTGACCAAGTACAACCACGCCACGGTCGTCCTCGAGCGGGACGGCTCCACCATCGTCGTCGACCCCGGGACCTTCACGCCGGAGGCCACCGACCTCGTCCGCTCGGCCACGGCCGTGCTCGTCACCCACGAGCACGCCGACCACCTCGACGTCGACGCGGTGCGCGCCGGGCTCGAGGCGAACTCGTCGCTCGTCGTCCACGGCCCACGTCCCGTCGTCGACCAGCTCGGTGCGCACGACGGCCGCGTCGTCGAGGTCGCGGCCGGGGACACCTTCTCGGTCGGACCGTTCGCCGTCCGGGTCTTCGGGGAGCAGCACGCCGTGATCCACCGGGACGTGCCGGTGGTCCCGAACGTCGGCTACCTGGTCGACGGCACCGTGTTCCACCCGGGCGACGCGTACCTCGTGCCCGGCGTCCCGGTGCCGACCCTGCTCATGCCGACGAGCGGACCGTGGGTGCACATGGCCGAGGCGGTCGACTACGTGCGGGCGGTGCAGCCGGAGCGCGTCGTGCAGATCCACGAGGCGATGCTCAGCGAGACCGGGCAGCAGTCGACCGCGCGGTTCCTCGGCCCGGACATGCTCGGCAGCGTCCCGGTGACGATCCTGCCCGCGGGGGAGTCGATCACGGTCTGACCGCCTGGACGGGCACCGGTGGCCGGGGGAGCACGCTGGACGGATGGCTGACACTCCCTCGACCGCCGTCCTGTTCGACATCGACGGCACGCTCGCCGACTCGAACTACGCGCACGTCGACGCCTGGTGGCGGGCGTTCCGTGCGGCGGGGGAGTCCGTCGACGCCTGGCGGATCCACCGTGAGATCGGGATGGACTCGGGCCGGCTGCTCGAGGAGCTGCTGCCCGACGCGTCCGACGAGGTCCGCGACCAGGCGAAGCAGTTCCACACCGCCTACTACGCCGAGCACATGCCGCAGCTGCGCCTGCTGCCCGGCGCGCGGGAGCTGCTCGCCGAGGTCGCCGCCCGCGGGCACGCCGTCGTCCTCGCCACGAGCGCGCCGGAGTCCGAGCTGTCGGTGCTCCGCGAGCTGCTCGACGCGGGGGAGTGGGTGACCGCGGAGACGAGCGCCGAGGACGTCAGCGAGGCCAAGCCCGCGCCCGGCATCATCCAGGTCGCGCTCGACAAGGTCGGCGTCACGGCCGACCGTGCGGTGATGATCGGCGACGCGATGTGGGACGTCGAGTCCTCGGGGAAGGTGGGCGTGCCCTGCATCGGCGTGATGACCGGCGGGATCGGTGGGGACGAGCTCCGGAACGCCGGGGCCGCCGTCGTGTACGACGACGCGGCCGCCGTGCTGGCGGCGCTCCGCGCGGGCGAGGGGCCGATCGCCGCGCTGGCCTGAGCGGCGCGGCACCGTCCGCTCCCGTGCCAGGATGGATGACCGTGATCACGATCGAGCGCGTCGCCTGGCAGGACCCGCGTGGTGTGGCCCTCCGCGCCACCATGGACGAGGAGATGCACGAGCGCTACGGCGCCGGGCACGCCGACGAGGACCCGGCGGTGACCGCCGAGCGGGACCGCGCCCTGGCCGTCGACCCCGCCACGGTCATCACCTCGCTCCTGGCCCTCGACGAGGACGGCACGCCCCTCGGGCACATCGCCGTCCGCCGACTCGGTGACGAGGTCGAGCTGAAGCGCCTCATCGTCCTCGCCGCCGCCCGCGGCAAGGGAGCAGCGACCGCACTGCTGACCGAGGGCGAGCAGGTCGCCCGCGAGGCCGGTGCCGCACGCGTCATCCTGCAGACCGGGGACAAGCAGCCCGAGGCCGTCGCGCTCTACGTGAAGACCGGGTGGGACCGCATCCCCGTGTACGAGCCCTACGCGGCCACCATGCCGTGGTCGTACTGCTTCGCGAAGGCCCTGTAACCCGACCACCGGTTGCACTCTCAGCCGCAGAGTGCAATTCTTGCTCGGTGAGCACCACCGAACGCACCCGCACACTGCGTCGACGCACGATCGTCGAGGCACGTCGGGCGACGATCGAGCACGGCCTGCACGGCTTCACCATCGAACAGCTCTGCGAGACCGTCGGTGTCTCCCGCCGCACGTTCTTCAACCACTTCGCGTCGAAGGACGACGCCGTGCTCGGCATCGAGCAGGGCGCCATGGCGGAGCTGCTCGACGCCTACGCCGACGGCTCGCTCGTGGCGACCGACCTCGACCCGCTCGGGTCGATCGTCGCGCTCGCGATCGAGCAGATGCACGTCGTCGGCCTCGACCGCGCCGACGAGGCCCTGGTCCGCCGGGTCTTCGAGCGCGAGCCCGTCATGGTCGCGAAGTTCCTCGCGGCCGCCGAGGTCCAGCTCGCCGCCGTCGGCCAGGCCGTGCGGCAGCGCTTCGGGTGGACCGACCCGGACGACCGACGCGCCCAGCTCGTCGCCGAGGTCGCCGCGGGCCTGCTGAAGGTCTCCGCCGGCACGTACTTCGACGACGCGTTCGACGAGACCACCGGTCCGACGTTCGACGCGCTGCTCACCGAGAACCTCCGCCAGCTCAGGGCAGCCATCACCACCACCGGACAGGACCACACCGCATGAGCGCCACCGCGCAGGGCACGAAGCGCGCCCGCCCCGGATCCGACGGGCCGCTGCTGCTGACGCAGCGCCGCATCTGGATCATCTTCTCCGCACTCATCGCGGGGATGCTGCTGTCGAGCCTCGACCAGACCATCGTCTCGACCGCCATGCCGACCATCGTCGGGGAGCTCGGCGGCGTCGCCCACCAGGCCTGGCTCACCACGGGGTACCTGCTCGCCTCGACCATCGTGATGCCGATCTACGGCAAGTTCGGGGACGTCCTCGGGCGCCGCAACCTGTTCCTCGTCGCGATCGCCCTGTTCACCATCGCGTCCGCCGGCTGCGCGTTCGCCGGCGACTTCACGCAGCTCGTCGTCTTCCGCGCGATGCAGGGTCTCGGCGGCGGTGGCCTGATGATCCTGTCGCAGGCGATCATCGCCGACATCGTGCCCGCCTCGGAGCGCGGCAAGTACCTCGGCCCGCTCGGTGCGATCTTCGGGCTGTCGGCGATCGGCGGCCCGCTGCTCGGCGGCTTCTTCGTCGACCACCTCACCTGGAACTGGGCGTTCTACATCAACATCCCCGTCGGCATCGCGGCGTTCTTCGTCGCCTGGTTCGCGCTGACCCTGCCGACCAAGAAGGCCGAGAAGAAGATCGACGTGCTCGGCGTCGTGCTCATGTCGACCGCGACCGCGTGCCTGGTGTTCTTCTCGGAGTTCGGCGGCAGCAAGGACCACGGGTGGGACGCCCCGGAGACCTGGGCCTGGTTCGCCGGCCTGGTCGTCGCCGCGGCGCTGCTCGTGCTGGTCGAGTCCCGGGTCGAGGACCCGGTGCTCCCGATGGCCTTCTTCCGGAACCGCACGTTCCTGCTCGCCACCGGCATCGGCCTCGTGCTCGGCATCGGCATGTTCGCCGCGATCGGCTTCGTCCCGACGTTCCTGCAGATGGCCTCGGGCACCTCGGCGGCGGTGTCCGGCCTGCTCATGCTCCCGATGATGGTCGGCCTCATCGGCACCTCGATCGCGTCCGGCAACCTGATCACGAAGACCGGTCGCTACCGGGTCTTCCCGATCGTCGGGACCGTCCTGGTCGCCCTCGCGATGCTCGCCATGACGCAGCTCGCCGCCGACACCCCGATCTGGCTCATCTGCGCCTACCTGTTCGTGTTCGGCGCGGGGCTCGGCCTCATCATGCAGGTGGTCGTCCTCGTCGCCCAGAACGCCGTGCCCGCAGAGCAGGTCGGCACCGCGACGTCGACGAACAACTACTTCCGCGAGGTCGGTGCGTCCCTCGGCACCGCGGTCTTCGGTGCACTGTTCACCGCCCGCCTGACGACCGCGCTGACGGACGTCTTCACCACCGCCGGCGGGTCGGCCACCGACGCAGCGTCCTCCGCGGGCAGCATCGACCCGGCCACCGTCGCGAAGCTGCCGGAGGCGGTGCAGGACGGCATCGTCAACGCGTACGCCGACTCGCTCGCGCCGGTCTTCTGGTACCTGCTGCCGTTCATCGCGATCGCGTTCCTGCTCGCCCTGTTCCTGCCGCAGATCACGCTGTCCGACACGGCCGGCATGGTCGCCCGCGGCGAGGCCGTCGGCGGCGCCGAGGCGGACGAGCTCGAGCGCGCCCAGCGGAGCGGTGCGGCGAGCGGGGGCGCTGCGCCGACGTCGCCGGTCGACGCCGGGACGCCGGCCTCCGGGCGCGACGGTTCCGTCTGACGCTGCGGCGTCGCTGATCGGGCGAGACGCCCCCGGGAACGGGGGCGTCTCGCCGTGTGCGGGGCGCCGCGCTTCACGCGGCGCCTGGCGGGCTGTGCGCGGGTGCGGGGCGCGAGTGGTGCGGCAGACCGACAGTGCTCGCCCGTCCGTCGGCCGACCTCTGTCGCTTCGGCGGAGTGGTCGTGCGTGTGTGCGGCGGTCGGGAGGCGCGGGGCGGCCTGGCACCGCGCCGCCCGTCCGCCGGGTGCGGGTGCGGGCGCGGGCGCGGGGCGCGAGTGGTGCGGCAGACCGACAGTGCTCGCCCGTCCGTCGGCCGACCTCTGTCGCTTCGGCGGAGTGGTCGTGCGTGTGCGCGGCGGTCGGGAGGCGCGGGGCGGCCTGGCACCGCGCCTCCCGTCCGCCGGGTGCCGGCGAGGGTGCGGGGCGCGAGTGGTGCGGCAGACCGACAGTGCTCGCCCGTCCGTCGGCCGACCTCTGTCGCTTCGGCGGAGTGGTCGGGCGTGTGTGCGACGGTCGGGAGGTGCGGGGCGGCCTGGCACCGCGCCTCCCGTCCGCCGGGTGCGGTCGGGAGGCGCGGGGCGGCCCGGCACCGCGCCTCCCGTCCGCCGGGTGCGGTGCGGGCGCGGGGCGCGAGTGGTGCGGCAGACCGACAGTGCTCGCCCGTCCGTCGGCCGACCTCTGTCGCTTCGGCGGAGTGGTCGGCGAGCGGCGACCGCCGCCGGCGCTCAGCCGCCGGTGCTCGCCCGTCGGACCAGGTGTGCGGGGAGCGCGTGCGGCGCCGGGGCCGTGCCGTCGAGTGCCGCGAGCAGGCGGAGCGCCGCGGCCCGGCCGAGCTCCGCGCCGGGGAGTGCCACGCTCGTCAGTGCCGGCGCCGTGACCGACGACGACGGCAGGTCGTCGAAGCCCGCGACCGCCAGGTCCTCGGGGACCCGGAGTCCCATCGCGCCGGCGACGCGCAGCACCCCGTAGGCGAGCGTGTCCGCGGCGGCCACCACCGCGGTCACGCCGTCCTCGTGCCAGGCCTCGATCGCGTGCTCCGTCGCCGCTGCGGCTGCGTCCACCGTCAGGTCGGCACGGGCACCGAGCTCCGAGACCGTGATGCCCGCTGCGGCGCAGGCCTCCTCGAACATGCGGCGGCGGATGCCGAACGTCGCGACCCGGGCGGTGCCGTCGAGGTAGGCGACCCGCTCGTGCCCCTGCTCGCGGAGGTGCGCCACGAGCTCGTCGATGCCGGGCGAGAGGTCGTAGTCGACCGTGACCGCCGACTCCGGGGCGTCGGGCGCGTCGAGGAGCACGACGGGGACGCTCGCGTCGAGGGCCTCGCCCGCCGCGGGGGCGTCGACGAGGATGCCTGCAGGACGGAGCCGCTCGAAGCGCCGCAGGTCGGCCGTCGCGGGCTGGGCGCCGCGCTCGGTCACCGAGAGCACGAGCTGGTACCGGTCACCGAGGGTGTCGCGGACGCCGCGGATCACCTCGGCGAAGAAGGGGTTGGACAGGTCGGGCGCGATGAGGACCACCAGGTCGCCGGTCCCGCGCGCGAGCGAACTCGCCGCGTGGTCGACGACGTACCCGAGTTCCTCGACCGCGTCGCGCACCCGGGTGGCGATCGGCACGGACACCCGGCCGCGGTCCTTGCCGTTCACGACGAGCGACACCGTCGCGATGCTCGTCCCCGCGCGCTCGGCCACCATCGCCGCGGTCACACGACGGGCCGGCACGGCGGAGGATGGCACCCGTCGAGCCTAGCGACGCCGGACCGAACCGCGCGTGAGGACCGCTCGGAGTTGACGTCAAGCGCTTGACGTGTTTCGATGTCAAACGCTTGACGCGCCGCGCCGGAGTTGGTTCCTCCACGACGCGGACCCCACCGCGTCAAGCACAGACCTCACCCCGCCCCCGGGCGGACACCACATCCCCGACGAAGCGGAGCCCCCAGGTGCCTGACGCAACGACGCAGAAGATCATCCTCGACTGCGACCCCGGCCACGACGACGCGGTCGCCATCCTCCTGGCGCACGGCAACCCGACGATCGACCTCCTCGCGGTCACGACCGTCGTCGGCAACCAGACCCTGCCGAAGGTCACCCGCAACGCCCTCGCCGTCGCCCGCATCGCCGGGATCACGGGCGTGCCGTTCGCGGCCGGCGCCGACCGCCCCCTGCTCCGCCAGATCGAGGTCGCACCCGACATCCACGGGGAGAGCGGCCTCGACGGGCCGATGCTGCCCGAGCCGTCGTTCGACCTCGACGAGCGGCACGCGGTCGACCTCATCATCGACACCGTGATGGCGCACGAGCCGGGCACGGTCACCCTCGTGCCGACCGCCGGCCTGACGAACATCGCCCTCGCCGCCCGCAAGGAACCGCGCATCGTCGAGCGCGTCAAGCAGGTCGTGCTCATGGGCGGCGGCGTCCACGTCGGCAACTGGAGCCCGGTCGCCGAGTTCAACATCGTCATCGACCCCGAGGCCGCCGACATCGTCTTCAGCGCCGGCTGGGACGTCGTCATGGTCGGGCTCGACCTGACCCACCAGGCCCTCGCCACCCGGGAGGTCGCCGCGCGCATCGCCGCCGTCGGCACCGGCCCCGCCGCGTTCGTCGGGGAGCTGCTCGACTTCTTCGGCAAGGCCTACGAGGACGCCCAGGGCTTCGACGCCCCGCCCGTGCACGACCCGTGCGCCGTCGCGTACGTCATCGACCCGACGATCGTCCGCGCCGTCAAGGTGCCGATCACCATCGAGACGCACGGCACCCACACCCTCGGCATGACCGTCGCCGACCTCCGCGCCCCCGCTCCGGCGGACTGCCGCACGAGCGCCGCGATGGAGCTCGACCACGGGCGCTTCTGGGACCTCGTCGTCGACGCCCTCGAGCGCATCGGCGAGACGCCCGACACCGGGTGGACGCCCCGCGCCGCGGCGGCGGCGATCGAGGACGCCGACAGCACCGTGACCGCCGTCGGCCAGGAGCACTGATCACCGTGACCACCACCTCGACGAAGAAGTCGATCGGCGCCCTCACCGCCGCCCTGCTCGCCGCGTGCATCGCGTTCCAGCTCAACGCGAGCATGCTCAGCCCCGCGCTCGCCACCATGGCGCACGAACTCCGTACCGACGACGCGACCATCGGTCTCTCGCAGACGCTGTTCTTCACGATCGCCGCGCTGTTCTCGCTGTTCCTGCCCCGGCTGTCCGACATCGTCGGCCGCAAGCGGGTGCTGGTCGGCATGCTCCTCGTGATGCTCGTCGGCAGCGTCGTCGCCGCCCTCGCCGTCAACGTGCCGATGCTCTTCGTCGGCCGGATGATCCAGGGCGTCACCGGGCCGGTCGTCCCGATCGGCCTGCTCATCCTGCGCAACGAGATCGCCGACCCGAAGCGCTACGGTGCCGCGCTCGGCCTGCTCACCGCGGTCAACGGCGGCATCGCGGGCGTCGACGCCCTCGCCGGCGGCTGGATCGCGACCCACTTCGGGTTCCGCGGCATCTTCTGGGTGATCGCCGTCGTGACCGTCATCGCCGCGGTGATGGTCGCCGTGTGGGGTGTCGAGTCGAAGCCGTCCGCCGGCACCCGCATGGACTGGTGGGGCGTGCTGCCCCTCGTCGTCAGCGTCGGGGCACTGCTCACGGCGTTCAACGAGGCCGGCAAGCTCGGCGCCGCGGACTGGGCGCTCGTGGTCGGCGGGATCGTCGTCGCGCTGGCCGCGTTCGCGGTCTTCTGGGCGGTCGAGTCCCGCGTCCGGGAACCGCTCGTCGAGACACGGTTCCTCAAGCGCCGTGGCACGTGGGCGCTCCTCGTCACGACGCTGCTCACGATGACCGGTGTGTTCGCGGTCGTGAACGGCCTCGTCACGAGCCTCGCGCAGAACGCCGAGGTCGGCTTCGGCATGGAGCCCGACCTGGCCTCGCTCGCGTTCCTCACCCCGTACGCGCTGGTCGGGTGGATCGTCGGACCGTTCGCCGGGCGCCTCGCACCGACGCTCGGCTACCGCGCGGTGCTCCGCGTCGGTCTGGTCGGCAGCATCGTCGCGACGCTCGTCATGGCGATCGTCGGTGTGCACTCGCTGCCGGTGCTCGTCGCCGCGACCGTCCTCATCGGCATCACCTACGCCGGCATCGCGAACATCATCCTGAACGGCCTCGGCATCGTGCTGTCGCCGGACTCGAACCCCGGGTTCCTGCCCGGCCTGAACGCGGGCGCGTTCAACCTCGGTGCGGGCATCAGCTTCGCGGTCCTGCCGGCCCTGCAGATCGCGCTCGGCACCGGCGGGTCAGCGGGCACCGCGGGCTACTCCGGTGGCATGCTCCTCGGTGCCGTGATCACCTGCGCGGCACTCGCCACGTCCTTCCTCATCCCGCGCCCGGCCTCGGCCGAGACAGGAGCCGCCGCATGACCGGCATCGTCGTCGTGGGCAGCCTCAACGCGGACCTGGTGGTCCGCACGGAGCGCTTCCCCAAGCCCGGTGAGACCCTGCAGGGGTCGGACCTCGCGATCCTGCCCGGGGGCAAGTCCGCCAACCAGGCGGTGGCAGCCGGGAGGCTCGGGGGCACCGTCCGCATGATCGGTGCGGTCGGCGACGACGGCAACGGCACACTCCTGCGCGAGTCGGTCGCATCGGCCGGCGTGGACACGACGCACGTGGCCGTCCGCCAGGGTGTCGCCACCGGGACGGCCGTCATCACGGTCGACGCCGCGGGCGAGAACACCATCGTGATCTCGGGCGGCGCGAACGCCACGCTGATGCCGGAGGACGTGCCCGCCGACGCCCTCGACGACGCCCGGGTGCTCGGCCTCTGCCTCGAGGTCTCGATCGACGTCGTGCTCGCCGCCGCCCGTGCCGGCCGTGCCGCCGGGGCCACCGTGCTGACGAACCTGTCGCCGTTCGGCGCCGTGCCGCAGGAGCTCCTCGACCTGACCGACGTGCTGCTCGTCAACGAGCACGAGGCCGCCGAGCTCGGGGACCACGGCGTCGCGCGGTCGATCGTGACCCGGGGCGGCGCGGGCTGCACCGTGCACGACGGGGACGCCGACCCGGTCGACGTCGACGCCGTGCGGGTCGACCCGGTCGACACCACGGGATGCGGTGACGCGTTCATGGGGGCGGTCGCGCTCCGGCTCGACGCGGGGGACTCCCTGGTCGACGCGGCGCGGTTCGCCGTGGGCGTCGGCGCGTACGCCGCGACGAAGCCGGGCGCGCAGGCCTCCTACCCGACCCGCGCGGAACTGGAGTCCTTCCTGCGGGCGTGACCCGCGCCTCCCGTCCGCTCGTCCTCCTCGCGGGACGCAACGTCGGCGGTTGCTCGCAGCGGGGTGTCGCTGCGCGACGCCGCCGACGTGGCGTCCTGCGAGACCTTCGGGCCGCTAGCGTTGGCGCATGCGCGTGGGAGTCCTCGACATCGGGTCCAACACCGGCCACCTGCTCGTGGTGGACGCCCACGGCGGAGCGGCACCGCTGCCGGCTTCCTCGTTCAAGCTGCCGCTGCGGCTCGCCGAACACCTCGACGAGTCCGGCGCCGTGACGCCCGCGGGGATCGACGCCCTCACCGCGTTCGTGGCCGACGCCGTCCGGGTAGCCGAGGACCGCGGGTGCGAGGACATGCTCGCCTTCGCGACCTCCGCGGTGCGGGACGCGGTCAACTCCGACGCGGTGCTCGCCCACGTGGAGCGGGAGACCGGCGTCGAGCTCGCCGTCCTCTCCGGTGGGGACGAGGCGCGCTTGACCTTCCTGGCCGTCCGGCGCTGGTTCGGCTGGTCGGCGGGACGACTCGCGGTGTTCGACATCGGCGGGGGCTCGCTCGAGATCGCCGGGGGTGCGGACGAGGCACCGGACGTCGCGTGGTCGATGCCGATCGGCGCCGCCCGGCTCGCGCGCACGTACTTCGCCGACGGCACACCGAGCGAGGACGACGTCCGCCGCATCCGGCACGAGATCCGCGTCGCCATCGCCCGCGACGCCGGCCTGCTGCTGCGCTCCGGTCGACCGGACCGTGCGGTGGCGACCTCGAAGACCTTCCGTTCGATCGCGCGGATCTGCGGGGCGGCACCGTCGGGGGACGGGCCGCTCGTCCCACGCGTCCTGGACGGCGCCGAACTGCGGCGGCTGCTGCCGTCGCTCCTGACGAGGTCGGTCGCGGAGCTCGCCGCACTGCCGGGTGTCTCACCGAGCCGGGCGCACCAGGTGGTGCCGGGTGCGCTCGTCGCCGAGGCGTGCCTCGACATCTTCGACCTGTCCGCGCTCGAGATCTGCCCGTGGGCGCTCCGCGAGGGCGTCATCCTCGAGCGGCTCGACCAGCTGTCGGTGCTCGGCTGACCCCGTCGCGCCCGGGCGTCAGCGCTGCCGCGGCGGGGCGAGCAGCCAGGGTCGGATCAGCCCGGTCACGAACGGCAGCACCCAGAACGTCATGATCGGCGTGAGCACGAGGGTCGTGACCAGCACCCGCGGCAGCACCGCGATCGTGCCGAAGGCCGGGACGAGCCAGCCGACCAGGTAGGTGAACGCCAGGTTCACGGGGAAGAACCCGAGCCAGATGCTCACGGCCTGCTTCCACCGTGGCGGGGCGCTCGAGGCCGGGGCGTCCTGCGGGGCGTCGAACCACCCCTCGATGCCGGTGCGCTTCTCGACGCGCGACTCCACCACGAGGTCGCGTCCGAGGTCGAGCCAGCGGAGCCGGTCGTCGCTGTTCTCCCAGGTCGCGAGCTGCTCGTGGTCGGCGAAGCGGTAGAGCACGTGCCACTCGCGGCTGGTGGCGTGCGAGCGGACCCACCCCGAGCCGAGGAAGCCCGGGTAGCGGTTCGCCAGGTTCACCCCGGACTGCACCCACGCGGTGGCGTCGGGGATGCGGTCGGGGTCGACGAGACGGGTGATGGACACGGTGACGGGCGGGCCGGCGGTCACGGATGACGACTGCAGGCTCCCTGGCTCTTGTGGAGTCATGGGGACAGTCTCGCGGAGTCGTGTTTCCGGTTCGTGACGGCGCAGTAGGTTCGGCACATGAGCGACGTCAGCGGTGCAGCACGGGACACCGAGCGTGGTCGGCACGAGACCCCGACCGAACGGTGGGACCGCAACTGGTCGGACATCCAGCAGGAGCTCCGCATCGTGCAGACCGGGACGCAGATCCTGGCCGGCTTCCTGCTGACCCTGCCGTTCCAGCAGCGCTTCACGATGCTCAGCCCGAGCGAGGAGGTCGTCTACCTGGTGCTCGTGGTGCTCGCGGTCGTGATCACCGTCGTCGCGCTGTCCGCGGTGTCGGCTCACCGGCTGGTCTTCCGGCAGCGGCAGAAGCACGACCTGGTGCGGGCCGGGAACGCCCTGCTCATCACGGCGCTCGCGGCGAGCGCGCTGTTGTTCTCCGGCACCGTGCTGTTCGTGTTCGACGTGGTGATCGGCGACGTCGGCGGAGTGGTCGGCGGGGTCGTCGTCTTCGTGGGCACCGCGGCGCTGTGGGTGTCGATCCCGTTCGCACTGCGCCGGACGGGTCGCGACGGCTAGCTGGCCTGCTTCTTCGCCGGAGCCTTCTTCGCGGGGGTCTTCTTCGCTGGAGCCTTCTTCGCCGCGGCCTTCTCGGCCGGCGCCTTCTTCGCCGTCGTCGACTTCGTCGTGGTGCGCTTCGCGGGCGCCTTCTCCGCCGGTGCCTCCTCCGCAGGGGTCTCGTCGTCGTGGGCCGACGACGACCGTGACCCGGACGACGACCGCGACCCCGCGCCTCCGGACCGGGATGAGCCGGACCGCTTCTTGTCGACGGACGCCCGCAGGGCGGCCATCAGGTCGATGACGTCCCCGCCCTCGTCGTCGTCCTCGTCCTCCGCCTGCTCGCCGAAGGTGTCGGCGGTGTCGACGTCGTCGCCCGCCTCGAGCTTCGCGTCGATGAGCTGCTGCAGCTCCTCCTGGTAGGAGTCGGTGTAGCGGTCGGGGTCGAAGTCGGTCGACATGCTCTCGACGAGCGACGACGACATCTTCAGCTCGTTCGCGCTGACCTTCACCGAGGCGTCGAGGCTCGTGAAGTCCGCGGCACGGACCTCGTCGCCCCACAGCAGCCCCTGCAGCAGGATGACGTCGTCGGCCACCCGCAGGACGCCGAGCCGGGTCTTCTGCCGGAGCGTGAACTGCACGATCGCCAGCCGGTCGGTCTTCGACAGCGTCTCGCGGAGCAGCACGTACGCCTTGGGCGACCGGGAGTCGGGCTCGAGGTAGTACGACTTCTCGAACATCATCGGGTCGACCTGGTCGACGGGCACGAACTCGAGCACCTCGATCTCGTGCGACTGCTCCTGGGGGAGCTGCTTCAGGTCGTCCGGGGTCAGCACGACGGTCTTGTCGCCGTCGTCGTAGGCACGCTGGATGTCGGCGTACTCGACCTCGTGCCCGAGCTCGCACACGCGCTTGTACCGGATGCGGCCCTTGTCCTGGTCGTGCACCTGGTGCAGGGACACGTCGTGGGTCTCGGTCGCCGCGTACACCTTGATGGGCACGTTGACGAGCCCGAACGCGATGGAGCCCTTCCAGATCGACCTCATGGCCACATGATGCCCGCGGTGGTGCGGACGCGTCCTCAGTTCTGGGCGATCCGGCAGGTGTGGAGCGACGCGAGAGGGCGTAGCCTGCGGGCACGACGGGGGAGACGACGATGGCGACCACGACCGACCGGACACCGACGACGGGTGCCGACACGGACGACGACTCGATGGACGCCGCCGGCTGGTGGCAGCTCGCAGGGCTCACGGTGCTCGGTGCGGCGATCCCGCTCGTCCTGCTCACCCAGGGGGCACCACGAGCGCCCTGGGTGATGGTCGTCGCACTCTCGGTGGCGCTCGCCGTCGTCATGCCGGTGGCGCGACTGCGCGACTGGTGGCGACGTGGCGGTCGACGGGCGGTCCTGGCCACCCGACGGTGGGTGCGTGCCGGGCAGGTCCCCGCGGACGTGCCCGCCGCGGTGTGGCGGCCGCGGGTGCAGCAGGTCGCCGGCGACGCCGTCCGTGGGTCGGTCGTGGTGTGGGTCGCAGCGGGCCTCGCGGTCCTCTGGGCCGTCCTGGCGGTGACGGAGGAGCCGTCGGACTGGTGGTTCGCACTCGTGTGGGCGACGGTGGCGGTGGCCCGCTTCGTGCAGTCCCGGGGTGAGCGCACCGCGGCCGTGCGGTTGCTCGCGACACCGACAGGCGGGGCGTCGACGCGCTGACGCACGACCGTCCGTCGGACCGACGCCGGGCTGGGACCGTCCCGACCGCACACGAGCAGCATGGGCCCATGAGCCAGCTCGACAAGCAGGACCCGCGCGACCAGTACGCCCGCCCGCCGTTCCCGGCCCAGACCCAGCAGGGGTCCGGTCTGGCGAGCGCCATGGACCCCGCTCCGGACCACGGCGAGACGAGCTACCTCGGCACCGGTCGCATGCCCGGCTACCGCGTGCTCGTGACCGGTGCCGACTCGGGCATCGGGCGCGCGGCGGCCATCGCGATGGCGAAGGAGGGCGCGGACGTCGCCCTGAACGCCCTGCCCGAGGAGCAGGAGGACCTCGAACAGGTCCGTGACGTCGTCGGCGACCTCGGCCGCAGGGCGGTGCTGCTGCCGGGCGACCTCACCGACGAGGGGTTCTGCGCGGCGCTCGTGCGCGACGCCGTCAGCGCGCTCGGCGGACTGGACGCGCTCGTCCTGGTCGCCGGTCACCAGCAGGTGCACGAGGACGTCACCCAGCAAACGACCGAGGAATTCGACCGGACGATGAAGGTCAACCTCTACTCGTTGTTCTGGCTCGTCCGCGCGGCCGTCCCGCACATGGCGCCCGGCAGCGCGATCGTCACGACGAGCTCGGTGTCGGCGTACCAACCGCAGGACCGCATGATCGACTACGCCGCGACGAAGTCCGCGATCATCACGTACACGAACGGCCTCGCCCGACAGCTCGCCGCGAAGGGCATCCGCGCGAACACGGTCGTGCCGGGCCCGGTCTGGACACCGCTGCAGCCGATCAGCTACCCCGGGGACGAGATCGCGGCCTACGGGCAGGACACCCCGCTCGGGCGCCCCGCGCAGCCCGTGGAGCTCGGCAGCGCCTACGTGTACCTGGCCGGTCCGGAGTCGTCGTACACGTCCGGCAGCACCCTCACCGTGGCGGGAGCGACCGGGGTGGCGCTGTGAGCCCGGTGGCCCGGAGGACGACGGTCCTGGTCGGTGACCGACGGATCGCGCTGACGAACACCGACAAGGTGCTCTGGCCGGCGACCGGTACGACCAAGGGCCAGGTCATCGCGTACTACGAGCGCGTCGCGCCGTGGATGATCCCGCACGTCAAGGACCGCCCGGTCACCCGGAAGCGCTGGGCGAACGGCGTCGAGGGCGGGGTCTTCTTCGAGAAGAACCTGCCCGACTCCGCGCCCGACTGGGTCCGGCACCACACCATCGCGCACAAGGAGCACGACACCGAGTACCCGATCGTCGACGACCTGCCGACGCTCGTGTGGATGGCGCAGCAGGCGGCGCTCGAACTGCACGTGCCGCAGTGGCGCTTCGGCCCGCGTGGCGGCCAGCAGCCCCCGGACCGGCTGGTGCTCGACCTCGACCCCGGCGAGGGCGTCGGGCTGCCGGAGTGCGTCGAGGTGGCGCTCGCTGCACGCGAGCTCCTGCACGGCATGGGTCTCGACCCGTACCCGGTGACGTCGGGGTCGAAGGGGATCCACCTGTACGCCGCACTCGACGGCCGTGCGACGTCCGCCCAGGTGTCCGACGTCGCCCACGAACTGGCGAAGGCCCTCGAGCAGGACCTCCCGGACCTGGTGCTGTCGTCGATGAGCCGGGCGGAGCGCACGGGCAAGGTCTTCGTGGACTGGTCGCAGAACAACGGCAACAAGACGACCATCGCCCCGTACTCGCTCCGCGGCCGTGACCGGCCGACGGTCGCGGCGCCCCGGACCTGGGACGAGCTCGGGGGGCGCGGCCTCGCGCAGCTCACGATGGACGAGGTCCTGGAACGCCTGGAGGCGCACGGCGACCTCCTGCACCCGGTCGCCTCCGCCTCGCTGTCGGTCGGGAGGCCCGACTCCGGTCACTGGGACAGCGACCGGACCCAGCGTGCGAACGACGCGGAGCAGCCGGCCCGCGACCGGCTCGCCGCCTACCGCGCGAAGCGCGACGCGTCGCGCACCCCGGAACCGGTGCCGGTGGCGGCGCCGACGGTGCGCAAGGACGGCACGCCCACGTTCGTCATCCAGGAGCACCACGCGACGCGCGACCACTACGACTTCCGGCTCGAGCACGACGGCGTGCTCGTGAGCTGGGCGCTGCCGAAGGGCGAGCCGACGGACCCGGGGAAGAACCACCTGGCCGTGCAGACCGAGGACCACCCGCTCGAGTACGGGTCCTTCGAGGGGACCATCCCGCACGCCGAGTACGGCGGCGGCACGGTCACCCTGTGGGACGACGGCACGTACGAGCTCGAGAAGTGGCGGGAGGGCGAGGAGGTCATCGTCACCCTGCACGGTCGGGCGGGCGGCGTCCGTCGGCTGGCGCTCCTGCACACCCGCGGACGGGGCAAGGGGCGCGAGGGCGACGAGAAGAACTGGCTCATCCACCGGACCAAGGACCAACCGGACCCGGTGGCGGACGGTGGCGACGGGGCGGGGGCGGAGCGCGCCTCCCGGCCGTCGACCGGCAGCCCGGCCGGGAAGCGACGGATCGACGCGGCCGCCACGTCGGACACCGCGTCGACGGACCGTCGGACCATGCAGGCGACGCTCGCGACGGGCGACGCCCACCTTGATCCCGCGCACTGGGCCTTCGAGATGAAGTGGGACGGCGTCCGCGCACTCGCCACCGTCCGCGGCGGACGGGTGACGCTGCGGAGCCGCAACGACCACGACCTGACCGCGCAGTACCCGGAACTCCAGGAGCTCGGTGAGCGGGCCGGCGTCGACGGGGTCTACGACGGGGAGGTCGTCGCCGTCGACGGCAAGGGTCGGCCGTCGTTCCAGCTGCTGCAGGACCGGATGGGCCTGACGAAGCCGCGCGAGGTCGAGGCCGCGCGGGAGCGCACCCCGGTACGGCTGCTGCTGTTCGACGTCCTCGAGGCCGACGGCCACGACCTGACCCGGCTCGGGTACACGGCGAGGCGCGAGGCGCTGACGACCGTCGTCGAACCCGGCGGCGCGATCGACGTGCCGCCCGCCGTCGACGGGGACCTCGACCGGGCCGTCGCGGACTCCCGAGCGCAGGGCCTCGAGGGCGTCGTCGCGAAGAAGCGCTCCTCGCGCTACGCGGAGGGGCGCCGGTCCGAGGCCTGGTTGAAGATCAAGCACCACGCCGCGCAGGAGGTCGTGGTGGGCGGCTGGAAGCCCGGCAACGGGCGGCGGGCCGGCGGGATCGGGTCGCTGCTCCTCGGCGTCCCGGGCCCGGACGGCCTCGAGTACGTCGGCAAGGTCGGCACGGGGTTCCGCGACCGTGACCTCGACGAGATCGCCGAGGTGCTCGGGAAGGCCGAACGGGCGACGTCGCCGTTCGTGGACGTCCCGCGACCCGACGCCCGCGATGCCCACTGGGTCACCCCGGCACGCGTCGGCGAGGTCGAGTTCGCCGAGTGGACGGCCGACGGCCGGCTGCGGCAGCCCTCGTGGCGGGGGTGGCGTCCGGACAAGGACCCGGAGGACGTGGTCCGCGAGGGGTGACCGGCACCCCGGACACGACGGACCGCCCGGGAGCGTGGTGCTCCCGGGCGGTCCGAGGGGTCGTCGTCCCGTGGTCAGGCGGCCGGTGCCGGCCCGTCCGCCGGGGCGCCGCCGTCGGCTGCGGGCAGGCCCTCGTCGACGAGTTCCTCCTGCTCGGGGAGGTCCACCTCGGCCGCTGCGGCCTTGGCCTCGTCGATGGACTCCTGCGAACGCCGCAGGAGGTCGTCGTCTGCTGTGTGATCCGTCATGCCCGCGAGGCTACGCGGGTGCTCCTGTGCCGGCGTCGCGGCGTTCCGCCGGAGCGAACGGTGCGTGCAGCCGGGGCGGCGCCACCGTCGGGTCGAAGTCGACCGCGGAGGTCGGGGCGGGCGTGGTCGGCATGACCGGGGCGGCCGGCTCGTGCACCGCGTCGGCCGCGTCGAGCACGGCGCGGGTGGCTGCGGCCGCGGTGCGGAGGGCCTCGGCGAGGGGCAAGGCCCGGTGTGCGGCGGTCCGCACCTCGACGCCCCAGGGTTGGTCGAAGCCGAGGTCGCGCACGACGTGGACCAGTCCGGGGAGGTCCCACGCGCCGGCACCGGGGAGGTGCCTCGCAGAACGGGACTCCTCGGCGAGCGTGAGACCGGACGGCGTGTGCAGCAGGCCGTCGCTGAGCTCCACCGCGGCGAGCACGGCGGGGGAGACCCCCTGGGCGATCGACGCCAGGGTCGAGCCGCCGCGCAGCGTGTGCATGGCGTCGAGGAGCAGCCCGCCGTTCGGGTGGCCGGCGGCGGCGACGAAGCGCGACGCCCGTTCGATCGTCGGGATGTTCGACCACGGCTCCGGTTCGAGCACGAGCTGCGCACCGACCTGTCCGGCCTGCGCGGCGAGGTCCACCCAGTCGGCGGTCATCGCGGACGGGGAGGCCGGTGCCACGCTCGAGTCCGCGCGCGCCACGACCTGCCACGCGCTGAGGGTCGCGGCGGCCTCGAGCACGACGCCGCGATCGGCGTCGTCGTCGGTCGTGCGGCGGTCGTCGGACCACCAGCGGTCGAGGGGGCCGAGCTGGACCCAGACGATCCCCGCTCGGTCGAGGACACGGCGCAGCGCCGCGAACCCCGTGGTCGCCCGCACCTCGTGGAGGTCGTCGAGCGACAGTGACAGGCCGGCGAACCCGGCGTCCCCGACGGCTCGGACCCGGTCGGCGATCGGTGCGTCGCCCGCCCAGGTCCAGGACGTCGCGAGCAGGTCGTGTTCCTGCACGGCGCACCTCCTCGGTCCGGACACCCGGAGCGGGTCCGACGCGTCAGACGTCGGGTGCACCCCTCGTGTCCCGGTGAAGTGACGACGGTGATCCCCCGACGTCAGGATCGGTCTACGCCCCGGTGCTGCGGACGCTCACAGCGGGTCCCACCGTCCGTGGTCGACTCGTCGGACGATCCGGGTCCGCACGCTCCCGACACCCGCGACGGTGCCGGTCAGGACGTCCCCGCGCTGCAGCGGCCCGACGCCGTCCGGGGTCCCGGTGAAGAGCAGGTCGCCCGGCGCGAGCGTGACGGAGCGGGACAGCGCGGCGATGGTCTCGGCCACCGACCAGATCTGGTCGGCGAGGTCGCCGGACTGCCGGACGGCGCCGACCGGGTCCGTGTCGCTGCCGATCCGGAGCTCGACGGCCCCGGACGTCGCGTCGACGCGGTCCGCCGGCACGAGGGTGCCGACCGGGGCCGACGCGTCGAACCCCTTCGCCAGGTCCCAGGGTCGGCCGAGCCGCTTCGCCTCGGCCTGCAGGTCGCGTCGGGTGAGGTCGAGCCCGACGCCGTAGCCCCAGACGAGGTCGAGGGCCTCGGCGACGGCGACGTCCGTCCCGCCACGGCCGAGTGCGACGACGAGTTCCACCTCGTGCTCGAGGCGGTCCGTGCCGGGCGGGTAGGGGGTGTCCGCGCCGTCGGTGACCAGGGCGCTCGCCGGTTTCGTGAAGAAGAACGGCGGCTCGCGGTCGGGGTCGTGCCCCATCTCGCGGGCGTGTGCGGCGTAGTTGCGTCCGACGCAGTACACGCGGCGGACGGGGAAGCGCCCACCGGTCGAGGTCGGCAGCGTGACGAGGTCCGGGGCGGCGATGACGAGGTCCTGCACACGCCCAGCCTCGCACGGTCAGCCCTCCGCCAGGGATGCCTCCTCGCGCAGGTCGTGCACATCGTGGGCTCGGGCGCGGTCCTGGCGCTCCCGCCACTCCTGCCGGAGGTCCTCGAGCAGCTCGACCTCGCGTTGCTCGACCATGAGCGGTCCGTAGTGCGGGTGCGCCATGAGGGACCGGTAAATGCGCTCCATCATGTCCAGACGCCGCTTGAACAGGTCATCGGGTTCATCCGTGATCATCGGGGTCGTCCTCCTCCTCGGTCTCGGTCGCGGCGCCGGGGGCGCGTGCCGTCCCGCCGCTCGGCGCGCTGGACGGCCCACACGACCCATTCGTCGTCCTCGGTGACCCACGACCGGGTGGTCAGCGCATGCGTCATGAGTGCGGCGGCGTCGTGGTCGTGCGGATCGCCGGAGAGCGCGCGCTCGACCACCCATGACCAACGCTGCCACCAGAGGTCCCGGTGCACCGAGAACTCCGCATTTCGCCGCATCCGCCGCCCCTCGAGCACGGTCACGACGACGCTCGCGGCGGCGACCGCCGCCCCGACCAGCGCGACCACCGCGCTCACCCACCCGACGTCCATGCGGCCAGCCTGACGACACAGGACCGGTCACGCGTGGGGCGTGACCGGTCCTGTGGAGGGTGGGCCGTGCCTCCCGGCTGTGCAGGAGGAACGGGGGCGGGCGTCAGTTGCCGGGGGCCGCGCCCTCGGTCTCACCGGCGCCCGGGTCGCCGCCCGTACCGCCGTCGGTGGGCTCGTCCTGCGGCCAGCCGCGGAACTCCCAGCCGGACAGCGCGGGGTGGTCCTCCCCCCGCGTGTACGCGAAGGTCCGCGCGGCCTCGCGTGCCTCGGTCAGCTTCGTGAGCAGGCCCTCGTGCGCCGCGGCGTCGACCCGCGTCAGGGCGTCGTGTGCCAGGGCGAAGCGGTCCATCTCGTTGCGCATGAGCATGTCGAACGGTGACGTCGTCGTGCCCTGCTCGAGGAAGCCGTGCACGTGCAGGTCGTCGTGCCCGTGCCGGCGGTAGGTCAGGTTGTGCACGAGCGACGGGTAACCGTGGAAGGCGAACACTGCGGGCGTGCCGGGCAGGAAGACCTCGTCGTACCGCTCGTCGCTCACCGGGTGCTCGTGCTTCCGCGGATCGCCGAGCGAGAGCAGGTCCACGACGTTGACGAAGCGGACACCGACCTCGGGCGCGTGCTTCCGGATGATGTCCGCGGCGGCCACGGCCTCGACCGTCGGCACGTCCCCGGCGCTCGCGAGCACGACGTCGGCGCGGCCCACGGTCTGCTCCGTCCCCGCCCAGTCCCAGACGCCCAGGCCTGCCTCGGCGTGGGCGACGGCGTCCTCGAGCGACAGGAACACCGGCTCGGGGTGCTTGCCGGCGACGATGACCTCGATGCGGTCGGTCGTCTCGAACGCGTGCGCGGCGACCGCGAGCAGGGTGTTGGCGTCCGCCGGCAGCTTGATGCGGACCAGGTCCTGCTGCTTCGAGGCGACGACGTCGAGGAAGCCCGGGTCCTGGTGCGAGAACCCGTTGTGGTCCTGCCGCCACACGTGCGACGACAGCAGGATCGACAGGTTCGACACCGGTACGCGCCAGTCGATGTCCGTCGACGACTCGAGCCACTTGGCGTACTGCCCGACCATCGAGTCGATGATGTGCGCGAACGCCTCGTAGGTGTTGAGGAGCCCGTGGCGCCCGGTGAGCACGTAGCCCTCGAGCATGCCTTCGAGCAGGTGCTCCGACAGGACCTCGATGACCCGGCCGCGGGCACCGAGGTGCTCGTCGCCCGGACCCCGGCGGGCACGCCACACGCGTGAGGTGACGTCGAAGACCGCGTCGAGCTTGTTCGAGATGGTCTCGTCCGGACCGAACAGCCGGAAGGTCGAGGCGTTGCGCGTCATCAGTTCGGCGAGCCACGGACCGAGCGTCGCGGTCGCACTGGCGTCCTCGCCCACGGGCACGCCGTACGGCTCGAGCGGCGGCCGGTCGAGCGCGGTCCGGATGCGGCCGCCGTTCGCGTGCGGGGTGGCGCTCATCCGGTGCTCGCCCTGCGGCCGGATCGATGTGAGGATGCCGGTGGGCTGTCCGGCGGCGTCGAAGAGCTCGTCCGGACGGTAGGACCGCATCCACTCCTCGAGCTGCTCGCGGTGGCCGGCGTCCTCGCGCACGGCGGGGATCGGCACCTGGTGCGCGCGGAACGTCCCCTCGACGCGCTCGCCGTCGACCTCCTGCGGACCGGTCCAGCCCTTCGGGGTGCGGAGCACGATCATCGGCCAGCGCGGTCGGAGGTCGGCAGCACCGGCGGGCTGTCCGGCGGCTGCTCGCTGCGCTTGGGCACGGGCGGCGGCCTGGATGTCGTCGATCGTCGCGAGGGCACGGCGCAGCGCCCCGTCGAACAGCGCGTGCACGGCGTAGGGGTCGTCGTCCACCCGTCCGGAGTCCACGACGATGGGGTCGTAGCCGAGTCCGCGGAAGTAGGCGGTGAGGTCCTCGTCGGGGATGCGCGCGAGGACCGTCGGGTTCGCGATCTTCCACCCGTTGAGGTTGAGGATCGGCAGCACGGCCCCGTCGGACACCGGGTCGAGGAACGTGTGCGCCTGCCACGAGCCGGACAGCGGGCCGGTCTCGGCCTCGCCGTCTCCGACCACGCACGCCACGACGAGGTCCGGGTTGTCGAGGGCCGCTCCGTACGCGTGCGCGAGGGAGTAGCCGAGCTCGCCGCCCTCGTTGATCGACCCGGGCGTCTCCGGTGCCGCGTGCGAGGGGATGCCGCCGGGGAACGAGAACTGCCGGAAGAACTTCCGCAGGCCCTCGGGGTCGGGCGTGATGTCGGGGTACAGCTCGGTCCAGGTCCCCTCGAGCCACGCGTTGGCGTTCATCGCGGGACCGCCGTGTCCGGGGCCGCACACGTAGAGCAGGTCCCGGTCGGTCTCGGTGATCAGCGCGTTGCAGTGCGCGTACACGAGGTTCAGCGCGGGGGAGGTGCCCCAGTGCCCGAGCAGGCGGGGCTTGACGTCGTCCGGGTCGATCGGGCGCGTGAGGAGCGGGTTGTCGAGGAGGTAGATCTGCCCGACGGTGAGGTAGTTCGCGGCACGCCACCAGGCGTCGATCGCCCGGATCCGGTCGGTGCTCGCCATGTGTGCGGGGGCCATGCCCCCACGGTACGGAGTGGGGGACAGCAGTTCCCCAGGAACGACTTCCAAACCGATCGGGAGAGGGCGCCGAATCACCTGCATCAACCGGGAAACACCCGGAGCGCTCACCGGTCGCAGGTAGCCGGTTCTCCACCCCTTTCCGGGGTGTGTTCGGCGCGGTCACAGGGAAATCGCGCCGAGCGCGACAACGAAAAGGAATGCACCTCATGCGCAAGTCCATCAAGACCTCGATCACCCTC
>Ga0308156_1000514_pt1 | contig 75678 bp, 66 predicted proteins | sample PhyAR2_FD_201041 | JGI IMG/M metagenome (GOLD analysis project Ga0308156, IMG submission 201041) | Phyllosphere microbial communities from UC Gill Tract Community Farm, Albany, California, United States - DLSL A.R2 | ecosystem: Host-associated > Plants > Phyllosphere > Unclassified | place: USA... | reverse complement strand
ACCACGCGCGACCGGGACAAAGCCATCGAGGAGTGTCGTCACACAATGGCAAAAGAGAAAAAACGTGGCTTTTTTTCCTGGCTGGGATTTGGCAAAGAGGAAGAGAAACAACCTGTAGCGGAAGAGCCGACCCCGACGGTCGCGGAACCCGCTCAGCAGCAGACTGAACAGGACGATCCGGCACTCCGCCAGGCTGAAGCGCAGGCGGAAGAGACGGTTGCGATCACCGAAGCGCTGGCTGACCAGCAGCGTGAGGCGGAGGTGACCGCTGCCGCGCCATACGAAGCGGCACCGGCGCAACTGGAAGAGGCTGAGGCCGCTCCTGAAGTGCAGGCGGATATCGCCGCCCCTGAACATGACGCGACGCCGGTTGTCGACGCCGACGACGTGATCACGCCGATCGCCGATGACGCGCCGACAGATGCGCCGTTAAGTGACGATGAGCTGACCGCGCTGGCGCTGGGCGATGCAGAGATCGTGGAGACCCCGCACCACGCAGACGCGGCCCCGCTCTCTGACGATGAGCTGACCGCGCTGGCGCTGGGCGATGCAGAGATCGTGGAGACCCCGCACCACGCAGACGCGGCCCCGCTCTCTGACGATGAGCTGACCGCGCTGGCGCTGGGCGATGCAGAGGTCGTGGAGACCCCGCACCACGCAGACGCGGCCCCGCTCTATGAAGACGAGCTGACCGCGCTGGCGCTGGATGACGCCGACGCGACGGAGACCGCCCCCGCAGAGCCGTTAGCCGATACCGTCAGCGATCTTCCGCTGGCCGCCGCGCCACTCATCGCGCAGGAGCAGGAGCGTCCGGGCAAAGAGGGCTTCTTCGCCCGCCTGAAGCGCAGCCTGGTGAAAACCCGTCAGAACCTCGGTTCCGGGTTTATCAGCCTGTTCCGTGGCAAAAAGATTGATGATGACCTGTTTGACGAGCTGGAAGAGCAGTTGCTGATTGCCGATGTCGGCGTGGAAACCACGCGTCGCATCATCGCCCATCTGACCCAGCAGGCAAACCGCAAGCAACTGCGTGATGCAGAAGCCCTGTATGGCCTGCTGAAGGCGGAGATGGCCGCAATCCTGGCGAAGGTCGATGCGCCGCTGGACGTCTCAGGCAAAACGCCGTTTGTTATCCTGATGGTAGGCGTCAACGGCGTCGGTAAAACCACGACCATCGGTAAGCTGGCGCGCCAGTATCAGGCCGAAGGCAAGTCGGTGATGTTAGCGGCGGGCGATACCTTCCGTGCGGCGGCGGTGGAGCAGCTGCAGGTGTGGGGCCAGCGCAACAACATTCCGGTGATTGCACAGCACACCGGCGCAGATTCGGCATCGGTGATCTTCGATGCGATTCAGGCCGCTAAATCGCGCGGCGTTGATGTGCTGATTGCCGATACCGCCGGTCGTCTGCAGAACAAATCGCACCTGATGGAAGAGCTGAAAAAAATCACCCGCGTGATGAAAAAGCTGGACGATTCCGCTCCGCATGAAGTGATGCTGACGCTGGATGCCAGCACCGGACAGAATGCGGTCAGCCAGGCCCGACTCTTTAACGAAGCGGTCGGCCTGACCGGGATTACGCTCACCAAGCTGGACGGCACCGCCAAAGGCGGCGTGATCTTCTCGGTGGCCGATCAGTTCGGTACTCCGATTCGCTACATCGGCGTCGGTGAAGGCATTGAAGATTTACGCCCGTTTAAGGCGGACGATTTTATTGAGGCACTGTTTGCCCGAGAGGACTAATTAGGATGATTCGCTTTGAAGAGGTCAGTAAGGCATATCTCGGCGGACGTCAGGCGCTGCAGGGGGTCGATTTTCATCTGCGCCCTGGCGAAATGGCGTTTCTGACCGGCCACTCCGGAGCCGGTAAAAGTACCTTGCTGAAGCTGATTTGTGGCATTGAGCGCCCGAGTGCCGGAAAAATCTGGTTCAGCGGCCATGACATTTCGCGCCTGCGTAACAGCGAGGTGCCGTTCCTGCGTCGTCAGATTGGCATGATCTTCCAGGATCACCATCTGCTGATGGATCGTTCGGTCTATGACAACGTGGCGATCCCGCTGATTATCTCCGGGGCCAGCGGCGAAGATATCCGTCGTCGCGTCTCGGCGGCGCTCGATAAAGTCGGGCTGCTCGACAAAGCGAAAAGTTTTCCGATTCAGCTCTCTGGCGGTGAACAGCAGCGTGTGGGCATCGCCCGTGCGGTGGTGAACAAGCCGGCCGTGCTGCTGGCCGATGAACCGACCGGTAACCTCGACGACGCGCTCTCTGAAGACATTCTTCGTCTGTTCGAAGAGTTTAACCGCGTCGGCGTCACCGTTCTGATGGCGACGCATGACAGCGGCCTGATCGCCCGGCGCAACTACCGGATGATGACGCTGAATCAGGGACGTCTGCACGGAGGCCACGATGGTCAATAAACGCATTAAACGCCCGGCTGCGCCGAAAGCTAAGCAGCCGTCGAAGAGTAAAGCGCTGAAGGGCGGCTGGCAGGAGCAGTGGCGCTATGCGCTGCGCGGCACGCTCTCGGACATGTGGCGTCAGCCGCTGGCGACCCTGCTGACGGTGATGGTCATCGCCATCTCCCTGACGCTGCCCAGCGTCTGCTATATGGTCTGGAAGAACGTCAGCCAGGCGGCTACCCAGTGGTATCCGGCCCCGCAGTTAACCGTCTACCTCTCTAAAACGCTGGATGACACGGCGGCAGAAAACGTGGTGGCGCAGCTTAAGCAGGTCGAAGGGGTGGATAACGTCAACTACCTGACGCGGGAAGAGGCGCTGAACGAGTTCCGCAACTGGTCAGGCTTTGGCGGCGCGATGGATATGCTGGAGCAGAATCCGCTGCCCGCAGTTGCCATCATTACGCCGAAACTGAATTTCCAGAACTCAGACACCATGCAGAGCCTGCGCGATCGGGTCACCAAAGTGCAGGGCGTGGATGAAGTGCGCATGGACGATAGCTGGTTTGCCCGCCTGGCGGCGCTGACCGGGCTGGTCGGGCAGATCGCCTCCATGATTGGCGTGCTGATGATCGTGGCGGTGTTCCTGGTGATTGGTAACAGCGTCCGGCTCAGCATCTTTGCCCGGCGTGACACTATCAACGTGCAGAAGCTGATAGGCGCGACCGACGGCTTTATCCTGCGTCCGTTCCTCTATGGCGGGGCGCTGCTGGGCTTCAGCGGCGCGGTGCTGTCGCTGCTGCTGTCGGAAGTGCTGGTACTGCGACTGCAGTCGGTTGTCGCCAGCGTGGCGACCGTCTTTGGCACCACCTTCTCGCTGGAAGGCTTCTCGTGGGATGAGGCGCTGCTGCTGCTGCTGATTGCGGCCATCATCGGCTGGGTCGCGGCCTGGCTGGCAACAGTCCAACATTTACGCCGATTTACGCCGCAGTAAACGCCTGCAACATTTTTTTGTTATAATGGTCCTCTGCTACCGACAAAGGGTGCAGAGGATCGCTTCCCCCTCTTCCCTTCCTGTCATCTGTGTGTAAAATATTCACCGGTAAAATTGAACTTGTGGATAACTTTGCCACTCTAAGTAGCACAGATTGCTTTCGGATTTCGCGCGACGTTGACTTACTGTATCGTCTGCGCAGGGAAATGTGCGGCAATTCCACTGAATTTGTGAGGGTTTGAATGACCAAAGAAATGCAAACTTTAGCTATTGCTCCTCTTGGCAACCTGGAGTCTTACGTCCGGGCGGCGAACACCTGGCCGATGCTCTCGGCTGAAGAGGAAAAAGCGTTGGCTGAACGGCTGCATTACCAGGGCGATCTGGATGCGGCTAAGACGCTGATCCTGTCTCACCTACGCTTTGTAGTTCATATCGCTCGTAACTACTCCGGCTACGGCCTGCCACAGGCGGACCTGGTGCAGGAGGGTAACATCGGCCTGATGAAAGCGGTCCGTCGCTTCAACCCGGAAGTGGGCGTGCGTCTGGTTTCGTTTGCCGTGCACTGGATCAAAGCTGAGATCCACGAATATGTGTTGCGTAACTGGCGCATCGTGAAAGTCGCGACCACCAAAGCACAGCGTAAGCTCTTCTTTAACCTGCGTAAAACTAAGCAGCGCCTGGGCTGGTTCAACCAGGATGAGGTCGAGATGGTGGCGCGTGAGCTGGGCGTCAGCAGCAAAGACGTGCGCGAGATGGAGTCGCGGATGGCCGCTCAGGATATGACCTTTGATATGTCTGCCGATGATGAGAGCAGCGAAGGGCGTTCGATGGCTCCGGTGCTCTACCTGCAGGATAAAACCTCTGACTTTGCTGACGGCATCGAAGAGGATAACTGGGATGCGCACGCGGCTGACAAGCTGAGCTATGCGATGGAAGGTCTGGATGAGCGCAGTCAGCACATCATCCGCGCCCGCTGGCTGGACGAAGATAACAAAACCACGCTGCAGGAGCTGGCCGATCAGTATGGCGTGTCCGCCGAACGTGTGCGGCAGCTCGAAAAGAACGCCATGAAAAAGCTGCGTATGGCGATCGAAGCGTAACGGACCTCAACACCGCAAGGGGCGACAGAAATGTCGCCCTTTTTGTTTTCACCTCTCTCTGCTCAGCCGCTGGCGCTTACTCTGACGACCCTATCCAGCCATCGCTCTGCGCCCGAAAGCCACACGCCTGCATGAACGCCGCCCGCACCTGCTGATCGTCACTGCCATCATCGGCGACCCACCAGTCCGTGATGGAGCCGTTCTGCCTGATCGTCTCCTCCAGCAGATACTGACCAACGCCGCGTCGCCGGGTGACATCGCGCACCGTCAGCCGGTGGATCTTGCCGTGCGTGCCGGCGATCTCCAGCTGCAGACCGGCCAGCAGCCGGTCATTGAAGCGCGCAGCATAGAGACGATGTTGCTCATCCAGACGCTGCTCCAGTTCTTCCATCTCCAGATCCGGCCAGATTTTACCCAGATCGATGCGGTCCTGTGCGGTCAGCATAGTCACCCGCTGAATAGTGAGCTTCATAACAAAAACCTCTGTAATAGGGGAATGTGTAGCGAAAATGTACAACCCGCGCGCCACCACATTTTCATCAATAAAACAGGTCAAAAGATGGCCTGGATGCCAGGATGATAGTTGTAAACAGCGACAGCGAATGACCACCCAGCATAACGCGCTGGCAAAGTGGTGAAAAACCGGCCATTGCCTCCAGTGTATTATGCTGTTTCACTCAGTCAATTCTGAATATGTCAGTTGATTTACAGAAGAAACTTCCTGTTTAATAACCTGAAAAATAAAGCCTTATTACTAATAAATGCCAGAAAAGTATGCTAACTCATTCATGCTTAATCAGTTTTCCACTTTATCTGGCAGCGCAAACACTCACAACATACACGATAAAACAGATGGGGTAGTCAGGATGAAAATGAAAGGTCGCGCATTACTGGCGGGATGTGTAGCACTGGCGATGAGCCATGCGGCGCTGGCTGAAGATATCAAGGTGGCGATTGTTGGCGCCATGTCGGGGCCGGTGGCGCAGTATGGCGATATGCAGTTCGCGGGCGCTACCCAGGCGATTGAAGATATCAATGCCAAAGGCGGCGTTAACGGTAACAAGCTGGTAGCGGTGAAATATGACGACGCCTGTGACCCGAAACAGGCCGTGGCGGTCGCGAACAAGGTCATTAACGACGGCATCCGCTATGTGATCGGCCATCTCTGCTCATCCTCGACGCAGCCCGCTTCTGACATCTATGAAGATGAAGGCGTGCTGATGATCACCCCGGCCGCGACCGCGCCAGACCTGACCTCCCGCGGCTACAAACTGATTATGCGCACCACCGGCCTTGACTCCGATCAGGGGCCGACGGCGGCAAAATATGTGATGAGCGAGCTGAAACCGCAGCGCATCGCCGTCGTGCACGACAAGCAGCAGTATGGCGAAGGCCTGGCGCGCGCCGTGCAGGAGAGCCTGAAAAAGCAGGGCGCGAACATCGTGATGTTTGAAGGGATCACCGCCGGGGACAAAGATTTCTCCACGCTGGTGGCTCGCTTCAAGAAAGAGAACGTCGATTTCGTCTACTTCGGCGGTTACTACCCGGAAATGGGCCAGATCGTCCGTCAGGCGCGTGCGGCAGGTCTGAAAACCCAGTTCATGGGGCCGGAAGGCGTGGGTAACGCCTCACTGTCAAACATTGCCGGTGCCGCGTCTGAGGGCATGCTGGTGACCCTGCCAAAACGCTATGACCAGGTGGCGACCAACCAACCTATCGTGGATGCGCTGAAAGCGAAGAAACTGGATCCGACCGGTCCGTTCGTCTGGACCACCTACGCCGCACTGCAGTCGCTGGCGACCGGCATGGAGCGCAGTAAGAGCGCCGAGCCGGATGCCATCGTGAAAAACCTGAAAGAGGGTGCCGCAGTGCCAACCGTAATGGGCAACCTGAACTGGGATGAGAAGGGCGATCTCAAGGGCTTTGAATTCGGCGTCTTCAAATGGCATGCCGATGGCACCTCGACCGCTGTGAAGTAAACCAGGTTGTTTTCGGGTAGAGGACAGACCGGGTAACCGGTTTGTCTGACCTGTGACATGAACGCCTGGCACCTCACTGCCAGGCGTTTTTTGTACCCCGGTCGCCTGCGATCGGACAAGTAAGGGTTAAGGTATGTCGGAGCAGTTTCTCTATTTTATTCAGCAGATGTTTAACGGTGTGACCCTGGGAAGCACTTATGCGCTGATCGCCATCGGGTACACCATGGTTTACGGCATTATCGGCATGATCAACTTCGCCCACGGCGAGGTTTACATGATCGGTAGCTACGTCTCCTTTATCGTGATTGCGGCCCTGATGATGATGGGCATCGACACCACCTGGCTGATGATCGCCGCAGGCTTTGTCATGGCCGTGATAATCTCCAGCGCCTACGGCTGGAGCATCGAACGTGTGGCCTATCGCCCCGTGCGGGCCTCGAAGCGCCTGATTGCGCTGATCTCCGCCATCGGGATGTCGATATTCCTGCAGAACTACGTCAGCCTGACACAGGGTTCACGCGACCTGGCACTGCCGAGCCTGATCACCGGACAGTGGACGGTAGGCGAGAGCAATGGCTTTGCCGCCACCATCTCCACCATGCAGGTGGTGATCTGGGTCGTGACCTTCCTGGCAATGCTGGCCCTGACCACGTTTATCCGCTACTCCCGCATGGGCCGCGCCTGTCGCGCCTGCGCAGAAGATCTGAAAATGGCCAGCCTGCTGGGCATTAACACCGACCGCGTGATCTCCCTGACCTTTGTGATCGGGGCCGCGATGGCCGCCGTTGCGGGCGTGCTGCTGGGTCAGTTCTACGGTTCGATCAACCCTTTCATCGGTTTTATGGCCGGCATGAAGGCGTTCACCGCCGCCGTGCTGGGCGGGATTGGCAGCATTCCCGGCGCGATGATTGGTGGTCTGGTACTGGGTATCGCCGAGGCGCTGACCTCCGCCTATCTCAGTACGGAATATAAAGATGTGGTCTCGTTTGCGCTGCTGATCGTGGTGCTGCTGGTGATGCCGACCGGGATTCTGGGTCGCCCGGAGGTCGAAAAAGTATGAAGACTTCCTTTATTAATGCGCTGATCTCGGCCCTGATGCTGCTGGTGCTCGCCACCTTCTTCATGGGGCTGCGCCTGAACCTCGACGGCACGCAGCTGGTAGTGCAGAACGCCGGTAGCGTGCGCTGGAACTGGATCGCGACAGGCTGTGTGGTGGTGTTTCTGTTCCAGCTGCTGCGTCCGATCTGGCAAAGCGGCCTGAAGAAAATTTCCGGTCCGGCGCTGGTGTTACCGGGCCTGGATGGATCGACGCCGAAGCAGAAGCTGGTGATGGCGGTGCTGATTGTCGCCGCGATTGCCTGGCCTTTCCTGGTGTCGCGCGGCACCGTCGATATCGCCACCATGACGCTGATCTACGTGATGCTCGGTCTGGGCCTGAACGTGGTGGTCGGACTGTCCGGTCTGCTGGTACTGGGTTACGGCGGTTTCTATGCCATCGGTGCCTACACCTTTGCGCTGCTGAACCACTATTACGGCCTCGGCTTCTGGCAGTGTCTGCCGCTCTCCGGCATCGTTGCCGCACTGTTTGGCCTGCTGCTGGGCTTCCCGGTGCTGCGACTGCGCGGCGACTATCTGGCGATTGTGACGCTGGGCTTTGGTGAGATCGTGCGTATTCTGCTGCTGAACAACACCGCTCTGACCGGCGGGCCGAACGGCATCAGCCAGATCCCGAAACCGACGCTGTTTGGTCTGGAGTTTGGCCGGACGCCGCGCGAAGGCGGCTGGGATACCTTCCACAACTTCTTTGGCCTGAAGTATGACCCCAGCGATCGCATCATCTTCCTCTACATGGTGGCGCTGCTGCTGGTAGTACTGACGCTGTTTGTCATCAACCGGCTGCTGCGTATGCCGCTGGGCCGGGCCTGGGAAGCGCTGCGCGAGGATGAGATTGCCTGTCGTTCGCTGGGCCTGAGTCCGACCCGCATCAAGCTCACCGCGTTCACCATCAGTGCCGCCTTCGCCGGTTTTGCCGGCAGTCTGTTCGCGGCGCGTCAGGGCTTTGTCAGCCCGGAATCCTTCACCTTTGTCGAATCCGCCTTTGTGCTGGCGATTGTGGTTCTGGGCGGCATGGGGTCCCAGTTTGCGGTGATCCTGGCGGCCATTCTGCTGGTGGTGTCACGCGAGCTGATGCGCGATCTGAATGAGTACAGCATGCTGGTGCTGGGGGGACTGATGGTGCTGATGATGATCTGGCGGCCACAGGGATTATTGCCGATGAAACGTCCGCATCTGAAACTCAGAACCGGTAAAAAAGGAGAGCAGGCATGAGTCAGCCTTTATTAGCCGTTGAAGGCCTGATGATGCGCTTCGGCGGTCTGTTAGCCGTAAACAATGTGGCGCTGGAGCTGCGCCCGCAGGAGATCGTGTCGCTGATCGGGCCGAACGGGGCCGGTAAAACCACCGTGTTTAACTGTCTGACCGGCTTCTACAAACCCACCGGCGGCAGCATCAAACTGCGCGAGCAGCATCTGGAAGGTCTGCCGGGCCAGAAGATTGCGCGGATGGGCATCGTGCGGACTTTCCAGCACGTGCGTCTGTTCCGTGAAATGACGGTGATTGAGAACCTGCTGGTCGCGCAGCATCAGCATCTGAAAAGCGGCGTGTTTTCCGGCCTGCTGAAAACCCCGGCGTTTCGCCGCAGTGAGAGCGAGGCGCTGGACCGTGCCGCAACCTGGCTGGAGCGGGTGGGTCTGCTGGATCTGGCAAACCGTCAGGCGGGCAACCTGGCCTATGGTCAGCAGCGCAGGCTGGAGATAGCGCGCTGCATGGTGACGCGCCCGGAAATCCTGATGCTGGATGAACCGGCCGCGGGCCTGAACCCTAAAGAGACGCATGAGCTGGATGCGCTGATCGCGGAACTGCGGGGTGAACACAAGGTGTCGGTGCTGCTGATTGAGCATGATATGAAGCTGGTGATGGGCATCTCTGACCGCATCTACGTGGTGAATCAGGGAACGCCACTGGCTAACGGAACGCCGGAGGAGATTCGTCACAATCCGGATGTCATTCGCGCCTATTTAGGAGAGGCCTGAGATGGCAAATGCGATGTTAACCATTGAGAACGTCAGCGCCCATTACGGCAAAATTCAGGCGCTGCACAACGTCAGCCTCTATATTAATCAGGGCGAAATCGTCACCCTGATCGGGGCCAACGGCGCGGGGAAAACCACGCTGCTGGGCACGCTGTGCGGCGAGCCGCGCGCCACCCAGGGCACCATCACCTTCGATGGCAAAGCCATTACCGACTGGCAGACGTCGCGCATTATGCGCGAGGCGATTGCCATCGTGCCGGAAGGACGACGGGTCTTTTCGCGCATGACGGTGGAGGAGAACCTGGCGATGGGCGGCTTTTTTGCCAGTCGTCAGGCGTACCTGACGCGGATTAAACGCGTTTATGAACTCTTCCCGCGGCTGGAAGAGCGTAAAATCCAGCGCGCCGGGACCATGTCGGGCGGCGAACAGCAGATGCTGGCGATTGGCCGTGCGCTGATGAGTCAGCCGCGCCTGCTGCTGCTGGATGAGCCGTCGCTGGGGCTGGCACCGATCATTATTCAGCAGATTTTCGACACCATTGAGCAGCTGCGCAGCGAGGGGATGACCATCTTCCTGGTCGAGCAGAACGCCAATCAGGCGCTGAAGCTGGCGGATCGGGGCTATGTGCTGGAGAACGGGCATGTGGTGCTCGAAGACACAGGCGCAGCACTCCTGTCCAACGAAGCCGTCCGCAGCGCTTACTTAGGCGCCTGATAGGCCGCGGCCTGGCTGGGCAGCGCTCGCCATCCTCACGTACGACGTGTACGCTGCGGTGGCGGCGCTGTCCGCCCGTAACAAATAAGCTCAACGCGCAGGGAACACGGGCAGAAGAGGGAAGCGTTGCACGCCCTGGACAAAGCGCAACGTGCTGGCCCGCATACGGGCGCATCTCAGGAATGAAGTGCGTAATCGCGCGGGCTGGGCATGTCATGGATGACGCATTTTACGTCCTGCCGATCTGATCATGTTTCCTGTGGATGATCGCGTGAACAGCAAACTGGCCAGACTTCGCCCACAATCTCACGACCACGGGCGTTAGCTGCGCCGCCTTTCCTCTCTTTCGCCTGTCATCCGGCTGTCACCTGTCCGTTATTAATCCGTCATTTTTCCGTGTCATGTTACTTCGCGAACCAGAAATCCGTGATTTCACGCGTATTTACCTGCACAGGAAAACACTATGTCCGTCGTTACCTTTCGTCGTAGCCTGATGAGCGCGCTGCTCGGTCTGGCGATCAGTGGCCAGGCGCTTGCCGCCACTGAGATCCCTTTCTGGCACTCCATGGAAGGCGAGTTAGGCAAAGAAGTCGATTCGCTGGCACAGCGTTTTAATCAGACTCACCCCGATTACAAAATTGTTCCGACCTACAAAGGTAACTACGAGCAGAGCCTGGCCGCCGGAATTGCGGCAGTGCGCAGCGGTAAAGCGCCTGCGGTGCTGCAGGTCTATGAAGTCGGCACGGCGACCATGATGGCCTCCCAGGCGATCGTGCCGGTGCATCAGGTCTTTAAAGACGCGGGCATCCCCTTCGACGAGAAGCAGTTCGTGCCCACGGTGGCGGGATACTACAGCGACAGCAAAGGTCAGCTGATCTCTCAGCCGTTCAACAGCTCGACACCCGTGCTCTACTACAACAAAGACGCCTTTAAAAAAGCGGGTCTGAATCCGGATCAGCCGCCGAAAACCTGGCAGGAGCTGGCGACAGATGCCGCCGCACTGCGCAAGTCGGGCATGAGCTGCGGCTACGCCAGCGGCTGGCAGGGCTGGATCCAGATTGAAAACTTCAGCGCCTGGCATGCCCTGCCGGTGGCGACGAAAAATAACGGATTCGACGGCCTGGATGCGGTTCTGGAGTTCAACAAGCCGGTGCAGGTTCGCCACATCGAACTGCTGGAAGCGATGAACAAAAAAGGGGACTTCACCTACTTTGGCCGTAAGGATGAGTCCACCGCCAAGTTCTACAACGGTGACTGCGGCATCACGACCGCCTCATCGGGATCGCTGGCCGATATCCGCCACTACGCAAAATTCAACTTCGGTGTGGGCATGATGCCGTATGACGACACCGTGCCGGAGGCGCCACAGAACGCCCTGATCGGCGGTGCCAGCCTGTGGGTGATGAAAGGCAAGGATCCGGCAACCTACAAGGGCGTCGCCGAATTCATGCAGTTCCTGGCTAAGCCGGAAATCGCCGCAGAGTGGCACCAGAAAACCGGCTATCTGCCGATCACTACCGCCGCCTACACGCTGACGAAGCAGCAGGGCTTCTATGACAAAAATCCGGGTGCGGATATCGCCACCCGCCAGATGATGAACAAGCCGCCGCTGCCGTTCACCAAAGGGATGCGTCTGGGCAATATGCCGCAGATCCGTACCGTGATCGACGAGGAGCTGGAAAGTGTCTGGACCGGTAAACAGTCGCCGCAAAGCGCGCTGGATAACGCAGTGAAACGCGGCAACGACCTGCTGCGCCGCTTCCAGCAGCAAATGAAGTAATCTCTCCCTGCGGGCCAGCCCCGGCTGGTCCCCTTTTCTGACGCCAGGTACGCCATGTCTTCATCCCGTCCGGTCTTTCGCACCAGCCTGTTACCCTATCTTCTGGTGCTGCCGCAGCTGCTGATTACCGCCATTTTCTTTCTCTGGCCCGCCGGTGAGGCGCTGTGGTATTCGCTGCAAAGCCTCGATCCCTTTGGCATCTCCAGCCGCTTTGTCGGACTGGAAAACTTCAGGCGGCTGTTTGCCGATCCCTACTATCTCGACACCTTCTGGACCACTCTGAAATTCAGCGGGATGGTGACGGTGTTCGGGATGCTCTCGTCTCTGCTGCTGGCGGCGCTGGTGGACTATGTGGTGCGCCTGCGCCGCCTCTATCAGACGCTGCTGCTGCTGCCCTACGCCGTCGCGCCGGTGGTGGCGGCGGTGCTCTGGATGTTCCTGTTTAATCCCGGCCTGGGCCTGTTCAGCTACCTGCTGAACCACCTCGGCTACAACTGGAACTACGCGCAGAACAGCGGTCAGGCGATGTTCCTGATTGTGCTGGCGTCGATCTGGCAGCAGATGAGCTACAACTTTCTGTTCTTCTTTGCCGCCCTGCAATCGATCCCGAAATCGCTGGTGGAAGCCGCCGCGATTGACGGTGCGGGCCCGGTACGGCGCTTTTTCAACCTCTCGCTGCCCCTGATCGCGCCGGTCAGCTTCTTTCTGCTGGTGGTTAACCTGATCTACGCCTTCTTCGACACTTTCCCGGTGATCGATGCCGCAACCGGCGGCGGACCGGTGCAGGCGACCACGACGCTGATCTACAAAATCTATCGCGAAGGCTTTACCGGGCTGGATCTCTCCTCGTCCGCGGCGCAGTCGGTGGTGCTGATGCTGCTGGTGATCGGGCTGACGGTGATCCAGTTCCGCTTTGTCGAACGTAAGGTGCAATATCAATGATTGAGAATCGACGCGGACTGGATCTCTTCAGTCACATCGTGCTGGTGCTGGGCGTGCTCACCATCCTGTTTCCGCTCTATGTCGCTTTTGTGGCGGCCACGCTGGACAACGCGGCGGTCTATCAGGTGCCGATGACGCTGGTGCCCGGTACGCACCTGTGGGAGAACATCTCGCGCATCTGGACCCACGGCGTCAACGGCAACGGCCCGGCGTTTGGCCTGATGCTGCTCAACAGCATGATCATGGCGCTGGGGATCACGTTCGGCAAAATCACCGTTTCGATGCTGTCGGCGTTTGCGCTGGTCTGGTTCCGTTTTCCGCTGCGCACGCTCTTTTTCTGGCTGATCTTCGTCACGCTGATGCTGCCGGTCGAAGTGCGTATTTTCCCTACCGTGCAGGTGATCGCCGATCTTAACCTGCTCGACAGCTACAGCGGATTAACCCTGCCGCTGATGGCCTCTGCCACCGCCACCTTCCTGTTCCGCCAGTTCTTTATGTCGCTGCCGGATGAGCTGGTGGAGGCGGCGCGCATCGACGGTGCCAGCGCCATGCGCTTCTTCATCGACATCGTGCTGCCGCTGTCGAAAACTAATCTGGCGGCGCTGTTTGTGATCACCTTTATCTATGGCTGGAACCAGTATCTCTGGCCGCTGCTGATCATCAATGACGCCAGCCTCGGTACGGCGGTGGCGGGGATCAAAAGCATGATCTCCACCAGCGGTTCGCCGACCCAGTGGAACGAAGTGATGGCGGCGATGTTATTAACCCTGATCCCACCGCTGGTGGTGGTGTTAGTCATGCAGCGTGCCTTTGTGCGCGGCCTGGTTGAGAGTGAGAAATAAGATGGCGGGCGTAACCCTTCAGGCAGTAACCAAATCCTACGATGGCAAGAATCAGATCATCCAGCCGCTGAATGTCACCATCAATGATGGCGAGTTTATGGTGATGGTCGGCCCCTCCGGCTGTGGTAAATCGACGCTGCTGCGGATGGTCGCCGGGCTGGAGCGCGTCAGCTCCGGGGATATCTACATCGATAACCGTCGCGTGACGCAGGAAGAGCCGAAAGATCGCGGCATTGCGATGGTGTTTCAGAACTATGCGCTCTATCCCCATATGTCGGTGGAGCAGAACATGGCCTATGGCCTGAAAATCCGCGGCATGGGCAAAGAGCAGATCCGTCAGCGGGTGCTGGATGCGGCGCGCAGCCTGGAGCTGGATCACCTGCTGATGCGCCGGCCGCGCGAACTCTCCGGCGGCCAGCGCCAGCGCGTGGCGATGGGCCGCGCCATCGTGCGCGAACCGGCGGTCTTCCTGTTCGACGAGCCGCTCTCCAATCTGGATGCCCGCCTGCGGGTGCAGATGCGGCTGGAGCTGCAGCAGCTTCATCGCCGCCTCCAGACCACCAGCCTCTATGTGACGCACGATCAGGTTGAGGCAATGACGCTGGCGCAGCGGGTGATGGTGATGAACAAAGGGGTAGTGGAGCAGATTGGCTCACCGGCCGAGGTGTATGAACGTCCCGCCAGCCAGTTTGTGGCCTCGTTTATCGGTGCGCCCGCCATGAATCTGCTGAAAGGGCAGTTCAGCAGCGACGGCTCGCGCTTTAATCTCGATGCCTCACACGCGCTGCCGCTCAGCGACATGAAAGCGAAGTGGGCTAACCGATCCGTGGTGCTGGGCATCCGGCCTGAGCATATCCGCCAGAGCAGCCGCGAGGATGGCGGTGTGCCCCTGCGGGTCGATACGCTGGAGATGCTGGGCGCCGACAATCTGGTTCACGGCCGCATCGGTGAGACGCCGCTGGTGGTACGCTTACCCCATAGCGAACGGCCGCAGCCTGGCACTACGCTGTGGCTGCATCTGCCGTCAGATGCGTTACACTTCTTCGATTCAACCCATGGAAAGCGTCTGGAATGAGCACACAACACTGGCCTTATCCCCGTATCGTCGCCCATCGCGGCGGCGGCAAACTGGCACCGGAAAATACCCTGGCAGCGATCGACATCGGCGCGAAGTATGGCCATCAGATGATTGAGTTTGATGCCAAATTATCGGCGGATGCGCAGATCTTCCTGCTGCATGATGACACGCTGGATCGCACCAGCGACGGCTGGGGCGTGGCGGGGCAGTTGCCGTGGGAAAAACTCTCTCAGCTCGACGCGGGCAGCTGGTTTGGCAGGGCGTTTTCGGGCGAAAAGCTGGCGCGGCTGGATGAGGTCGCGGCCCGCTGTCGCCAGCATCAGATGATGGCGAACATCGAAATCAAACCCACGACCGGCAGCGAGGTGGAGACCGGACGGGCCATCGCGCAGGCCGCCGCAGTTCTGTGGCAGGATCAGACGCCTCCGCTGCTCTCCTCGTTCTCTTACAAAGCGCTGGAGGCCGCGATGCAGGCCGAGCCGCAGCTGCCGCGTGGCCTGCTGTCGCACAGCTGGGACCCGGAATGGCAGGTGAAAACCGCCGCGCTGAAGTGCGTCTCAATTCACCTGAACCACAACGTGCTGACCGCTGAGCGGGTAGCCGAACTCCACGCCGCTGGCCTCAGGATCCTGGTCTACACCGTCAACAGCCCGGATCGCGCCAGAACGTTACTGAGCTGGGGCGTCGATGCCATCTGTACCGACAGCATCGACATCATCGGCCCCGATTTTAATCAGTTCTGATTCGGGTTCTGCGTCTGGTGACCCGGCTGTGAGTCGATGACCCGCTGGCGGGCGCTGTCGCGCTGTTCCTGCATTTTACGCTGCAGATCCTGCGTCTGACGCTGCTGATCCTGGCGCAGCTTCAGCTGCTGTTGCTGCTGCTGGCTCTGCATCTGCGACTGCATCCGCTGCTGGCTGGGGTTATAGCCCGGCCGGTTCGGATCGTTGGTGCTGTTCAGCGTGGTCGCCTGGCTGGCAAAAGGCAGCAGGACGGCGAAAACCATCATCCACTTTTTCATAACCTCTCCTTTCTTAAACGCGACAGGGTTCCGGGTGCGGAACACCGCACACCGACATCGCAGCCATAAGTTTACCCGATATCACAGACCTTACTTTCAGATGTATTCCGGATTTGACTTAACCCCGGTTATTTTGCTGTATTTGTAGGCACTTGCAGAAATGATAAAAAAATGTAAATAACAACACAGGATGGTGGCAGGATGAAAATGCAGAAAAGGGTGCGTCAGCTGAGCTGGTCGCTGGTAATGAGCATGACCGTGGTGGCGGGCGCTCAGGCCGCGCCAGTACAGGCTCCGCCGGTCTCTTACGGTGTGGACAGCGATACGTTTCATCCGGTGAAGGCGCAGCACGGCATGGTCGCATCGGTGGATGCGATGGCGACCCAGGTGGGCGTGGAGATCCTGCGCCAGGGCGGTAACGCGGTCGATGCCGCCGTTGCCGTGGGCTTTGCGCTGGCCGTGACCCATCCGCAGGCGGGCAACCTGGGCGGCGGCGGCTTTATGCTGCTGCGCACGGCCTCGGGCCGTGCCACCGCCATCGATTTTCGTGAAATGGCGCCGGGACACGCGTCGCGCGATATGTTCCTGGACAAGCAGGGCAACGCCGACAGCAAACTATCGCTGACCTCACACCTCGCCTCCGGCACGCCCGGCACCGTCGCCGGACTGGCGCTGGCCGCGCAGAAGTATGGCACGCTGCCGCTGAGCACCCTGCTGGCCCCGGCGATCAGACTGGCGCGCGAGGGCATTCCGGTTAACGACGCGCTGGCGGATGACCTGAAAACCTACGGCAAAGAGGTTCTGATTACACATCCCAACAGCAAAGCGATCTTCTATAAGCCGGACGGGACGCCGTGGCAGAAGGGCGATCGGCTGGTTCAGAAAAACCTGGCGCACAGCCTGCAGCTCATCGCCCGTCAGGGGCCGGATGCCTTCTACAAGGGAGAGATCGCGGATGAGATCGCCGGAGAGATGGCCCGGCATGGCGGGCTGATCAGCAAAGCGGATCTGGCGGCCTACCGGGCGGTTGAGCGTCAGCCGATCAGCGGCACCTACCGGGGCTATGAAGTCTTCTCCATGCCACCGCCCTCATCCGGTGGTATCCATATCGTGCAGATCCTGAATATCCTGGAGAACTTCGATCTGGCGAAGATGGGCTTCGGCAGCGCCGACGCCATGCAGGTGATGGCAGAAGCAGAGAAATATGCCTACGCGGACCGCTCGGAATACCTCGGCGATCCCGATTTCGTGAAGGTGCCGTGGCAGGCGCTGACCAGCAAGGCCTATGCGAAAACGCTGGCGCAGCAGATCGATGTGGCGAAGGCGCGGCCGTCCAGCGAGATCAAACCGGGCAAGCTGGAACCCTATGAGAGCAATCAGACCACCCATTTCTCGGTGGTGGACAAGCAGGGGAACGCGGTGGCGGTCACCTATACGCTCAACACCTATTTTGGCAGCGGGATTGTGGCAGGCAACAGCGGCATCCTGATGAACAACGAGATGGATGACTTCTCCGCCAAGCCGGGCACGCCGAATGTCTACGGGCTGGTGGGCGGCGAAGCGAACGCCGTGCAGCCGGCGAAACGGCCGCTCTCCTCGATGTCGCCAACCATCGTCGCCAAAGGCGGAAAAACCTGGCTGGTTACCGGCAGTCCTGGCGGCAGTCGCATTATCACCACGGTGTTGCAGATGGTGGTTAACAGCATCGATTTCGGCATGAACGTGGCCGAAGCCACCAATGCACCACGCTTCCATCATCAGTGGTTGCCGGATCAGCTGCGCGTCGAGAAGGGCTTCAGTCCGGACACGCTGCGCCTGCTGGAGAACAAAGGTCAGCATGTGAAGGTACTGCCGTCGATGGGCAGCACCCAGAGCATCATGATCGGGCCGGATGGCATGCTGTATGGTGCCTCCGATCCGCGCAGCGTTGATGATCTGAGCGCCGGTTACTGATCCCGGACGCGTACTGACAGGGAGTATCCGCAGCAGGGGCACGCCGGTGCCCCTGCTGCTTCCAGCCGTCAGGCCTTCATCCGCGCCATGTAGTGCGCATCAATCAGCTCGCCGTACCGCATCGCAAAGCCTCTCGCCGTTCCCTCTATCTCAAAACCAAAACGCTGATAAAGGGCGATGGCCGGGCCATTGTCGACAAACACCGTCAGCTCCATCCGGCGCACCTGAAGCCAGTTGTCGCACAACGCGACCATTTCACGCATCAGCGTGGTGCCCACGCCACGTTGCCGGTAGCGCGCATCCACGCCCATTCCCAGGGAGGCGACATGGCGGCGTCTGGCGCGCTCTTCCACCTGCAGCGCACACTGACCCACGACCTCTTCACCGATGCAGGCGACCAGCAGATGGGCGTTGGGCTGCGGGGTGGCAAGACGGCTCTGCCACATCTGAAGCGACGAATAGGGAAGATGGAGGGTGCCAGCCTGGGTATCGGGCTGGCTATAAATCCGATGCAGCGCAGCGGCATCGTCGGGCATGACGTGGCGGACAGTGATTTCCATGATCGCTCCTCGGGTCGGCAGAAACCTTTTAAACATCATGGAAATCATCTGGTTAATCAAGCCGGAATGATCGGAAAAGGCTTTACAGACGAGAATGATAATGATTATTATTGTCATGCATTCACGGGCGGTCGCACGACGGCCTGAGAAAGCACGACATTGCTCACATTGCTTCCAGTATTTTTAGCCAGCCGCGTGCTGGCTTTTTTTTTGCCTGCTCTCCTTCAGTGCTTTTCAGCCTCTGATTATTCCTTATTCAACGATTTTGAACAGAGGAGTGAAGTTTTTCAGCTATCAATCTGACTCCCTCAGGAACACACTACAAAAAACATTGAGGAGATTTGAACATGATCTATGTACGCAAAGCTGAAGAACGCGGTCACGCAAACCATGGCTGGCTGGATAGCTGGCACACCTTCTCTTTCGCCAGCTACTACGACGCGAACTTTATGGGTTTCTCCGCGCTGCGGGTCATCAACGAAGATGTGATCGATGGCGGTCAGGGGTTTGGCACTCATCCCCATAAAGATATGGAGATCCTGACCTACGTGCTCTCCGGTACGGTTGAGCATCAGGACAGCATGGGTAACAAAGAGCAGATCCCGGCGGGTGAGTTCCAGATTATGAGCGCCGGCACCGGTGTACGTCACTCCGAGTACAACGCCAGCGAAAGCGAGCCGCTGCACCTTTATCAGATCTGGATCATGCCTGAGCGTAACGGCATCGAGCCGCGCTATGACCAGCGCCGCTTCCCGGATGTGCAGGGCCGCCAGCTGGTGCTCAGCCCGGATGCGCGAGACGGATCGCTGAAGGTCTATCAGGACATGACTCTGTCGCGCTGGGTGCTGTCTGCCGGTGAACAGGATAACGTCGCGATTGAGGCGGGCCGCCGGATCTGGATCCAGGTCGTGAAAGGGGACGTGACCGTTAACGGTCATCCGGTCACCACCAGCGACGCGCTGGCTATCTGGGACGAAAGCGCGCTGACTCTCGAAGCCAGCTCTGCGGCAGAAGTCCTGCTGTTTGATTTGCCACCGGTGTAAGCCGATGACGGGCGCGCCTTGTCGCGCCCGGTTGGCAATGTTGTGACAAAAAAGTGATAGACTCATCGTACTTTAGCTTTCAGGGCGATCCCAGGCGCTACGATGAAGAAGAAAAGACCGGTATTACAGGACGTTGCCGATCGCGTCGGCATTACTAAAATGACCGTCAGCCGCTACCTGCGCAATCCAGAGCAGGTCTCTGCTGCCCTGCGGGATAAGATCGCGGTGGCCCTGGATGAGCTGGGCTATATCCCCAATCGCGCCCCCGATATGCTTTCTAACGCCACCAGCCGCGCCATCGGCGTGCTGCTGCCCTCCCTTACCAACCAGGTGTTTGCCGACGTACTGCGCGGCATCGAAGCCGTCACTGACGAAGCCAACTACCAGACGCTGGTCGCCCACTTTGGCTACAACCCGCAAAAAGAGGAGCTGCAGCTGCGCTCGCTGCTGGGCTGGAACATCGATGGCGTTATCCTCACCGAACGTACCCATACGCCGGGCACGCTGCGGATGCTGGAGGTGGCCGGGATTCCGGTGATTGAGGTGATGGACAGCGTGACGCCCTGCCTGGATATGGCGGTGGGCTTCGACAACGTTGAGGCCGCGCGGCAGATGACGCGGGCCATCCTCAGCAAAGGCCATCGCTATACGGTCTACCTCGGCGCGCGTCTGGATGAACGTACGCTGCAGAAGCAGCGCGGATATGAAATCGCGATGCGTGAAGCGGGACTGACGCCACGCAGCGTGATGATGGAGGATGCCTCCTCCTTCAGTGCCGGTGGCGATCTGCTGTGTGAGGCTCAGCGTCTCTATCCGGAAACGGACAGCCTGTTCTGTACCAACGACGACCTGGCGGTCGGCGCGATGTTTGAGTGCCAGCGTCAGGGATTACAGGTGCCCTCACAGATGGCGATTGCCGGATTTCATGGCCATGATATCAGTCAGGTCGTGACGCCTCAGCTCGCCACGGTGCTGACCCCACGCGACCGGATGGGGCGCGAAGCGGCGGCTCTGCTGCTGGCGCGCATCGCCGGTGAAAGCAGCGATCAGCCGCTGCACGACGTCGGTTTTGAGATCAGTGAAGGTGGCAGCATCTGATTGTGATGTTTTTATGAGTCAGCTCACACTTTCACGCTTTTCCCGGTAAAAAGGTTGCCAGGCTGTTAAGCGGCCAGGAGAATGAGAAACGACATTGTTATCGGTAACATTGGCAAATTCTCACCTGCCGGAGCAGAAAAATGACTACGCAATCCCCGTCGCATCACGTTTTCATCCTGATGGGCGTTTCAGGCAGCGGAAAGTCTGCCGTCGCCAACCAGGTTTCTCACCAGCTGAATACAGCCTTTCTTGACGGTGATTTTCTCCATCCCCGCGCCAACATCATGAAGATGGCCGATGGTCATCCGCTGGATGACAACGATCGTCAGCCGTGGCTGCAGGCGCTGAACGATGCCGCCTTTGCGATGCAGCGCACCCAGGCGATCTCCGTGATTGTCTGTTCAGCGCTGAAGAAGAGTTATCGCGACATTCTGCGTCAGGGAAATGACAACCTGCGTTTCATCTACCTGAAAGGCGATTTCGACACCATTGAAGCCCGCCTGAAAGCGCGTAAAGGCCACTTCTTCAAGCCGCAGATGCTGGTGACGCAGTTTGCCACGCTGGAAGAGCCGGGCAGCGACGAGCCGGATGTGCTGGTCGTGGATATCACCCATTCACTGGACGAGGTTGTGGCGGCGACAGTTGCGACGATCCGGGACGCGATCAGCCAGGGTTAGAGATGAATACCGCAACACTTGTTCTGACCGCAGCAGGCTCTGTCCTGCTGCTGCTTTTTCTGGTGATGAAGGCGCGTATGCACGCCTTTGTCGCGCTGATGTTAGTGTCAATCGGTGCCGGGCTGTTCTCCGGCATGCCCCTGAATAAAATCGCTGAAACCATGCAGAAGGGGATGGGCGGCACGCTCGGCTTCCTCGCGATCGTGGTCGCGCTCGGCGCAATGTTCGGCAAAATCCTGCATGAAACCGGCGCGGTGGACCAGATCGCTATCCGGATGCTGAAAACCTTTGGCCAGAGCCGGGCGCACTATGCGATGGGCATCGCCGGGTTGATCTGCGCGCTGCCGCTCTTCTTTGAAGTGGCCGTTGTGCTGCTGATCAGCATCGCGTTTGCGGTGGCGCGGCGCACGGGGGGCAATCTGGTGAAGCTGGTCATTCCGCTGTTCGCTGGCGTGGCGGCCGCGGCGGCGTTTCTGTTGCCCGGACCGGCGCCGATGCTGCTGGCGTCGCAGATGCACGCGGACTTTGGCTGGATGATCCTGCTGGGACTCTGCGCCGCCATCCCCGGTATGCTGATTGCCGGACCGCTGTTTGGCAACTTCATCGGCAAGCACGTGACGTTCAGCGCACCGCCGGAAGATCATCAACCCGATGTTGATGAGAGCAAACTGCCGTCATTTGGCTTCAGCCTCTCGCTGATTCTGTTCCCGCTGGTGCTGGTGGGGCTGAAAACCATCGGCGCACGCTTCACAACCGAAGGCACCACGCTGTATGAGTGGCTGGAATTTATCGGCCATCCGTTTACCGCTATTCTGCTGGCGCTGCTGGTCGCGATCTATGGCCTGGCCTATCGTCAGGGCATGGATAAAGAGCGGGTGATGCAGGTGTGCGGCAGTGCGCTGCAGCCCGCCGGGATTATCCTGCTGGTGATTGGGGCAGGCGGCGTGTTTAAGCAGGTGCTGGTGGACTCCGGCGTCGGCCCGGTGCTGGGCAATGCATTGACCGGCGCGGGCCTGCCAATTGCGCTGGCCTGCTTTATCCTGTCGGGTGCGGTGCGGGTTATTCAGGGATCGGCGACGGTCGCCTGTCTGACCACGGTCGGGCTGATCATGCCGGTGATTGAACCGCTGCACTACAGCGGTGCCCAGCTGGCGGCGCTGTCGATCTGTATCGGCGGAGGCTCCATCATTATCAGCCACGTCAACGATGCCGGTTTCTGGCTCTTTGGCCGCTTTACCGGGGCCAGCGAAGCGGAAACGCTGAAGACCTGGACGCTGATGGAGACCATTCTCGGCACTGTGGGCGCGGTCATCGGGATGATTGCTTTTGAATTGCTTTCCTGACCAGTCTGACGGGCTATCTGCCCGTCAGGTTTTTTACCGCGAGCGGGGGAAGATTAAAAAAGGGAACAGCAGATAAGGTGCTACTACCAAAAGGACAATGACGCCGCGTGAATAGCCAGCGTCATTTATTCTTCTCACCCCGCAGGAAAATAGAGGCAAAATAAACAGCAGCAGCGCGATTAAGCCTATTTCATGCTCTGGCCCGGTAAACCATTGCAGATAACTGCAGAACCAGACCAGCTGAAACAGCAGGAAAATTAAATAGCTCGTCCTTTCTTCACGCCCTTCATAGTTAAACGTGCGCAGCAGACAGCTTTTGATCATCTGCGGCAGACTGTTCATGCCCATTTTCTTCTTATCAGAGCAAAAAAAACCAGCGTGATGGCGGCGGCAAGCAAGTAAATCCAGACAAAATCAGTGACGTCAACTTGCATCAGTTGCACGTCATTTAACGCCGCTTTCTGGCCCGGGACGGATAAAACGGTCAGGCCAGCTAAACAGAGTATATTTGCCAGAAAAAATAGCGACTGAAAGGTTGTTTCTTTAGCCACGGACAGGGTGGCAATTTTTCTGAAACCCCACCAGGCTACCAGATAAACCAGTAGCCAGAGTAACGCGCAGAGTAGCGGGGCAACCAGATAACTGCGCATATCTGTGATCACCCCTGAATGGCCGCTGCTGGCATACTCCAGGACTTCCTGAAGGGAGAGATAACCTGTTATCAGATAGAGCGCGCCAAAGAAAAAGGGTAATAACAACCTCATTGCATTTCCCTCCGGGTTTTCAGCCGCTGCATCAGCTGCGGCAGCTCTTTTCCGGGGTCCACCATCACCAGCTGTTTACTTTTTGCATCGTATTTCGCGGCGGCGGTCGGGTTACCTTTACCGCCCTCCGCCATCACAAAGCGTGCATCTGCACGGCCATAAAGGCCGACATGCGGGAAGGGATCGCTGCCAAAGGCCAGCACGTTTCGGCCAGGCTGGGTATATTCTCTGGTCAAAAATTCCGGGATTTTTTTTGAGTTGACGCCTGATAATGGCGTAGTGACAAAGCGGGAACCTGCATAATCGAGAGAAAAGCAGGTCCTGCTATCGGCTGCATTTTTCTGTACCAAATCCGCGCCAAACAGGATTTTTAAACGCTGCCAGACCGTCGCGCTGTCGGGTTCGATCTTTGCGCCTTCCAGATAAACATCTTGTTTATGATAAAGTTGGTAAACCATTTTGTGAATCTGCATCATGGAGGCGCCAACACCGTGCCAGTTCGGTGCATCCCTGCTATAAAGCCGCTCAACGATAATAAAGACGCCTGTCCCGGCATAATTTTCGATACTACCCGCCCTAGAAATCTCCTTTTTACAACATTACATTAATATTATTGTTCATTTCAATGTCGTAACTTTGTGATAAACAGGCTGAATTGATGTGGCTGCATGCTTGTCAGTTCAAAAGGACAAAGGTGCGCTTATAACTTCAGATAGGCCCGGATGCCGTCCAGGAACATCTGGGTTGCCAGCATAATCAGTATCAAGCCCATCAGCCGCTCCAGCGCATTGACTCCTTTATCACCGAGCAGGCGCAGGAACAGACCTGACATCAGCAGAATAGCGACCGTTACGCCCCAGGCGATCAGCAGCGCACCCACCAGATGCGACATCTGATTCGGATACTGATGCGACAGCAGCATCAGCGTTGCCAGTAGCGATGGCCCTGCCACTAGTGGAATCGCCAGCGGCACCAGGAACGGCTCTTCACCCGCCGGTAAGCCTGAACTGCTGCTTTCAGCCGACGGGAAAATCATCTTGATGGCGATAAGAAACAGGATGATGCCGCCGGAAATCGACACCGTTTCGGTGCGAAGATTCAGAAACGCCAGGATGCGTTCGCCGGTAAACAGGAACAGCAGCATGATAATCAGGGCGATCAGCATTTCGCGGATCAGCACCACTCGCCGCCGTTTCGGCTCCAGATGCTTTAAAACCGACATAAAAATCGGCAGATTGCCCAGCGGATCCATAATTAACAACAATAATATTGTCGCTGAAATCATTTCAGTCATCGGTCTGGCACCCAGTTGTTCGCGAAAAAGCGGGGTTATTAGTTACACTGCTGAAAAAGTTAGCGTAATCGAATTAATTCACTTGCTACCCGCCCTGCATTTTGTAGAGTGAGCAGAGACAGGTAACTCTTATTATTACGCAGAGCGGCGTGAAAATAGCATGCCGCTCTCTCCTCTGAAATGAAAAGCAGGTGTAAAACTGCCTGAGACGGACACGACATGAAGAATGTAGGTTTTGTTGGTTGGCGCGGCATGGTCGGCTCTGTGCTGATGTCCCGCATGAGCGAAGAGCGCGATTTTGATGCAATCAATCCGGTCTTCTTCTCGACGTCGCAGCACGGTCAGGCGGCTCCCGCCTTTGCCGGTAAGCAGCAGGGCACCCTGCAGGATGCATTTGATATCGAGGCACTGCGTGCGCTGGATATCATCATTACCTGCCAGGGCGGCGACTACACCAGTGACGTTTATCCAAAACTGCGCGACAGCGGCTGGCAGGGCTACTGGATTGATGCGGCCTCCACGCTGCGCATGAAAGAAGACGCCATCATCATCCTGGACCCGGTCAACCATGCCGTGATCCGCCAGGGCATCGACCAGGGCATCAAAACCTTTGTCGGCGGGAACTGCACCGTCAGCCTGATGCTGATGTCACTGGGCGGCCTGTTTGCACAGAACCTGGTGGAGTGGGCGTCGGTCGCCACCTATCAGGCTGCTTCTGGCGGCGGCGCGCGCCACATGCGCGAACTGCTGACCCAGATGGGCATGCTGCACGACCACGTTGCGCCTGCACTGCAGAATCCGGCTTCTGCCATTCTTGATATCGAGCGTAGCGTCACCGACTTCACCCGTTCCGGCACGCTGCCGACCGATAACTTCGGCGTGCCGCTGGCTGGCAGCCTGATCCCGTGGATCGACAAGCAGCTGGAGAACGGCCAGAGCCGTGAGGAGTGGAAAGGCCAGGCGGAGACCAACAAGATCCTCGCCACCACCGACATCATCCCGGTTGACGGATTATGCGTGCGCGTCGGTGCGCTGCGCTGCCACAGCCAGGCCTTTACGCTGAAGCTGAAACGCGACCTGCCGCTGGCCGACATTGAACAGCTGCTGGCCTCGCACAATGCGTGGGTTAAAGTGGTGCCGAACGACCGTGAGCTGACCATGCGTGAGCTGACACCCGCCGCCGTCACCGGTACGCTGACCACGCCGGTAGGCCGCTTGCGCAAACTGAATATGGGGCCGGAATATCTCTCCGCCTTCACGGTGGGCGATCAGCTGTTGTGGGGCGCAGCCGAACCGTTACGTCGCATGCTGCGGTTGTTAATCGACTGAGTGAAAACTTCTTCAAGGGCCGGATTTATCCGGCCTTTTTTGTTTTTGCCGTATGCGAAATAGCCTGCCGTTTCGCTTACTCAGTGATCGGCTTCCGTTTTTTGCCGATCGGCAAAGAATATTTTGCTTAAGTCCATGGCAACTGCCGGGACCAAGCTATGATTTAACCATGATGTGCCACAGGTAACGCTTTTGCTTTTCGGACTAAATGGTTGTGGTACACGGCAAAACACCTTTTTCCATGGAATGGCCTGACTCCTTTTGCCGTCGTACGTATGGCTCAATGAAGAGCAGCGCAGATGAAGCGCCACAGGCTATGTTGCGTTCATTTCGGCTGCCAATTATCACAGGAAGAAAGTCATGTCAGAGCTTCCCGATCGCGAGGCGATCAATGCCCTGTTTGCGGGCAATTATGCCGACCCTTTTTCGTTACTAGGGATGCACCGAACGCCGCAGGGCCTTGAAGTCAGGGCGCTGCTCCCCGAAGCGCTTGAAGTATGGGTCATCGAAACCTCTACCGGGCGCAAACTGGCTCAGCTGGTGTGTGAAGATGCACGCGGCTTCTTCAGTGGCGTCATTCCACGCCGTAAAAATCCGTTCCGCTATCAGCTGGCGGTGAACTGGCACGGCCAGCAGAACCTGGTGGACGACGCCTATCGCTTCGGCCCGCTGCTGCAGGAGATGGATCTGTGGCTGCTGGCGGAAGGAACACACCTGCGTCCTTATGAGACGCTGGGCGCGCACGGTGATGTCATCGATGGCGTCTTCGGTACCCGCTTCTGCGTCTGGGCGCCTAACGCCCGTCGCGTCTCGGTGGTCGGTGACTTCAACTTCTGGGACGGCCGCCGCCATCCGATGCGTCTGCGTCAGGAGCTGGGGATCTGGGAGCTGTTTGTGCCGGGCGCGGTCAACGGCCAGCTCTACAAATATGAAATTATCGACGCCAACGGTGAACTGCGCATCAAAGCGGACCCCTATGCGTTCGAAGCGCAGATGCGTCCGCAGAGCGCGTCGATGATCTGCGGCCTGCCCGAGCCGGTTGAGATGAAAGAGGAGCGCAAAGCCGCCAATGGTTTTGACGCGCCCATTTCCATCTATGAAGTGCACCTCGGCTCCTGGCGTCGTCACACCGACAACAACTTCTGGCTGAGCTACAAAGAGCTGGCTGAACAGCTGGTGCCCTACGTTAAAGAGATGGGCTTTACCCATATCGAACTGCTGCCCATCAACGAACATCCGTTCGATGGTAGCTGGGGCTATCAGCCGCTGGGAATGTATGCGCCGACCCGCCGTTTTGGGACCCGTGATGAGTTCCGCGCCTTTATTGACGCCGCCCATGAAGCGGGTTTGAACGTGCTGCTCGACTGGGTACCGGGCCATTTCCCCAGCGACGATTTCGGTCTGGCGCGGTTTGATGGCACCCAGCTCTATGAGCACAGCGATCCGCGCGAAGGGTTCCATCAGGACTGGAATACCCTGATCTACAACTTTGGCCGCCGGGAAGTGAGCAACTACCTGTCAGGCAATGCGCTCTACTGGACCGAACGCTTTGGGATCGATGGCCTGCGCGTGGATGCGGTGGCGTCGATGATCTATCGCGACTACAGCCGCAACGAAGGCGAATGGGTGCCGAACCAGTATGGTGGCCGCGAGAATCTTGAAGCGATCGAATTCCTGCGCTACACCAACCGCACGCTCGGCACCGTGGCACCCGGTTCGGTCACGATGGCGGAGGAGTCAACCGACTATCCTGGCGTGACGCGTCCCACCGAAGGCGGCGGGCTGGGCTTCTGGTTCAAATGGAACCTGGGCTGGATGCACGACACCCTCGACTACATGCAGGTCGATCCCATCTACCGCAAGCATCATCACAACCTGATGAGCTTCGGCATGATGTACAACTACACCGAAAACTTTGTGCTGCCGCTGTCGCATGACGAAGTGGTGCACGGCAAGCGTTCGATTCTCGATCGGATGCCGGGCGACGCCTGGCAGAAGTTCGCCAACCTGCGCGCCTATTACGGCTGGATGTGGGGCTTCCCCGGCAAGAAACTGCTGTTTATGGGCAACGAATTTGCGCAGGGCCGCGAATGGAACCATGACGTCAGCCTGGACTGGCATCTGCTGGAAGGCGATGACAACTGGCATCACGGTGTTCAGCGTCTGGTGCGCGACCTCAACCACACCTATCACCACTACACGCCGCTGCATCAGCTCGACTTCGATCCGGCAGGCTTTGAGTGGCTGGTCGTGGATGATGCGGAGCACTCGGTCTTCGCCTTTGTGCGCCGTGACCGTGAAGGTAACGAAATCATTGTGATCAGTAACTTTACGCCGGTGCCGCGTCCGGGCTATCGCTTCGGCGTAAACCAGCCTGGCTACTGGCGTGAAGTGCTGAACACCGATCAGCATGAGTATCACGGCAGCGATGTGCGCATTCACCGGGTGCATACCGATGAGCAGCATAGCCACGGGCGACCACAGTCGCTGAGCCTCAATCTGCCACCGCTGGCAACGGTCTGGCTGGTGCGGGAGGCGGAATGATCATCACTGCCGGCGATCCCGAACCGCTGGGTGCCAGTTACGATGGCAAAGGCGTTAACTTTACTCTCTTTTCCCAGCATGCCGGGCGCGTTGAGCTCTGCCTGTTTGATGAAGAGGGCACAGAGGTGCGCTTTGACCTGCCTGGCCGCAGTGGGGATATCTGGCATGGATACATTCCGGCACTCAGACCCGGACAGCGCTACGGCTACCGGGTGCATGGCCCCTGGGCACCGGCGCAGGGGCACCGTTTTAATCCGGCGAAGCTGCTGGTCGACCCCTGCGCCCGTGCGGTAGAGGGTGATGTACCGGACGATCCGCTGTTTTATGGCGGGGAAACGCAGCCCGATCCCCATGACAACGCGGCGATCGCGCCGAAGTCACGGGTGGTCGCGGAAGATTTCGACTGGCAGGACGATGTCGCCCCCCGCATCCCGTGGGGCAGCACGGTTATCTACGAGGCCCACGTTCGCGGTCTGACGCTGCTGCATCCGGAAATTCCGGAAACGCTGCGCGGGACTTACGCGGCGCTGGGTCATCCTGTTATGGTGGATTACCTGCGTCAGCTCGGGATTACCACCCTGGAGCTGCTGCCGGTGGCGCACTTCGCCAGCGAACCGCGGCTGCAGCAGCTCGGTCTCAGCAACTACTGGGGATATAACCCCTTTGCGCTCTGGGCGGTTGACCCCCGTTACGGCTCCGGTCAGCCGGGGGTGACGCCGTTGCAGGAGTTCCAGCAGGCGGTGAAAAACCTGCACGCTGCGGGCATTGAGGTGGTGCTGGATGTGGTGTTTAACCACACCGCCGAACTGGATGAGATTGGCCCGACCCTCTCCCTGCGGGGTATTGATAACGCCAGCTACTACTGGCTGGACGAGCAGGGGGGGTATCAGAACTGGACCGGCTGCGGCAACACGCTGAACATCCACCATCCGCAGGTGATGGCGTGGACGCTGGAGGCGCTGCGCTACTGGGTAAGGGTCTGCCATGTTGACGGTTTCCGCTTCGACCTGGCACCGGTACTGGGCCGCACACCCGATTATCAGCGCGATGCGCCCTTTTTTGCCGCGATCCGCGCCTGTCCGCTGCTCTCTCAGGTCAAGCTGATAGCTGAACCCTGGGATATCGGCCCTGACGGCTATCAGGCAGGCCGTTTTCCGCCGCCGTTTGCCGAATGGAACGATCAGTTTCGTGACACCGCACGTCGTTACTGGTTGCACGGCGCATTAAGTAACGGCGAGTTTGCCCGCCGCTTTGCTGCCTCAAGCGATCTTTACCAGCACGATGACCGGGCGCCGCACGCGACGGTTAACCTGATTACCGCCCATGACGGCTTTACGCTGTGGGATGTGGTGAGCTTCGAACGCAAACACAACGAAGCCAACGGGGAAGATAACCGCGACGGTCACGGCGATAACTACAGCCACAACCACGGCAAAGAGGGGCTGAACGTCACTTATGACGTGGTTGAGCGGCGTCGCCGCAGCGTGCGGGCCTTGCTGACCACGCTGCTGCTGTCGCAGGGCACACCCATGCTGCTGGCAGGCGACGAACGTGGCCATACGCAGCGTGGCAATAACAACGCCTACTGTCAGGACAACGCCCTGAGCTGGCTTGACTGGCGGGCGGATGAGAAGGGATTAGTCGGATTTACCGCCGCACTGATTCGTCTGCGTCAGCGCATTCCGGCGCTGACCGCAGACCGCTGGTGGCAGGACGGTGACGGCAATGTGCAGTGGCTCAATGCCGGTGGCCAGCCACTGCAACACGATGAATGGGCGCAGGGGATGCACAGATTGCAGATCCTGCTGTCCGGCCGCTGGTTAATAACAATAAACGCCACGGATAAGGTGAATGACATCGTGTTACCAGACGGAGAATGGCGTGCCCTTCCTCCTTTCGCCGGGGACGACAACCCCATCCTGCTAACTGTCTGGCATGGTCCCGCACACGGCGTGTGCGTGTTCCAAAAGCAATCATAAGGAGTCAGACATGGTTAAGTTAGATAGAACAGATCACCTGATGCTGGCCCGCCAGCTCCCTACACAGACGGTTGCTCTGATCCTCGCCGGCGGACGCGGCACACGACTGGTCGATTTAACGGCCAAGCGTGCCAAACCGGCGGTGCATTTCGGCGGCAAGTTCCGCATTATCGATTTTGCCCTCTCCAACTGCGTCAACTCCGGTATCCGACGGATTGGCGTGATTACGCAGTATCAGTCTCACACCCTGACTCAGCATATCCAGCGTGGCTGGTCGATCTTCAACGAAGAGATGAATGAGTTTGTCGATTTGCTGCCAGCGCAGCAGCGCTTTTCGACCGAACAGTGGTATCGCGGCACGGCGGATGCGGTGACGCAAAACCTTGATGTGATTCGCCGCTATCAGGCGCAGTACATCGTGATCCTCGCCGGGGACCACATTTATAAGATGGATTACTCCCGCATGCTGCTGGACCACGTGGTGAACGAGGCGAAATGTACCATCGCCTGTCTGCCCGTGCCGGTGCATGAAGCCACCGCCTTTGGCGTGATGGCCGTGGATGAAGAGAACATGGTGATCGACTTCGTGGAAAAACCCGCAAAGCCGCCCACTATGCCGGGTGATGACACACAGTCGCTCGCCAGCATGGGGATCTACGTGTTTAACGCGGATTACCTCTATGAGCTGCTGGAAGAGGATCTGCAGACGCCAGGCTCCAACCACGACTTCGGCAAAGATATCCTGCCGAAAATCGTGGCCAGCGGTGAAGGCTATGCGCACTCCTTTGCGCTCTCCTGCGTGCAGAACGACGACAACGCGCCGCCTTACTGGCGCGATGTCGGCACGCTGGAAGCCTACTGGCGTGCCAATCTCGACCTGGCTTCCGTGATGCCTGAGCTCGATATGTATGACGTCACCTGGCCCATCCGGACCCACATGGAGCCGCTGCCGCCCGCCAAATTTGTTCAGGATCGTTCCGGCAGTCACGGAATGACCATGAACTCGCTGGTATCGGGTGGCTGCATCATCTCCGGGTCGGTGGTGGTCAATTCCGTCCTGTTCCCCCGGGTTCGCGTGAACTCTTTTTGCAATATTGATTCAACCGTCCTGCTGCCTGATGTGGTTGTCGGCCGTTCATGTCGTCTGCGTCGCTGCGTGATCGATCGCGCCTGCGAGTTACCGGAAGGCATGGTGATTGGCGAAAACCCCGATGAAGACAGTCGTCGGTTTCACCGTTCGGATGAAGGAATCGTGCTGGTAACCCGCGCCATGCTGGCCAGACTGGCCAAAGCGGGGCTGTAAGCGATAAGCGGAACTTACGCAATCGGCACGCGGAGCGTGCCGGATAACTTAATGAGGTCGAGGATGCAGGTTTTACATGTCTGTTCAGAACTTTTCCCGCTGCTGAAAACGGGCGGACTGGCTGATGTAGTCGGGGCATTACCTCAGGCGCAGATTGCGGGCGGTACGGATACGCGGGTGCTGTTGCCCGCTTTTCCCGCATTGCGCAAAGGCATACCTGATCTCCAGGTAGTGACAGAGCGAGAGACATTTGCCGGTCATATGCGCCTGCTTTTTGGTGAATTTAATGGTGTGGGCATCTATTTAATTGATGCGCCTGGCCTCTACGACCGTCCCGGCAGTCCTTATCATGACGAGTCGCAGTTTGCCTATGTCGACAACTACCTGCGCTTTGCGCTGCTGGGCTGGGTCGGCTGTGAACTGGCGTGCGGCATGGATTCCATGTGGCGTCCCGATATCGTGCATGCTCACGACTGGCATGCCGGCCTGACCTGCGCCTATCTGGAAGCGCGCGGCCGTCCGGCCAAATCGGTCTTTACCGTGCATAACCTGGCCTATCAGGGGCTGTTCTCGGCGCATCACATGGACCAGATTGGCCTGCCGTGGTCGTTCTTTAACATGCACGGGCTGGAGTTTTACGGCCAGATCTCCTTCCTGAAAGCGGGACTGTTCTACGCCGACCACGTCACAGCGGTCAGCCCGACCTATGCCCATGAGATTACCTCGGCAGAGTATGGCTACGGCATGGAGACCCTGCTGGCGCAGCGGATGCGGGAAGGGCGCCTGAGCGGGATCCTCAACGGGGTCGATCCCTCTATCTGGGACCCGGCGCATGACCTGCTGCTCAGCGCGCGCTACAACCGCGACACGCTGGAAGCGAAGGCTGAGAACAAACGTCAGCTGCAGGTAGCGATGGGCCTCAAGGTCGATGACAAAGCGCCGGTGTTCTGCGTTATCAGCCGTCTGACCAAACAGAAAGGGCTGGACCTGGTGCTGGAGGCGCTGCCTGGCCTGCTGGCGCAGGGTGGCCAGCTGGTGCTGCTGGGACAGGGCGATGCCGAACTGCAGCAGGGCTTCCTGGCCGCCGCGGCAGAGCATCCGGGCAGCGTCGGCGTGCAGATTGGCTATCACGAGGCGTTCTCTCACCGCATTGTCGGTGGCGCAGATGTGATCGTGGTGCCGAGTCGCTTCGAGCCCTGTGGTCTGACACAACTTTATGGCCTGAAATATGGTACGTTGCCTTTAGTGCGCCGTACGGGTGGCCTGGCCGATACCGTCAACGACAGTTCGTTAGAGAACCTGGCCGACGGTATCGCCAGCGGATTCAGTTTTGAAGATGCCAACGCCTGGTCGCTGCTGCGGGCTATCCGGCGCGCGTTTGTGTTGTGGTCCCGTCCGTCTCTGTGGCGTTACGTTCAGCGTCAGGCGATGGGCATGGACTTTAGCTGGCAGGTGGCGGCACAAGCCTACCGTGATCTCTACCAACGTTTGATGTAACGGATTGGGAAACTGGATATGAACGCACCTTTCACTTACGCCTCACCAACGTTGACGGTTGATGCCTTAAAGCATTCGATTGCCTACAAGCTGATGTTTACCATCGGCAAAGATCCCTCTATCGCCAATAAACATGAGTGGCTCAACGCCTCGCTGCTGGCGGTGCGTGACCGGATGGTCGAGCGCTGGCTGCGCTCCAGCCGTGCGCAGCTCTCTCAGGATGTCCGCCAGGTCTATTACCTGTCGATGGAGTTCCTGATGGGCCGCACGCTGGGCAATGCGCTGCTGGCGATGGGGATCTATGACGATCTCAACCAGGCGCTGGATGAGATGGGTCTGGATCTGGCCGAGCTGATGGAAGAGGAGAACGATCCGGGGCTGGGCAACGGCGGTCTGGGCCGTCTGGCGGCCTGTTTCCTCGACTCGCTGGCGACGCTGGGCATGCCGGGCCGGGGTTACGGCATCCGTTATGATTACGGCATGTTCAAACAGAACATCGTGGAAGGTGAGCAGAAAGAGTCGCCGGATTACTGGCTGGAATATGGTAATCCGTGGGAATTCCAGCGTTTCAACACCCGTTACAAAGTCCGTTTCGGCGGTCGCGTCCAGCACGAGGGCACCAAGGTGCGCTGGCTGGAGACCGAAGAGATTCTGGCGATGGCCTATGACCAGATCATCCCCGGCTTTGACACCGACGCCACCAACACCCTCCGGCTGTGGGGCGCGCAGGCCAGTAACGAGATCAATCTTGGTAAATTCAACCAGGGTGACTACTTCGCGGCGGTGGAAGATAAAAACCACTCCGAAAACGTCTCACGGGTGCTCTACCCGGATGACTCGACCTACTCCGGACGTGAGCTGCGTCTGCGTCAGGAGTATTTCCTGGTGTCCGCCACGGTGCAGGATATCCTGAATCGCCACTGGCGGATGCATCAGACCTGGGACAACCTGGCGGATAAAATTGCCATTCACCTGAATGACACGCATCCGGTGCTGGCGATCCCTGAACTGATGCGCCTGCTGATCGACGAACATAAGTTCAGCTGGGACAGCGCTTTCGACGTCTGCTGTCAGGTCTTCTCCTATACCAACCACACACTGATGAGCGAAGCGCTGGAGACCTGGCCGGTAGACATGATCGGCAAGATCCTGCCGCGCCACCTCAGCATTATTTTTGAGATCAACGACTTCTTCCTGAAGACCGTGCAGGATCACTATCCCGACGACATCGATCTGCTGTCGCGCATTTCGATCATCGACGAGAACGATGGCCGCCGGGTGCGCATGGCCTGGCTGGCGGTGGTCGTCAGCCACAAGGTCAACGGTGTCTCTGAGCTGCACTCGAATCTGATGGTGCAGTCGCTGTTTGCCGATTTTTCCCGTCTGTTCCCCGGTCGCTTCTGCAACAAGACCAACGGCGTGACGCCACGTCGCTGGCTGGCGCTGGCGAACCCGGCGCTCTCTGAGGTGCTGGACGACGAGATTGGCCGCAACTGGCGTACCGATCTCAGCCAGCTCGGCGAGCTGAAAGCGCAGATCGACTACCCGGCCTTTATCGAAAAGGTGGCGGTCGCCAAGCATCAGAACAAGCGCCGGCTGGCCGACTGGGTGGCGAAGAATCTGGATGTGGTGCTCGATCCGAATGCGCTGTTCGATGTGCAGATCAAGCGTATTCACGAGTACAAACGTCAGCTGCTCAACGTCCTGCATGTGATCACGCGATACAACCGTATCAAGGCCGATCCGCAGGCCGACTGGGTGCCGCGCGTCAACATCTTTGCCGGAAAAGCGGCGTCGGCTTACTACGTCGCCAAACAGATCATTCATCTGATCAACGATGTCGCCAACATGATCAACAACGATCCGCAGGTGAAGAACAAGCTGAAGGTCGTCTTCATCCCGAACTACAGCGTCAGCCTGGCGCAGATCATCATTCCGGCGGCCGACCTCTCCGAGCAGATCTCGACGGCGGGAACGGAAGCGTCCGGCACCAGTAACATGAAGTTTGCGCTGAACGGCGCCCTGACCATCGGCACTCTGGATGGGGCGAACGTTGAGATGCTGGATCACGTCGGCGAAGAGAACATCTTTATCTTCGGGAACACCACGCCGCAGGTCGAAGCCCTGCGTAAAAAGGGCTATAACCCGCGTGACTACTACGAAGGCGACGAGGAGCTGCATCAGGTGCTGACCCAGATCGCCTCGGGCGTCTTCAGTCCGCAGGAGCCGGGTCGCTACCGCAATCTGTTCGATTCGCTGGTCAACTTCGGCGATCACTATCAGTTACTGGCGGATTATCGCAGCTACGTGGACACCCAGGATAAGGTGGATGCGCTCTACCGTAAGCCGGATGAGTGGCAGCGTCGCGCCGCCAGAAATATCGCCGGGATGGGCTACTTCTCGTCAGATCGTACCATTCAGGAGTACGCCGACGAGATCTGGAATATTTCGCCGGTCAGGCTGTAAGCAAGGCGTTTACATCCGTGCGGCCGGGAAACCGGCCGCACGCTCTCTTCTTCTCACCGCTTTCCCCTTTTCCAACCGCCTCCCGTTCCGCATGTGCGAGCCAGATCATTACACCCCGACAGAGAATCGCTACTATGGGCACAAACCGGATGCGCCAGCAGGGAACCCCAGCGAATGAGTGACAACATCAACCAGGAAATTACCTTCCGTAAGCTCAGCGTTTTCATGATGTTTATGAGTAAGGGCAATATCGCGCGAACGGCGGAGGCGCTCGATCTGAGCAGCGTCAGCGTACACCGCGCGCTGCACACGCTGGAGGAGGGGATCGACTGCCCGCTCTTTATTCACAAGGGCCGTAACCTGGTGCCGCTGCCCGCCGCGTGGACGCTGCTGGAGTACTGTCGCGATGTGACCACGCTGATGGGAAAGGGCATCGAAGAGGCGCGTAAGGTAGCGGGCATCGGCGGCGGACGCCTGCGGCTGGGCACGCTCTACTCGCTGACGCTGGAGACCATTCCGCGGCTGATCATGGGGATGAAGCTGCGGCGGCCCACGCTGGAGCTTGATCTGACGATGGGTTCCAATCAGATGCTGCTGGATATGCTGGAAGATGATGTGCTGGATGCGATCCTGATCGCCACCGATGAGGGCGAACTGAATGACACCCATTTCGATGTGATCCCGCTGTTTGAAGATCGGATCTTCCTGGCCGCCCCAGCCGGCGAGGCGCGGGACGGCACCGGGCCGGTCGATCTCCGTGACTATGCCGATCGCGATTTTGTCTCACTGGCGGAGGGCTTTGCGACCTACACCGGTTCGCAGGAGGCGTTTCAGATCGCCGGATTCGAACCGCGGATGGTGACCCGGGTCAATGACATCTTCTCGATGATTAGCCTGGTGCAGGCGGGCATCGGGCTGGCGCTGATCCCCGGCCGCATGAAAAAAGTCTATGAAAACAATATTCAGCTGCTGACGCTCGCCAGGCCTTATCAGATGTGTCAGCAGATCGCGATCGTCTACGCCCACCGGCGCGAACGCGATCAGGATTTACTGGCGCTGGCGGCAGAGGGACGGATGTACGCCCGCACCCTCAGCGATCCAGCCGGTTAGCCAGATGCCGCGCAACCTCGATGCTGTTGCGCTCCAGACAGATCGCGTCACCCTGCCAGCCCGCCTGCAGCGTCAGACCGGTCAGGACGTTGCCGGGCGGCATCTCAATCGCCAGCCGGGCATCGCGCTGGCTGGCGGCCACCATCGCATCGTGCCACTGCACCGTGCGCGCCATACTAAAGGCGAGATCGTCGGCTATCCTGGCGGGATCGTGGATAACCCGCCCGGTTGAGCCGCTGAGGTAGGCATAGCGGGGCCGGAAGAGCGTTACGGACTCAAAGGCGCGCGCCAGTTCGGCGGCAGGCTCGTCCAGCAGGGCGCAGTGTGACGGCACGCTCACCGCGAGCTTAATCGCCTTGTTGGCTCCGGCCTCCAGGGCTTTCTGCGCGACCCTCGCCATATCCTCATCGCGTCCGGCAATCACCATCTGCGTTTCGGCGTTGAGGTTGGCGAGATAGGTGTTGCTGCCCGCCAGCAGCGGCTCCAGACGGTTCAGCGTCAGGCCGGTAATTGCAGTCAGGCCATACCCCTGCGGATAGGCCTGCTCCATCAGATCGCCACGGCGTGCAACCAGCTGCAGGGCATCCGCAAAATCCAGCGCCCCCGCGACCACGGCCGCAGGAAACGCACCGATCGACAGGCCGCTGACGATATCGGGCACCACGCCCTGGCGAATGAGCTCACGCGCCCAGGCGACACCGCAAATCAGCAGTGAGAGCTGGACCGCGCGGGTGTGGCGCAGCGCCTCTGCGCTGTCGAGCCGGTCGGCCTCCTCGCCCAGCACCGCCCGCGCCTGACTTAACAGCGCATCGCCATCGGGCAGATGCTGCAGCATACCGGCACGCTGGGTGCCCTGACCGGGAAAGGTAAAGAGTATTTTCATTGTTCCTCTCTGCTCCAGGGGGCGGCGGTCAGCCGCGGGCCGGTGTCGGTTTTCAGCAGCACCCGGCCTTCACGCAGCCACTCATCCAGGGCAAACGCGCCAGACGGCGTTTCCACCTGGGTGTCGGTCCGGCACGCCAGCGTCGCGGTCAGCGCCTGCCACTGCTGCAGCGCCTCACGGGGCAGCGGCTGCGGAGCGCGGATCACGACATCCAGATCGCTGGCGGCGTGCAGCGTGGGGCGCTGCGTCGCCAGCGCATATCCGGTGCTGCCGGTGATGCCCCAGCGCCACGGCCAGCGGGTTTCGCTGAGCAGAATCGCCGCGCTGACCGGTGCACAGGCGGCGAAAGGCGACGCCAGCAGGCACGCCCGTTCAGCCAGGCTCTCCGGCGTCACCACCCGGCTGATATCGGCTGGCGAGATCCAGCCAGCGGCGCGCTGCTCACGACGCTCGCCGCGCACGCCAATCGGGATTAAGCCGGACGCCCGGTGATCGCGCCGCACCACCACAGGCAGGTCGGGATGCCAGTGCTGGCTGATCCAGTTCTCCTGAAGCGTGGCTAACGCACGGCGGGTTCGCAGCCAGAGCAGATCGTGGGGGCGGGGATCGCACATATTACATTCCTGATGTCAGCGTAATGAACAGCGGTAACGATAAAACGGAGAGAAGCGAACTGAGCAGCAGCACCGCTTCCGCATCGGGTGACTGTACGCCAAAGCGATTGCCAAATACCACACCGAAGAAACCGGCCGACAGCGCAATCATCAGGATCGCGGTGATCGCCACCGAACCGTGAAGGCCCATGACCAGCACCAGACCCCAGGCCACAAAAGGCTGGATCAGCAGCTTGGCAACGGTACCGATCCCTACCACAGCATTGAATTTCAGCTTACGGGCCGAGAGGATAACGCCGGTCAGGAACAGGGCGGCGGCGGTGGCCGACAGACCCAGCGGTTTAATCGCGGCGATCACCAGCTCCGGCATTCTGATACCGAATGCGCTCAGCACCACGCCCAGCAGCGGGCCCCAGACGATCGGTTTCTTAATCGAGCGCCACATCAGCACCGGCAGCATGGTCAGCGTCGAGCCCACATTTTCACCGGCGCTGCGCGCTTTTTCCCGCTCCAGGATCAGCAGACAGAAAGGCGTCATCAGCACCGAGCCGCAGGCAATCGAGACCGCCACTGACAGGGAGGTTGCGGAGCCTTCGCCCAGCACGCTGCCCAGAATCGGCAGGCCCAGTGCGGCGTAGTTCGGCAGGGCGACCGTCAGGGTCAGCACCGCGGCATCCTGCGGCGATTTTTTAAAGACGCCGGTCGCCAGGAAATAGAGGGCCGCATAGACAATCCACATTGCGCCGGTCAGGACCACAATCAGCGGCGACTGCGCAACGATGCCCGACCACGGCGTCTGAACCGTGGCGCTGAACAGCGCGGCGGGCAGCGCAAAATCCATCACAAAAATATTGAGCAGCGAGACATCTTTGTTGTTGACCATTCCGGCCTTACCCGCCCAGAAACCGAGCAGCATAATGACGAAGATTGGCGCAAGGGCATGAACAATTGTATAGATCATAAATCACCTGTTATTAAGAGAAAAATTCTTTAAAAACAGCGATGTTTATAATTCTGAACACGGCCACTGCGCCGGGGCGCACGCGTTGATGCGCCCCATCAGACCGGTTTAGGCAGGTTTATTTTTTATGTTTTTTACCAGGTCGCGCGCATGCGCTCGCGTACCAGGGAAGAGCTGTGACGGTTGGCCGCCCCCAGGCGGCTCTTCAGGCTCGGATCCTGACGGGCATCGCTGATGGCCTTCTGCAGGGCGATTTCGACCATCGCGACATCCGCATCGGACGGCGCATCGGGATCGGCCACGTTCAGCAGATCGGCGAGCAGGCCCAGGGTGGCGAAGTTATCGACGTCATACGCCATCGGCGGAATGGTGGCGGCCAGTTTTTCCAGCGCCTCCACGGACCGCAGCGTAATGCGGGCCGCTGACGCTTTGCCCATGGCGTGCACCAGAACGCCCTGATCGTTGAGCGCAATCAGGCGGTTAGCCTGATAACCGTGCGCCAGAAACGCGCCGGACATCGCCTTGCCAACAATCAGGCCGATAACCGGATGACCGTCCAGGCGCGCACCGGCATAGGCACCCGCCGCACCCGCCAGCGCCTGGTGGATCCCAAACGCCTCTTCGCGGCGGCCATAGGCCTGACTCGGCACATCAATCACTGCCACAATCGGGCGCTTCACGGCGCAGTGTTTGTCCGCTTCACGCGTTTCATTCACTACCTTCGCCAGCGTCCAGCCCTCCAGCAGGCCGACTTCGCCCTGCGCGGCGCGCGGATAGTGGTTATGCGCATCGGGCACCACCGCGACAAAGCGAACGTTTTCACCGTTGAGCTGGCCGTCAGCCACCTGAACAGAGGCGCACAGGCCGCTCAGGCGCTGCGCATGGGGTGCCAGTTTTTCCAGCCAGGTGGCACCGCGGCTGCGTGTCTGCGTCATTATTTCTCCTCCCGGGCAAAAAGCTGTTTGATCTGCGCGGTATCCGCCTGCTGGCGGGTGTCGAACTGCGTCAGACGTGACAGGAAATCGTCATAGTTGTCGCTGCGATGCTGCGCCGGGACGCCTCTGTCGATAAACTCCTGCATGGCCGTTTTCACGGCGTTGATACCGTCATCGACCAGCGCATCGACCAGGCCGCTGGCGTAGCGGATCTCGCCGCCGGTCATGCTCCAGATAAACGGCCGATCGCGTGAGTCATACTCTTCAATGCCCGCCTCCTGCTCGATGACCTGCGGGCCGTTCAGCCCCAGACGGGCTTCACGCGTCACAATCAGGTAGCTGCAGAGCGCGGCGGCGATAGACATGCCGCCAAAGCAGCCTACGGTGCCGCTGATGATGCCGATCACCGGGGTATAGCGGCGCAGATCGACAATCGCCGCATGGATATCGGCAATCGCCGCCAGGCCCAGGTTGGCCTCCTGCAGGCGCACACCGCCGGTTTCCAGGCAGAGCACCGCCTGGGTCGGAATGCCGTTGCGGTTATCTTCCGCCGCCAGCTCCAGCGCTGCGGCCATCTTCGCGCCGGAGACTTCGCCCATGCTGCCGCCCTGGAAGGTGCCTTCGATGGCAATCACCACCGCTGGCTGACCGTTCAGCGTGCCGCGCGCCACCACCATGCCGTCATCCGACTGCGGAACCACACCCTGCGGGGCGAGCCACGGCGACATGATGCCTTCGAAGGGATCGAGCAGTTCACGGTAGCTGCCCGCATCGAGCAGCGCATGGGCGCGTTCACGGGCCCGTAGTTCAATAAAGCTGGCATCGTTACGCATGGCTCACCCCTTCAAAAACCTGTTCAATACGGATGCGCGCCACGCCGGGCGTCGCGCCGAAATCGTGGATAATCAGCTCGCCAGCGGGCAGGCCGCTGATCAGATTCAGGCGATCAAACAGCGCCTTCCAGCGGGCGTCGCTGTTATCCAGTGAGGTGGTGATAGCAATACTCAGCGTCTGGCCTGGGGTTGCGGTGTACAGCACTTCCATATCACCGGAACCAACGACCCCGGCCAGCGCTCTGCCACTGAGCAGGCGGTTAGCAGGTAGAGATAATGTGATGTGTTCCATAATGGCCTCTAAAAATATGAGTGTTCAGGCGAACAGACCCGATCGATAAACAGCGTCGCGGCCAGCAGATCAGCAGCCCCGCCCGGTGAGGCGTTGAGCGCCAGCATCCGGCGGTCGAGCCGCGCCAGCGCCTGTGCGCCCTCTGCGGTGTGGCAGCCGCCCGCCAGCAGAACGGCGCGCGCGCCCTGTTGCATCGCGTTGAGCCCGGTCATGCCGGCACGCGACAGCACACAGGTGTCGCTGAGCGAGGTCATGATCGCCATCAGCGCATCCAGCCGGGCTTCGCTTTCGCTGGCGCCCACCGCCCGGCTGGCCATCAGCTGCGGCAGCGCCAGTTTCATGATGTGCGGAAACGCCTGCTGTGCCTCTTCGCGTGCGCCAGGCACCCGATAGCGGTGGGTCGCTTTCAGCCCTTTGCTGAACTGTTTTGGCGCGCCGCTATCCGGCAGGCTGGCGAGCGCGGCCGCGGTGCGGGTCAGCTGAGCCGCCCGGCCGGTGCCACCCAGCATCGCTGCGGCACTGACCAGCAGGCCCAGCGCCCAGATTGCGCCGCGATGGGTGTTCACGCCGCCGGTCGCCGCCATCATCTGCTGTTCGCCGTCGCGGCCCAGGCGGCCCACCGTTTCGCGCAGGGCGATATCGGCGGGGCGCAGCCAGCTGTGACGGGCCAGCGCCAGAAAGGCGGGCTCCAGGCTGTGAGCGGAACGCTCCATCAGCGCCAGCGTCAGATCCTGATGCGCGCCGTTTCCCCGACTGTCGACCAGACCCGGCTTAGGGCTCAGACGGGCTTCATCGATCAGACAATCACGCGCAATCGTGGCCAGCTGACTGGCCTGCGCCTCGCTCTGGGTCGGTGACAGCAGTTTCATTACCAGCTCCGGAATTTAGCGGGTGGGTTGTACAGGCCGCCTGACCATTCAACCAGGTCGGCGACGCTGCCGGCCGCCAGCAGGGAGCGGGTCGCGTCGGAGCGGCGGATACCCATATCTTCCGGGTAGACCACTTTGCCGCTTTTACGCAGCGCGGTGACGCGGGCGGCATCGACGCCCAGACCGATATCGGTAATACCCGCGACGGCGGCAACCATGGCGCGACGCTCTTCCAGGCTCTCCGCCCGGTAGAGATAGGCGATGCCCTCTTCGGTCAGGACATGGGTGACGTCATCGCCGTAGATCATGACCGGTGCCAACGGCATACCGGCGGATTTGGCGACATCGACCGCATCGAGTTTTTCCACAAAGGTCGGTTTGGCCCCGGCCTGGAAGGTCTCCACCATCTGCACCACCAGTTTCTTACCGCGCTGCATCGGATCCGGCTCGGTGATCATATTCAGCCAGGCGGGAGAGGCGTGACGGCGGCCGTGCGGGTCATGACCCATGTTCGGTGCGCCACCGAAGCCGGACAGCCGGCCACGGGTCACGGTCGAGGAGTTCGCCAGCCCGTCCACCTGCAGGGTCGCGCCGATAAACATATCGACCGCGTACTGGCCCGCCAGCTGACAGAAGGCGCGGTTAGAGCGCATCGAGCCATCGCTGCCGGTAAAGAAGATGTCGGGGCGGGCGCGGATATACTCTTCCATCCCCAGCTCGCCGCCAAAGCAGTGCACGCTCTCCACCCAGCCGCTCTCAATCGCCGGGATCAGCGTCGGGTGCGGGTTCAGCGCCCAGTGCTTACAGATTTTGCCTTTCAGACCCAGCTGTTCGCCGTAGGTGGGCAGCAGCAGCTCAATCGCGGCGGTGTTAAAGCCGATGCCGTGGTTGAGCGACTGCACCTGATGCTCGGCGTAGATGCCCTTGATCGCCATCATCGCCATCAGGATATGTTCCTGTTTAATCAGGCGCGGATCGCGGGTAAACAGCGGCTCGATAAAGAAGGGTTTGTCGGCGACCACAACGTAGTCGATCCACGAGCCGGGAATATCGACGCGCGGCAGGTCGGTTTCATCGTCGACCAGTTCATTCACCTGAGCGATAACGATCCCGTCACGAAACGCTGCGGCTTCCACCAGCGCCGGGGTATCTTCAGTACCCGGACCGGTATAGAGGTTGCCTTTGCGGTCGGCTTTGTAACCGGCAATCAGCGCCACATTCGGGCTGAGATCAACATAGAGGCGGGCGTAGAGTTCGATGTAGGTGTGGATAGCACCGATTTCCAGCTGGCCATCCTCCAGCAGCTGCGACATGCGCAGGCTCTGCGGACCGGAAAAGGAGAAGTCGAGTTTGCGGGCAATGCCTTTTTCAAAAATATCGAGATGTTCGCTGCGGCCGACGCTGGGCATAATCATGTGCAGGTCGTGGATCTTCGCCGGGTTCACCTGCGCCAGGGTGCGGGACAGGAAGTCCGCCTGTTTCTGGTTGTTCCCTTCCAGGACCACCCGGTCGCCGGGGGCGATTAACTGTTCCAGCGCTTCTGTGGCTCTTTCCACAGGAATGACTTTGCCATCAAGGGGAAAGGAGGCCATACGACGCGCTTTCTCACTGCGGCGTGTGTTCCACTCCCGGGCAGGCGTTTGGCCTGTGTTCATTTCAACCTCCTGATTGGAATCGATCTGGTTACGTTTTTGCTGAATAAAGTCTGTGCTTTATGCCCACCCTGTTCAATTAAGCAAAAAGGCGGAACGTTAGGTTTAAAGTAATGATGCGCGGGGGAGGGAGAGCGACATACTGCGTCTAAGCCGTTAACGATGAACTCAGATCTGCGCCGGATCTGAATGCGACCCCGGCGGACGGGTATAAAAAAAGCAGGCCGGAGCCTGCTTCATGATGAAGGGGGAATCTGCTTAGGAAGCCAGCGACAGAACCGGTTTCGCTTTCGCGGCCAGCCATTCGGCGACGCGGGCCTGCTGCTCTTTGGTCAGCCACATGCCCTGTTTGGTACGACGCCAGATCGCATCATCCAGTTCACGCACCCACTCATGCTGCACCAGGTAGCGCAACTCCGCTTCGTAGAACTCATGGCCGAAGTTCTCGCCCAGATCGTTCAGGCTCTTCGCGCCCGCCAGCAGGGTTTCGGTGTTGCTGCCGTAGGTGCGCGAGAAGTGACGCGCCATGTTTTCGCTGATAAACGGATAGCGGCGACGCAGGCTGGCCGCGTAGTCGTCGCTGGTGCCGTTGATATTGCCGCCCGGCAGTACGCAGTTCTTCGTCCAGGCCGGACCGGCGTTCGGGTAGTACTTCGCCAGTTTCTCCAGCGCATGTTCTGCCAGCTTACGGTAAGTGGTCAGCTTGCCGCCGAACACCGACAGCAGCGGAGCCTGACCGTTGTCGTCGCGCACGTCCAGGGTGTAATCGCGGGTGATCGCCTGCGGGGAATCCGATTCGTCATCACACAGCGGACGCACACCGGAGTAAGACCAGACGATATCGTCGGCGGTCAGCTGCTTTTTAAAGTGTCCGTTGAACACTTTCAGCAGGTACTCGGTTTCGCTGTCATCGATATGGACGTTTTTCGGATCGCCTTTGTACTCCACGTCGGTGGTGCCGATGATGGAGAACTCATCCATCCACGGAATCACAAACACGATGCGATTATCTTCGTTCTGCAGAATGTAGGCCTGCTTCTCGGTGTGCACGCGCGGCACCACGATATGGCTGCCTTTGATCAGGCGGATGCCGTACGGCGATTTCAGCTGCAGGCCATCGTCGAACAGCTGCTTGACCCACGGGCCAGCCGCATTGACCAGGCCTTTTGCCTGCCAGGTGTGGATTTTGCCGCTGTCGACATCTTCCGCTTCCACCTTCCACAGCCCGCCTTCGCGCCAGGCGCGGGTCACGCGGGTACGGGTACGCACTTCGCCGCCGCGCTTCACCACTTCCTGCGCATTCAGCACGACCATGCGGGCGTCGTCCACCCAGCAGTCAGAATATTCGAATCCGCGCGTGATCTCCGGCTTCAGGGCCGAATCTGCGCCAAAGCGCAAGCTTTTACTGCCCGGCAGGCTGGTGCGCTTGCCAAGATGGTCATACATAAACAGGCCGGTACGGATCATCCACGCCGGACGCAGATGCGGACGGTGCGGCAGACGGAAGCGCATCGGGAACGCCAGATGCGGGGCCATTTTCAGCAGCACTTCACGCTCAGCCAGCGCTTCGCTGACCAGGCGGAATTCGTAATGTTCAAGGTAGCGCAAGCCGCCGTGAATCAGTTTTGAACTGGCAGAGGAGGTCGCGCAAGCCAGATCCCGCGCCTCCAGCATTAACACCGACAGTCCGCGTCCTGCAGCGTCTGCTGCAATGCCGGCACCGTTGATGCCGCCGCCGATCACGATCAGGTCTTTGGTTTCCACGTCATCTCCTCCGATGTTCGGAATAGTTCACTAATGTTCGTTTTCGAGCATAATCATAATCACAAACCAACATTTACGCCAGCTTTTAACCCGCTAAAAACAATTTTGCGTGATATAGCTAACATTCTGCCCACCAAAAAAACCGATACCCGTAACGATTGTCAGGTTATCGGCGTGGATTATCGGGTTACACTACGCGCTATCATGATGCTGTTATGAGAGATCCCATGGAAACGTTCGAATGTATTGATGTGCAGCAGGCGCAGGCGCGTCTGGCGCAGGGTGCGCTGCTGGTGGATATCCGCGATCCGCAGAGTTACGCCCTGGGGCATGCGGCCGGCGCGCTGCATCTGACCAACACCAACCTCAGCGACTTTATCAGTGGTGCCGACCAGAGCCTGCCGGTGCTGGTGATGTGCTATCACGGCAACAGCAGCAAAAGCGCAGCACAGTATCTGCTGGGCCAGGGCTTCAGCGCAGCGTACAGCATCGATGGCGGCTTCGATGCCTGGCGTGCTGCTTTTCCCCAGCAGGTCGCCCTCGGCAGTGAATAGACGGCGGCTCGTCACATGGAGCGTTACTGATGCGCATTACCCAGTTTAACCAGCCGCGCATGGCGCAGGCGTTTGTGGACTATATGGCGACGCGCGGCGTCACGCTGCGGATCGAACATGACAACCACTACGTCATCATGCTGGATGATGAAAGCAGGATTGCCGTGGTCGAAAACGAACTTCAGCAGTTTCTGCACGATCCCAACCACCCGCGCTATCAGGCGGCCAGCTGGCACAGCGGCAAAACGGACAGCGGCCTGCGCTATGAGCGCAGCAACATCTGGGCGAACATCCGCGAGCGTGCGGGGCCGCTGACGATGAGCGTGATGGTGCTCTGCATCGCCGTATTTATTCTGATGCAGGTGATGGGCGATCAAACCGTGATGGCCTGGCTCTCCTGGCCGGATGCCGGCCAGCATTTTCAGGTCTGGCGCTGGTTCAGCCATGCGCTGCTGCACTTTTCACTGCTGCACATCCTGTTTAATCTGATGTGGTGGTGGTATCTGGGCGGGGCCGTGGAGAAGCGGCTGGGCAGCGGCAAACTGTTCGTGATTATGCTGATTTCGGCCCTGCTCAGTGGCTGGCTGCAGGCGAAGTTCAGCGGCATCTGGTTTGGCGGCCTGTCGGGCGTGGTGTATGCGCTGATGGGATACTGCTGGCTGCGCGGTGAGCGCGATCCCGACAGTGGCGTCTATCTTGAACGGGGGCTGATCGGTTTTGCGCTGGTCTGGCTGGTGATTGGCTGGTTCGGCGTCTTTGGTCTGGCGATTGCCAACGCGGCCCATGTAGCCGGGCTGCTGGTCGGGCTGGCGATGGCGCTGGCCGACACGCGTCACGTCACGCGTCGCTAGACGGAAATATGCAGGTTAACAGGAGAGGAACGTGAAGCAGACGCAACGTCATGACGCGATTATCGATTTAGTCCGTCGTCAGGGATATGTCAGTACTGAGGAGCTGGTGGACCATTTTGAGGTCAGTCCGCAGACCATTCGTCGCGATCTTAACGATCTGGCCGATCAGAACAAAATTCAGCGCCATCACGGCGGCGCGGCGCTTCCTTCCAGCTCTGAGAATACCGCCTGGCACGATCGTAAAATGATGTGGTCAGCGGAGAAAGCGCGCATCGCCGAGCGCGTGGCCAGCCAGATCCCGGATGGAGCAACGCTGTTTATCGACATCGGCACCACGCCGGAAGCGGTGGCCCATGCGCTGCTGAATCACAGCGATCTGCGTGTGGTCACCAACAACCTCAACGTGGCGATGCTGCTGATGGGCAAACCCGATTTCCGGGTCATCATCGCGGGCGGTGAGGTGCGGACCCGCGACGGGGCGGTGATGGGGGAAGCGACGCTCGACTTCATCTCTCAGTTCCGGCTCGATTACGGCATTCTGGGGATCAGCGGCATTGACATGGATGGTTCCCTGCTGGAGTTCGACTATCACGAAGTGCGCACTAAACGCGCCATCATCGAAAACTCACGCTGCGTGATGCTGGTGGTGGACCACTCGAAGTTTGGCCGCAACGCGATGGTGAACCTCGGCAACATGAGCCTGCTGGACTACCTCTACACCGATAAGATGCCGCCCGCCAGCGTCATGAAAGTGATTGATCAGCATGAGGTCCATCTCGAGCTCTGCTGATTCCTGCCACGCCAGCCCCCCGGCTGGCGTTTTTCTTTGATTGCTGTCGCTTTTTTCCTCACTCGCGTCTTTACTTAATCGGTTGCTGGCAGCCGAATGCCAGCCTGTGCGCTTTCTCTTTTTGCTTCACCTCATGCTTAACAGAAGGGAGTGATATGCCGCAGCAAAAATTCAATAAAGCCCGTTTCAATGCCGCGCTGACCCGCCAGTGGCAACAGTTAACCCTCCGTTCTGCTCAACAGATGACGCCGCATCAGGCGTGGCAGGCGGTCAGCGCGGCGCTGGCGGAGCTGCTGGCCGCGCAACCCGCGCCGCGCCCGGCTGAGGGGCAGCGGCACGTCAATTATCTGTCGATGGAGTTCCTGATTGGCCGTCTGACCGGCAACAATCTGCTGAATCTTGGCTGGTATAACGAGGTCAGCGCCGCGCTGGCTGAGCAGCAGCTCGACCTGTCTGAGCTGCTGGAGCAGGAGGTCGATCCGGCGCTGGGCAACGGCGGACTGGGGCGGCTGGCCGCCTGCTATCTCGATTCGATGGCCACGGTGGGCCAGCCGGCGACCGGTCACGGCCTTAACTACCAGTACGGCCTGTTCCGGCAGTCTTTCGACGAGGGCCACCAGAAGGAGGCGCCCGATGACTGGCAGCGCGAACGCTATCCCTGGTTTCGCCACAACGCGGCGCTGGATGTTGAGGTCGCGATGGGGGGCCGGATCGAAAAGCAGGAGGATGGCGCCGTTCGCTGGTATCCCGATTTTACGCTGCGCGGCGAGGCCTGGGATTTGCCGGTTACCGGCTACCGCAATGGCGTAACGCTGCCGCTGCGCCTCTGGCAGGCCGTCAGCGCGCAGCCGTTTGATCTCACGGCGTTTAACGACGGCCACTTTCTGCAGGCCGAGCAGCCCGGTATTGAGGCGGCGAAGCTGACCAAAGTGCTCTATCCCAATGACAATCATCAGGCGGGCAAGCGGCTGCGTCTGATGCAGCAATATTTCCAGTGCGCCTGTGCGGTGGCGGATATCCTGCGGCGTCACCATCTGGCGGGGCGCAGCATTCACAGCCTGCCGGACTTTGAGGTGATCCAGCTCAACGACACGCATCCGACCATTGCTATCCCGGAGATGCTGCGCCTGCTGCTGGATGAGCACCAGCTGAGCTGGGATGAGGCCTGGCAGATCACCAGCCGGGTGTTTGCTTACACCAACCACACGCTGATGCCGGAGGCGCTGGAGCGCTGGGATGAGAAGCTGATGCGCACGCTGCTGCCGCGCCATATGGTGATTATCAAAGAGATCAACCGGCGGCTGAAAAAGCAGGTGAAGCAGCGATGGCCGGATGACAAAGCGATGTGGCACAAGCTGGCGGTCGTTGCAGAAGGTCAGGTGCGGATGGCCAACCTCTGCGTGGTCAGCGGGTTTGCGGTCAACGGCGTGGCGGCGCTGCACTCGCGGCTGGTAGTCAGCGATCTCTTTCCTGAGTACCACCAGCTCTGGCCGCAGAAGTTCCACAACGTCACCAACGGCATCACGCCGCGCCGCTGGCTGAAGCAGTGTAATCCGGCGCTGGCCGGGCTGATTGATGAGACGCTGAAAACGGAGTGGGCCAGTAATCTTGAGGCGCTGATCGGCCTGGAGAGCTATGCCGACGATCCGGCATTCCGGCAGCGCTATCGCAGCATCAAGCAGCAGAACAAAGCGCAGCTTACCCGCTACATCGCCCGACACACCGGCATTATCGTCAATCCGGCGGCGCTGTTTGATGTGCAGATCAAGCGCCTGCACGAGTACAAACGGCAGCACCTCAGCCTGCTGCACATCCTCTACTGCTATCAGAAGCTCATCCGGCAGCCCGACGACCAGACCATAACGCCCAGGGTGTTTCTGTTCGGGGCCAAAGCCGCGCCGGGCTACTACCTGGCGAAAAACATCATCTACGCCATTAACCGGGTCGCGGAGGTGGTGAATAACGACCCGCGCGTCGGCGATCGGCTCAGGGTGGTCTTTATCCCCGACTACCGCATCACGGTGGCCGAACAGATGATCCCGGCGGCCGACCTTTCAGAGCAGATCTCCACCGCCGGTTATGAAGCCTCCGGCACCGGCAACATGAAGCTGGCGCTGAACGGCGCGCTGACCATCGGCACGCTGGATGGGGCGAACGTCGAGATAGCCGAACAGGTGGGAGAGGAGAACATTTTCATCTTCGGGCACACCGTGGATGAGGTGAAAGCGCTCAGGGCGAAAGGCTACAACCCGAAAAAAGTGCGTAAGCAGAACCCGGCGCTGGACGAGCTGCTGAAAGCGCTGGAGAAGGGCAAGTTCAGCGACGGCGACAGGCACGCGTTTGATCTGATGCTGGATAGCCTGACTAAGCAGGGCGATCCCTGGCTGGTGCTGGCCGATTTTCAGGCCTATATCGAGGCGCAGCAGCGGGTCGAAGCGCTGTGGCGCGACCCGGAAGGCTGGACCCGCGCCGCAATTCTAAACACGGCCCGAACCGGCATGTTCAGTTCGGACCGATCCATTCGTGACTATCAGCAACGTATCTGGCAGGCACCGCGCTAAGGAGCAGCAATGAAACAAGATTCACTCGATCAGTCCGCCCGTGCCGCGGGTATCTCACTGGAGTACATCGATGTTAACGGCAAAAAAGCCGGGATCAGCGATGAAACCAAGCGCGCGCTGCTGGCGGTAATGAGCAATCCGCAGAAGGCAAAAAAATCGCCGCTGCCGCCGGTTGCGGTCTTCAGCGGCAGCGGCAAACGCCAGCTGACACCCGAGGGCAGCGGCGTCTATCACTGGCAGTTGCAGACGGAAAAGGGCAAACAGCACAGCGGTGAACTCACCGCAGGTGAGCCTTTTACGCTGCCTGGCCCGCTGACGCAGGGGTATCACCAGCTGACGCTCACCAAAGGGAAGAAAAGCTGGCAGACGCGGATCGTCGTCGCGCCACGCCGCTGCTACCTGCCTCCGGCGCTGGAGGCGGGTGAGAAACGCTGGGGCGCGCTGGTGCAGCTCTATACCGTGCGTTCAGCGCAGAACTGGGGGATCGGCGACTTCGGCGATCTCGATCGGCTGCTGGTGCAGCTGGCTGCGCGCGGCGGCGATTTCGTCGGGCTTAATCCACTGCATGCGCTCTATCCCGCCAGCCCCGGTTTCGCCAGCCCCTACAGCCCGTCGTCGCGCCGCTGGCTGAACGTCATCTATATCGACGTCGATCAGGTAAGCGATTTCCGGGAAAGTGCGGCGGCGCAGAAGTGGTGGAAAAGCGCCAGCACGCAGAAGGCGCTGACGCGGGCGCGTGAGGCGGAACACGTCGATTATGAGGCGGTCATGGCGCTGAAACTCGCGGCGCTGCGCCACGCCTGGACGCACTTCCGCGCGCGGGACAGCCAGAGCGACGCGCATCTGGCCTGGGCTGAGTTTGTCCGCGAGGGCGGCGACAGCCTGCGCTATCAGGCGGCCTATGACGGCATCCAGCTGGCACGACAGGCCGACAAGCGCCAGCAGGGCGGCTGGCCTGCGTGGCCGGAGGCGTGGCGCAACAGCCAGTCGCCGGAGGTGCAGCAGTGGTGTGAAGAGCACGAAGAGGAGATTGCGTTCTGGCAGTGGCTGCAATGGCTGGCGCAGCAGCAGTTCTCTGGCTGCTGGGCGCACAGTCAGGCGCTGGGGATGAGCGTCGGCCTCTACCGGGATCTGGCCGTGGGCGTGGCGGAAGGCAGCGCGGAAACCTGGCACGATCCGGAGCTTTATCGCCTGAAGGCCTCCGTCGGTGCGCCGCCGGATCGCCTTGGCCCGCTGGGCCAGAACTGGGGACTGCCGCCGATGGATCCGCATGTGATGCAGGCGCGCGGTTATCAGCCCTTTATCGACATGCTGCGCGCCAATATGCGCGACTGCGGCGCGCTGCGCATCGACCATGTGATGTCCCTGCTGCGTCTGTGGTGGGTGCCCGCCGGAGAAACCGCCGATAAAGGGGCCTATGTGGCCTACCCGGTGAACGACCTGCTGAGCATCCTGGCGCTGGAGAGCCACCGGCTGCGCTGCATGGTGATTGGTGAGGACCTGGGTACCGTGCCGCAGGAGATCGTCAGCCTGCTGCGCAAAAGCGGCGTCTTTTCCTGGAAGGTGCTCTGGTTTGAGCAGGAGAAAGATGAGCGCTATCGCGCGCCTCAGGACTATCCGCGCCAGTCGATCGCCAGCGCCAGCACGCACGACCTGCCTACGCTGACCGGCTTCTGGGAGCAGGGTGACCTGACGCTGGGCGAGAAGCTGGGCCTCTATCCGGGTGATGCGGTGAAGGCGCTGCATGAGCAGCGTGCCGCACAGAAGCAGGCGCTGCTGGATGCGCTGCATCAGGCGGGTTCCTTACCGGCCCGCAGCCAGAAAAAGGCGGAGAAGCTTGCGATGACGCCTGCGCTGAACCGGGCGATACACCGCTTCCTGGCGGATACCGACAGTGCGCTGCTGGGCCTGCAGCCGGAGGACTGGCTCGGCATGACCACGCCGGTCAACGTGCCGGGCACGGTAGATCAGTACCCTAACTGGCGACGCAAGCTGAGCAAAACGCTGGAGGAGATCTTTGCGGACAAGGAAGTGAACGCGCTACTGAAGGTGGTCAGCGGGCAGCGTCAGTCAGGCCAGAAACAGCCGTAAAAAAGCGCGCGCGGCAGTCAGGCTGCCGCGCGCTGTTTATCAGTAGAAGGAGTGTTCACCGCGCTGATGCTCGGTGATGTCGCGCACGCCTTTCAGTTCCGGGAAGGCGGCCAGCAGCTCTTTCTCGATACCATCTTTCAGCGTCACGTCGATCATTGAACAGCCGTTACAGCCGCCGCCAAACTGCAGGATGGCGTAACCGTCGTCGGTGATCTCCATCAGCGACACGCGACCGCCGTGGCCGGCCAGCTGCGGGTTAATCTGCGCCTGCAGCAGATACTCTACGCGCTCAACCATGGGCGCATCATCCGAGACTTTGCGCATTTTGGCATTCGGCGCTTTGAGCGTCAGCTGCGAACCGAGGTTGTCGGTCACGAAGTCGATCTCAGCATCTTCCAGATAGGGCTTGCTCAGTTCATCAACGTAGGCTGACAGCTTTTCAAACTTCAGTTCGGTGTCGGTGGCTTCAACGGCATCGGGCGGACAGTAAGAGACGCCACATTCAGCCGTTGGCGTACCCGGGTTAATCACGAATACGCGAATCTGGGTGCCATCTTCTTGTTTGGATAGCAGTTTAGAAAAATGTTCCTGGGCAGAGTCAGTAATTCGGATCATGTCGATTGCTCAATAGTTGACTAATTTAGTTGGTTATAATACGCCCATCACAGACGCTCTACAAGGTACGGCACAGGCACCAGACCTGCACGCTGGCCGCGCCCTGCGCCAGTAACTGACGGCTGATTTCCTCCAGGGTACTGCCGGTGGTAATCACGTCATCCAGCAGGGCGATATGGCGGCCCTGAACCACCATTTCAAGGCGGAAAGCCCCGCGTAAGTTGGTGCGGCGCTGGCGGGCGCTGAGCTGATGCTGTACGGCGCCCCGGCGTGGACGGGATATGCCTTCACGCCATTCACACCCCAGCCAGTGCGCCAGCGGGGCGGCCAGCAGGCTCGTCTGGTTATAGCCGCGCCGCCAGCGTCGCCGGTGATGCAGCGGCACCGGCAGCAGCAGATCGGGACGCGGCACGCCGCCGCGCCGGTAAACAGTCTGCCAGCTTAACAAAAGCAGCCGGGCCAGCATCACCCTGAGTGCGGTTATGTGCGAAAACTTCAGCTGATTAACCCACTGGCTGAACGGCGGACGGTAGTCATTCACGCAGACCAGCGCCTGCCAGGCGGGTGGCTTTTGCTGGCAGCGACCGCAGGGGCGCGTAACGGATCCTGCCGGTAAACCACAGCGCGGGCAGAGCAGGGGAAGCGACGGTAATCCGCGCAGGCAGAGGCTGCAGAGGCCATGCCGGGCGATGCGCAGTGGCATCCGGCATAGCCAACACAGGGCGGGCATTGCTAGCATAGCGACCTCCTTATCATTTTCGGGATAGTAACTGATGACGTCGCTTTACTGGCACACCTGCGGGGAAGGAAAACGCGATCTTGTGCTGCTGCACGGATGGGGACTGAATGCTGAAGTCTGGCAAACCATCATTCCGCGACTCAGCCCGCACTGTCGCCTGCATCTGGTCGATCTGCCAGGCTATGGCCGCAGTCAGAACGCGGGCGCATTAACGCTGAAACAGATGGCCGCGCAGCTGCTGCTGCTGCTGCCGCCACAGGCGGTCGTGATGGGCTGGTCGCTGGGCGGGCTGGTGGCAACGGAGCTGGCGCTGACCGCCCCTGACCGGCTGGCGGCCCTGATCACCGTGGCCTCCTCGCCCTGTTTTACCGCCACAGCGGAGTGGCCCGGTATTAAACCGGAGACGCTGCAGAACTTTCAGCAGATGCTCAGCAGCGATTTCCAGCGTACGGTGGAGCGTTTCCTGGCGCTGCAGACGCTGGGCACCGAAACGGCGCGCGCCGATGCGCGGCAGCTGAAAGAGGTGGTGCTGTCGCAGCCGATGCCGGAGGTGGCGGTGCTGGATGCCGGGCTGGAGATTCTGCGCGAGGTCGATCTGCGCGACGCGCTGCCGCAGATCACGCTGCCGTTTCTGCGGCTCTATGGCGCGCTGGACGGACTGGTGCCGCGCCGGATTGCGGCAGAGCTGGATGAGCGGTTACCGGCATCGCCTTCCGTGGTGATCGAAAAGGCAGCACATGCGCCTTTTATTTCCCATTCTGAGACCTTTTTTCAGCATATTGTTAATTTTATCAATAATTTGCCGGGATAATCGCGCTTTATATTGGCAAAATCACCGACAGCGGTAATACTTCTCTGTGTGAGCAAGGCCGCTGCAATTTTATGTGATTAGTCACGGAAATGACTATGCTGTTCCATACTGCCTTACGCGTTTAGCGGCTGCTTACATCTCACAATGGATCATGAATGAGGGTAAACATAATGAAGGTTTTGAAATGGGTTGTGGCTTCAATGATGATGGGCGCGATTTCATTTTCTGCAATGGCAGCAAAGGAAGTCACTAACGAAGAAGTTAAGACAATGAAACTGGAGAAGATTGGTACCGTGAACACCACGGCTGAAACCACTTCACCAATGGATGCCAAAAAAGTGCTGTCTAAACTTGCTGACGAAAAAGGCGGCAAATATTACCGCGTGATCGCCGGTCGCGAACACGGTAAGTTCAGCGCCACCGCTGAAGTTTACAAGTAATTATCGCAGCCACATGAACTGCCAGGCATCCAGCTTAACCGGCTGGGTGCCATCAACCTTCTCTCCGCTCACCACATCCTGCAGTGTATGCGCCACCGGTAACCGCGTCTCCAGCGGTCGTCCACTGAGATTAAACACGCAGAGTAACCCCTCGCCGCGATCCGGCTGATGACGGCGCAGCACCAGCACGGCGTTCTCGCTCTCATAGATCGTCATCGCATTGTCCGGATGAAAGGCGGGCTGTCGTCTGCGCAGCTGTATCAGCTGGCCGAGCCGGGTATAGATCTGCTGACGCAGCCACGCATCGCCCGCCAGCGCCGCTTCAATCTGCGGCAGTTCATACTTCTGACGGTTGATCGCCCGGTTATGCCCGGCGGCCCGCACGCCAGCATAATCGTTACGGCCGCCCAGAATGCTCTGGACGTAAATGGCAGGCACGCCGGGAAAGACCAGCAGAATCGCATGCGCCAGCAGAAAGCGTTTCAGCCGCGTGGCGTCGTCGTCGCTTTCCCGGTTTAACGCATCCAGGAAGGTGACGTTGATTTCATAGGGGCTGGTGGTGCCGTCGGGGTTGTTTTTGTAGGAGACCAGTGCGCCCTCCAGCGCCAGATCGCGCACCAGCGCCACAATCTCCACTTCAGAGAGGATGCCGCGCGCCGGATTGAGTCCGATGCCGTCGTGTGACGCCAGAAAGTTGAAGAAGGTGGTGTCGCGGTTGCTGAGATCCAGCGTGCCGGCCCACTGTCGCAGCGCACGCGCCGACCCGGTGTGGATGGCGTGCAGCACCAGCGGCGGCAGCGAAAACTGATAGACCATCTGCGCTTCATCGTGGCCGTTGCCCAGATAGCTGATGTTGTCCTGATGCGGCACGTTGGTTTCGGTGATAATCACCGTGCCCGGCGCAACCTGATCGGCAATCGCACGGAAGAGCTTCACCAGCTGATGGGTCTTTTCCAGATGGATGCAGCGCGTGCCGGGGGTTTTCCACATATAGCCGACCGCATCCAGCCGCACATAGTCGGCACCGCGGATCAGATAGTCGAGCAGGACATTCACCATGCGCCGCAGCACCTCAGGGCTGGCGAAGTTAAGGTCGATCTGGTCGGCGCTGAAGGTGGTCCAGATAAAGCGGGTCTCGCCATCCGCCAGGGTAAACGGGGTCAGCAGCGGCGAGGTGCGCGGACGGGTTACCGCACTGAGATCGGTCGCGGGCGGCATGCTGATAAAGAAGTCGTCCCAGCCGGGATCCTGCGCCAGAAAGTGGCTGAACCAGGCGCTGCCGGCCGACATATGGTTGCAGACAAAGTCGAACATCAGCCGCGTTTCCTGATGCAGGCGTGCGATATCCTGCCAGTCACCATACTGCGGATTGACCTGATGGTAATCCATGACCGAAAAGCCATCATCCGAGGACCAGGGATAGAAGGGCAGCAGGTGAACCAGTGGAAAAATGGCTTGCAGATGCTGCTGATAGAAGCGGGAAAAGGTGCTGAGCGTCGGTTTACCGGCCTCACGGAACTGATCGGCGTAGGTGATCAGCACCACATCCTGTTCATCCCAGTGTGCCTTCCGTGGCAGCTTGATCGTGTCACGGGCGGCGGCGATGTCAGCCAGCAGGCGCGTCAGGGTCGCTTCCGGAAACGTACCAGCATAAATCTTATCGATAAGATCGGTGATTTTTTCCATCGTGAATTGGGTGCCGCAGCAGGTGTTGTTTTTATGACAGGCGTCTTTTTAGCGTAGCGTTATGGCGGGGATTTTCAACCGGACGGCGCGGCGTGAAAAAGGGGCCAGAAGATGGCCCCTGAAAAGCTTAGCGTTTTTTCCCGAACGCGGCGGCCAGTGCATCGCCCATCGCACTGTTACCGGCGGTGGCGGCAGCCGGACGCGGACGCCCTTTCGGGCTGGCCTGCCGTTTCTCGTCGCGTGGCGCGGTGCTTCGCGCTCCGCCGCGTGCATTGCCTTCACCCGGCTGCTCATCGAGACGCATGGTCAGGGCAATACGCTTGCGCTGGAGATCGACCTCCATCACTTTCACTTTGACGATATCGCCCGCCTTCACCACCTGATGGGGATCTTCCACGAAGCGATCAGAAAGCGAGGAGATGTGGACAAGACCATCCTGATGTACGCCGATATCCACAAAGGCACCGAAGTTGGTGACGTTGGTGACGGCACCTTCGAGGATCAGGCCTGGGGTCAGGTCGTTCAGCGTTTCCACGCCCTCCGCGAACTGCGCGGTTTTAAACTCAGGACGCGGATCGCGGCCCGGTTTCTCCAGCTCTTTCATGATGTCGGTCACGGTCGGCAGACCAAAGCGCTCATCGATGAAGTCGCGGGGGCTGAGGTTACGCAGGCTGCCCGCGTTACCCATCAGGTCACTCAGCGCCTGCTCGGTCGCGGCCAGAATGCGCTCCACCACCGGATAGGCTTCCGGGTGAACAGTTGAAGCATCCAGCGGGTTATCGCCATGATTGATGCGCAGGAAGCCCGCACACTGCTCAAAGGCTTTTGGCCCCAGACGGCTCACTTTCAGTAGCTGCTGGCGGTTCTGGAAGCGGCCATGCTCATCACGCCAGCCGACAATATTCTGCGCCATCATGCGCGTCAGGCCCGCCACGCGGGTCAGCAGCGGCACCGAGGCGGTGTTGAGATCGACGCCGACGGCGTTCACGCAATCTTCCACCACCGCATCAAGTTTCTTCGCCAGCTGGCTCTGGCTGACGTCATGCTGATACTGGCCGACACCGATCGATTTCGGGTCGATTTTGACCAGCTCGGCCAGCGGGTCCTGCAGGCGTCGGGCAATCGACACCGCGCCGCGCAGCGACACATCGAGATCCGGGAACTCCAGCGCTGCCAGCTCCGAGGCGGAGTAGACCGAGGCGCCGGCTTCGCTGACAATCACCTTCTGCGCGGTGACCTGCGGGAACTGCTGCTGCAGCTCCAGGAAGAAGCGTTCGGTTTCGCGTGAGGCGGTGCCGTTGCCGATGGCCACCAGCTCCACCTGATGCTTCATGCAGAGCGCGGCAACCGCGGCGGCGGCTTTGGCGGCCTGACCGGTGTGCGGATAGACGGTATCGGTCGCCACCAGCTTGCCGGTCGCATCCACCACCGCGACTTTCACGCCGGTGCGCAGGCCGGGGTCCAGCCCCATGGTGGCGCGCATCCCGGCAGGGGCCGCCATCAGCAGGTCGTGCAGGTTGCGGGCAAAGACGTTGATCGCTTCATCTTCTGCGCGTTCGCGCACCGTGCCCATCAGCTCGGTTTCCAGATGCAGCATCACCTTGATGCGCCACGTCCAGCTTACGACCGCCTTGCGCCAGCTGTCGGCCGGTGCGTTGTTCAGGCGCAGATTCAGGTGTTCAGCAATCAGGGTTTCGCCGTAGCTTTCGCGCGGCGCTTCATCGAACTGCGGATCGGCATTCAGCGACAGCTGCAGCACGCCTTCGTTGCGGCCACGCAGCATCGCCAGCGCCCGGTGCGACGGCACGCTACTCAGGGCTTCGTGGTGATCGAAGTAGTCGCGGAACTTCGCGCCCGCTTCCTGCTGGCCTTCGACCACGCGCGACACCAGGTGGGCATTTTTCCACAGGTAGTTACGCACCTTCGCCAGCAGCGCGGCGTCTTCAGCGAAACGCTCCATCAGGATATAGCGGGCACCATCCAGCGCGGCACGAACGTCGGCGACGCCTTTGTCGGCATCGACATACTGTTCAGCGAGCTGCTCAGGGAGATGGGACGGATCCTGCCACAGCGTCTCTGCCAGCGGTTCCAGACCGGCTTCGATCGCGATCTGTCCGCGCGTGCGGCGTTTCTGTTTATAGGGCAGGTAGAGGTCTTCAAGCTCGGTTTTGCTGAGGGTGGTGTTGATGGCGCGGGCGAGGTCATCAGTCAGTTTGCCCTGATCCCCGATCGACTTCAGAATCGACTGACGCCGCTCTTCGAGTTCACGCAGATAGCTGAGGCGGGTCTCAAGCTGGCGAAGCTGGGTATCATCCAGCCCGCCCGTCACCTCTTTACGATAGCGTGCGATAAACGGCACGGTGTTCCCTTCATCCAGCAGGCGAACGGCGGCGTCAACTTGATCGGGACGCGCCTGAAGCTCGCTGGCAATTATCTGGCTCAGAACTTTCATCATCAGGACTGTCTTGCTTTCCGGGTTGAGAAATAGCCGACAGTTATACGGATTGATGGTTAAAAATGCCAGAGACGCGGGCGGCTTTCAGCGATAATCTGAATCGTTATTGCGGGTAGTCAATGGCGTTAACATACCAGCGCGCCGGGCCTGCCGGCGTCTCGACCGTGGCGGCATCGCCGACCTCTTTTTTCAGCAGCGCCCGCGCCATCGGCGAGTCGATAGAGATGTAATCCTTGCGGCCAAAAATCTCATCGTAGCCCACGATGCGGAAGCGTTTGAGGTCACCCTCATCGTTTTCTATTTCCACCCAGGCGCCGAAGAAGACCTTGCCATCCTGCTGTGGTGAGTAGTCAACGATACGCAGCTGCTCAAGACTTTTGGTCAGATAGCGGACGCGCCGGTCGATTTCGCGCAGCCGTTTTTTATTGTACTGGTAGTCCGCATTTTCACTGCGGTCGCCCAGGCTGGCAGCCCAGGTCACTTTTTTAGTCACTTCCGGACGCTCTTCACGCCACAGGTAGTCGAGTTCCGCTTTGAGTTTGTCGAAGCCTTCGCGGGTAATCAGTCGGGTTTTCATGCTATACCGGCCAGAGAGATCGAAAGAGGCTCAGTGTAAGGCAAACAGGCGGCGGCAAAAAAGAGTCGGGGAAAGGGTTTTTAAAGGCTAAAAACCCACGTTGACTTCCCCGGCGGCGAAAGGGTTGGAGCATGCTATCAAAATAAAAACCGTGTTCTGAAGCCGGACTGACAGGTCGCGAACTTATTTTCCGGCGTGGGTCGCCGTGGTGGTTGAGGTGCCGGTACCGTGACCGTCACCACCGCCGCCGCCCATGGTGGCCAGCGCTACGCCCAGCAGGGCCGCGACAGCACCCACGCCGATGGCGTCGGAGTTACCTTTTGCGGTGGTCGTGGCTGCCGCACCGGCCGCTTCACCGGTTGCTGTTGCGGCATAGACCGGGCTGATGCTGCTGAAAGCCAGCGCGCTGAGCAGTAAAATTGTTTTTTTCATTGTGTAATCCCCGTTGAGACATCGAATGGTGCCTGAGCAGTCTGGTTCAAAATCCGGGGGGCGAAAAGTTGGCTTTACTGATTGATTTAATGGACTTTAATTTCAGCTGGCCTTGCTGAAAGCCCGGCTCAAATTAATCCGAGAGGAGCGTGATGCATTAACCGGTTTGGCCAGAATATTATGCTGTCAGCGTGCGGATAAGGTGGATTATCCGGAGGGTTGTCATTGTGATGGCTTGCTTATAAGTCAAATTATCTGCTAACGCGCTGAATTTATTCACTGTATAAATGCTGGTACGCTTCTGACGCCAGCCATTGAGAGAAATTCAGCCCTTTTTTCAGATTTGCCGTAACCGTCGCGGACGGGCATTAAAAAGTGCGACTGCCGACCGAAAACAGGCGCAGAATAAATATAAGCTCCTGTTTAATATGCTTTGTAACAATTTTGGCTAGAATATAAACCATTAATGACTGTCACTATAAGGCATCTTTTTTTAACAATGTTGGCTCAGGCAATAGCGCCTTTGGGAGTTGAAAATGCAAGAGAACTACAAAATTCTGGTCGTCGATGATGATATGCGTCTGCGTGCACTGCTGGAACGCTATCTCACCGAGCAGGGCTTTCAGGTGCGCAGTGTCGCTAATGCCGAGCAGATGGATCGTCTGTTAACCCGTGAATCCTTCCATCTGATGGTGCTCGACCTGATGTTGCCGGGCGAGGATGGGCTCTCTATCTGCCGTCGCCTGCGCAGTCAGAGCAACCCGATGCCGATTATTATGGTGACCGCCAAGGGTGAAGAGGTGGATCGCATCGTCGGGCTGGAGATCGGGGCGGATGACTACATCCCTAAACCGTTCAACCCGCGTGAGCTGCTGGCGCGCATCCGTGCCGTGCTGCGTCGTCAGGCCAACGAGCTGCCAGGCGCGCCGTCACAGGAAGAGGCGATCATCGCCTTTGGTAAGTTCAAGCTGAACCTCGGCACCCGCGAAATGTTCCGTGAAGATGAGCCGATGCCGCTGACCAGCGGTGAGTTCGCGGTGCTGAAAGCGCTGGTGAGCCATCCGCGTGAGCCACTGTCGCGCGATAAGCTGATGAACCTGGCGCGTGGCCGTGAATACAGCGCCATGGAGCGTTCGATCGACGTTCAGATCTCCCGCCTGCGTCGCATGGTGGAAGAAGATCCTGCGCATCCACGTTATATCCAGACCGTCTGGGGCCTGGGCTACGTCTTTGTGCCGGACGGCAGCAAAGCATGAAGCGGCTGCGCTTCTCGCCACGCAGTTCATTTGCCCGCACGCTGCTGCTGATCGTGACCCTGCTGTTCGTCAGCCTGGTCACGACCTATCTGGTGGTGCTGAACTTTGCCATCCTTCCCAGCCTGCAGCAGTTCAACAAGGTGCTGGCATACGAAGTCCGTATGCTGATGACTGACCGGCTGCAGCTGGAAGATGGCACGCAGCTGGAAGTCCCCCCGGCCTTTCGCCGGGAGATCTACCGTGAACTGGGGATTTCGCTGTTTACCAATGCGGCAGCAGAAGAGAACGGCTTGCGTTGGGCGCAGCATTACGAATTCCTGAGCGAACAGATGGGGCAGCAGCTGGGCGGACCGACCGATGTGCGGGTGGAGGTCAACAAGAACTCCCCGGTGGTCTGGCTGAAAACCTGGCTGTCGCCCGATATCTGGGTGCGGGTGCCGCTGACGGAGATTCATCAGGGCGACTTCTCACCGCTGTTCCGCTACACCCTGGCGATTATGCTGCTGGCGATCGGCGGGGCCTGGCTGTTTATCCGCATCCAGAACCGACCCCTGGTGGATCTGGAGCACGCGGCCCTGCAGGTCGGGCGCGGGATTATACCGCCGCCGCTGCGCGAATATGGCGCGTCCGAGGTGCGGTCGGTCACCCGCGCCTTTAACCAGATGGCGGCCGGGGTGAAGCAGCTGGCCGACGATCGCACGCTGTTAATGGCGGGCGTCAGTCACGACCTGCGCACGCCGCTGACCCGTATTCGTCTGGCCACCGAGATGATGGGCGAGCAGGATGGTTATCTGGCCGAATCGATCAACAAAGATATCGAAGAGTGCAACGCCATCATCGAGCAGTTCATCGACTACCTGCGTACCGGTCAGGAGATGCAGACGGAGCGCGCCGACCTTAACAGCGTGCTGGGCGAAGTGGTCGCCGCCGAAAGTGGCTACGAGCGTGAAATCGAAAATGCGGTGATGCCGGAAGAGCTGATGCTGGATATCAACCCGCTGTCGATTAAACGGGCGCTGGCCAATCTGGTAGTAAACGCCGCGCGTTACGGCAATGGCTGGATCAAGGTCAGCAGCGGACGGGAGCTGCATCGCGCCTGGTTCCAGGTGGAGGATGACGGCCCGGGCATCAAGCCGGATCAGCTGGCGCATCTGTTCCAGCCGTTTGTGCGGGGTGACAGCGCCCGCAGCACCAGCGGCACGGGGCTGGGCCTGGCGATTGTGCAGCGTATTATCGATGCGCATCAGGGGTCGCTGGAGATTGGCGAGAGCGAACGCGGGGGATTACGTATCCGCGCCTGGCTGCCGCTGATCGAGAGTATGGCGCTGAGCCATAACCATGGCGGCAACAGCGTTTCGGGCTGATAAAAGCGGCGCGGCAGGCACACTGCCGCGCCGTTTCCTTTAGCGTTGCGGGCCGGCTTTCACCAGCGCAGCGCCTGCGGCGTTGTCGGTGTACTTCGCGAAGTTATCAATGAAGCGCTTCGCCAGATCGTCGGCGGCGGCGGTCCACTTCTCTTCACTCTCCCAGCTACGACGCGGATCGAGCGTGTCACTGTCCAGTTCACCCAGCGATACCGGCATCTGCAGGTTGAAGATCGGCAGCGTTTCCGTCGGCACATCATCCAGCTCACCCGCCAGGATCGCATTGATAATGGCGCGGGTGTTCTTCAGGGAGATGCGTTTGCCACTGCCGTTCCAGCCGGTATTGACCAGATAAGCCTGCGCACCGGACGCCTCCATCCGTTTCACCAGCACTTCCGCATACTGCGTCGGATGCAGCGTCAGGAAAGCCGCGCCGAAACAGGCGGAGAAGGTTGGCGTAGGCGCCGTGACGCCCCGTTCGGTTCCGGCCAGTTTAGCGGTGAAGCCTGACAGGAAGTGATACTGCGTCTGCTCCGGCGTCAGGCGTGAAACCGGCGGCAGCACGCCAAACGCATCGGCGGTCAGGAAAATGACTTTCTTCGCGTGGCCCGCTTTGGAGACCGGCTGCACGATATTGTCGATGTGATTGATCGGGTAGGAAACGCGGGTGTTTTCCGTCTTGCTGCCGTCAGCGTAATCGATGCTGCCATCTTCGCGAACCACCACGTTTTCCAGCAGCGCGTTGCGGCGAATAGCGCGGTAGATCTCGGGCTCAGCCTGCTCAGAGAGGTTGATGGTTTTCGCGTAGCAGCCGCCTTCGAAGTTAAACACGCCATCATCGTCCCAGCCGTGCTCATCGTCGCCAATCAGCTGACGATCGGGATCGGTGGAGAGCGTGGTTTTGCCGGTGCCCGAGAGGCCAAAGAAGACCGCCACATCACCCGCTTTGCCGACGTTGGCTGAGCAGTGCATCGACGCAATGCCTTTCAGCGGCAGCAGGTAGTTCATGATCGCGAACAGACCCTTCTTCATCTCGCCGCCGTACCACGTACCGCCAATCAGCTGCATGCGTTCGGTGAGATTAAAGGCGACGAAGTTTTCAGAGTGCAGCCCCTGCGCCTGCCAGTCAGGGTTGGTGCATTTGGCGCCGTTCATCACCACGAAATCGGGCGTGAAGTCGGCCAGCTCGGCGTCGTCCGGCTGGATGAACATGTTCTTCACAAAGTGCGCCTGCCAGGCCACTTCGGTGACAAAGCGCACGCTCAGACGCGAATCGGCATTCGCGCCGCAGAAGGCATCCACCACAAACAGGCGTTTGCCGGAGAGCTGGCGGGTCACGCAGCTTTTCAGCGCGTCCCAGGTCTCCTGCGACAGCGGCTGGTTGTCGTTTTTGCCGGTGCCCTGATCGTTCCACCACAGGGTATCGCGCGTGGTGTCATCACGTACGATGTACTTATCCTTTGGCGATCGCCCGGTGAAAATCCCGGTATCTACGGCAATCGCACCGCTCTGCGTCAGGGTGCCACGAGCAAAACCTTCGAGGTCCGGGCGCGTCTCTTCCTGAAAGAGCGTGTCGTAATCAGGGTTGTAAACCACTTCCGTGGTATCCACGATGCCCAAAGCGGCAAGGTCTTGCGAGGTCAGGCCGTTAACGCGCATTTTACTGCTCCTTAAATCGGTGTCTGTTCTGCACAGCAGAGATAGGTTGGGATCGTGCCGCCAGCTGTTGCATCGGATACAACCGATGACTGACACGCCCCGGCGCATCGTTGCGGGACGCTGCAACGCGAGCCGGGCTGTTCAGGCATCGGCCCCGGGCTTCCGGGCGTTTGCACGATCGCGCGCAGTTTACTCTTCTGCGTTTCGGGAAAAAGGGCAGTGATCTAAAAATGCGACTCAGGGCGCGTTAAGGCCATGTTTCGAACGTTTAAAAGATGTTATGAAAGTAAAAAAAGATAATTTGTCTGAAAAATTATGGGGATAGCGGGGCGGGGAAAATGGGGCGGCCGGGGCCGCCCGGAGGATTAGTGCAGTCGGTCACTGTTCTCATGCGAGTGGCTGCGGATAGCAGCGATATCGACCGCATCAAACACGTAGTCTGAACCACAGTAGTCACAGTGCATTTCGATTTTGCCATCTTCCGCAATAATCTCATCCACCTCTTCCTGTGGCAGCGTGGTCAGCACTTCACCACAGCGTTCGCGCGAGCAGGTGCATTTGTAGATCACCGGCTGCGGATCGTAGAGCGTAACCTCTTCCTGATGGTAGAGACGCCACAGCGTTTCGTTGGCAGGCAGGTCGATCAGCTCTTCCGTTTTAATGGTTTCAGTCAGCGTGGCCAGATGCTCGAACGCCTCTTTTTCCGTATCCTGCGCTGGCAGCACCTGCAGCAGGATCCCGGCCGCGCCTTTGTCGCTGGTGCGGATAAACAGGCGCGTCGGCAGCTGCTCAGAGCGCATGAAGTAATCTTCCAGGCACGCCGCCAGGGTATCCCCCTCCAGACCAACCACGCCCTGATAGCGCTCACCCTTTTCCGGGGTGATGGTGATCACCAGATAGCCGTTGCCGACCATGCTTTTCAGGGTGCTGTCCGCCGGAATCTCGCCTTTCAGACGCGCCACGCCGCGCAGCTCCTGATTGTTGTTGCCGTTGATGACCGCCAGCGACAGCGGGCCATCGCCCTGCAGCTGCACGGTGATTTCGCCATCAAACTTCAGCGTGGCGGTCAGCAGGCTGGTGGCGACCAGCATCTCACCCAGCAGGGTGTTCACCGGTGCCGGATAGTCGTGGTTCTTCACGGTTTCACGCCAGGTGTCAGAGACGTTCACCAGCTCGCCGCGCACAGCGGCATGTTCAAACAGATAACGGTGCAGTTGATCCTGGACTGACATATTTTTTTCTCTCACTGGAACGGGGTGATGGCGCGTCAGCAAAGACGACGTTATTCATCACCCGATAATTTAAACTTCATCAAATCGCGACGCTCTTTTTTATCAGGTCGCCGATCGGGGTGGGGCATAGTCAGCGCATTAAGCTTGCGCGCCTGCGCCACTTTTTCGCGTTTTTCAATACTGGCCTCGGTTTCCCGATAGAGCTGCTGAGCTTCGCTGGCAGGACGGCGCTGAGTGCTGACTTCTGCCACGATCACCGTGCGTTCGTCGTTGCCCTGACGCAGCGTCAGCTCTGCATTCAGCTCCACCACTTTGCTGGGTTTGCTGCGCTGACCGTTGTAATGCACTTTGCCGCCTTCAATCATCTCCCGCGCAATCGCCCGGGTTTTGTAGAAGCGCGCGGCCCACAGCCATTTGTCGAGGCGGACCTCTTCGCTGTTTTTCTCTTTCATTGCTGCTCCTGACTCAGATCAGCGTCCGGTAATCGCCGGTGGCGCGGTGACGCTGAAAGATTTGCTCAGGACGCCCCGAATCGGGATTCTTTACGCCTAAGCACCCGCCGATGCCCCATAACGTCGCAGCATCCAGAATCACTTCGCTGTCATCGATAAACAGCGTGCGCGGCGCAGAAAAGCCGGTGTGCTGTTGTACCGCCTGCCATAAGCGCTGGTCTTCTTTCGGATACCCAAAGGTATGGGTGGAAAGTAATAAATCAAGGTGCGGCGCTAAACCTGTCTGCGCCAGTTTGACGTCAAGATTATAGGGATGCGCATTGGTCAGCAGGATGGTGCGCTTACCCATGCGACGCAGCGCCTGCAAAAAAGGCAGCGTATCGTCACGCAGCGCGATCCGGCTGCGCATCGCCCAGGTCATGGCACGGATGTCGAGCGCCAGCGCCTCTGACCAGTAATCGAGACAATACCAGTTTAGCGTATGGGCGACGGCCTGATACTTTTCCGCGATGATCGCGTCGGCGTCGGCGCGGGGGATGCCACGCTGCTGGCTCAGCTCTCCGGGCACATGCTCCAGCCAGAAGTGGCGGTCAAACGCCAGATCCAGCAGCGTGCCGTCCATGTCGAGCAGCACGGTATCCATCTCAGACCAGTTAACCATCGCGGGATCTCACCCTGAAAAAAAACCGGGCGACAGGGTAGCACAGAAGGGCAGGGCTCAGAATATTGAGCGCACGCCCTGTAAAGTTCCGAGGTTGTGGTTGAAGCACTTGTCGTAATATTGCTGGATATCGATCATGCGCTGGCGGTTACGGTGCATACGGCGCAGTGCCAGCAGCCCGTTAAACACGCCGCAGATCAGCAGCACCAGCAGCAGCAAAACGGTGCCCAGATAGCGCCACTGCGCCATGGCATCCGGCTCGTTGTGCAGCGCGATATGACGCGTGCCGTTGGCATCGGTTGAGATGCTGGTGATGATGCCGCTGGCGCTGAAAGGCGTGTGCAGCAGCATGGCGGAGAGACGCTGCAGCTCGCGCCACTGAGAAGGTGGATCGAGGTCGAACAGCGACACGGTTGGCTGAGGCTGATTCACCAGCTGACGTCCCTCGTCGCTGACGATCAGGAAGCCACCCGGCGGCGGGCTGTTAAGATTCTCGGCCGCCCGGCGGGTTTCGCGGAAGAAGAAGGTCGAGGTGGCGGTATTCACCAGATTTTCCAGCGCTTCCGCACTGACCGGGCGCAGCAGCACGTTCATGCCGTTGAGCTGGCCGGAGTCCGCCCGGCGCATCAGCGCTTCCCAGTCTTTGGCGTTGCCCAGATTCACCAGCGCATTCTTCAGGCGCATACAATCCTGCGGCTGATTACAGAGATCCTGCGTCTTCATTACCAGATCGGAGAAATCATCCAGCAGGATCATGCCGGACTTCTGAATCGCCGAAGCCAGCTGCGGGTTCAGTTTGGGATCGGTATTGGTTTCCGGATGCAGCTGCTTTGTGGTGGTTTCCAGCAGCGCCGAGGCTTTATCGATAATATCCGACTGAGGCTGTGGCAGCGGCGTGGCGTTGTTCCAGTAGACCGCCGAGCAGTCAAACGGCATATAGGCGTAGCTGCGGTTGCTCTGATAGTTATCCGGCACCGAACACATCCCGGTGCCGCTGACTTTCAGGCTGTCGCCGATGTTCAGGGCCACCCCGCTGAGTTTATCGACGCTGCTGACTTCCAGGCTGTCAGTGCCTCTGGCCCAGGCCAGGCTCAGTTTCACCGGCATGCTGAGCGGGATCCAGGTGACCAGCATCGTCAGCACCATCAGCGACCCGCAGGCCAGCACCACGTTTTTCCGCCAGCGCTGGATCGGAAAGTTTTTCACTTCATCCTGCAGCGACAGGAAGCGGCCCTGACGCACCACCTGACGATTAAGGTAGATCTCCACGTCGGTAATCTGACCAAGATCGTGGGCGACATAAGGCTGCCAGTGCGGCGGATAGGCGAGGTCGATAATTCCCAGGGTGATGTTGCTCTGCTCCTGGTTTGACTCGCTGAACAGACCCCAGCGTTTCGGCGCGCCGCGCAGACAGTGGATATCGCGCAGGCCGCGCTCGCCGGGAACGCGATAGAGCAGCCACAGGCTGGCCGCAATCATCACGGTACCGGTCAGCACCAGCCAGATCATCAGGGTGGCGGGCACGAGCAGGCTGAAGAAGAACAGTAAAAAGGCCAGGGAGATCGTCACCGCTTCACGCGTGCCGTCGGGACGCGACAGCCGGTACTCTTCCGGCGTCTCTTTGCGCACCTTCAGCAGCTCGATATTTTCCGTTTCCGCCTTGCGGATTGAGGCGTTGGTCGACATCGGACGCATCAGCGTCGGCAGCGACTGCTGATCCACGGCGTAGTCGGCCAGCGAGTGGCCGTTCAGCGAGATCACCAGCGGAATGGATTGGGTACGGATCAGCTCAACGTAGTTTTCGTCGGTGATGTACTGCTCCCACAGCGGCGGCAGATGAACTTCAACTTCATCCAGGTAGTAGCGCCATTTGTGCGGGTCGTCAGTTGAGAGGCCGTAGCGGGTAATCGCCCGGGTAACCGGATAGACATTGTTGCTCTGCGCCGTCAGCGTCAGACGCTCCGATGTCCTGCGTTTGTCGGTGGTAACCGAGGTGCGGGACTGCTTTTCCAGCGCGGCGACATACTTGTCGACGGCTTCGCGCTCCTGAGCAGAGAGTTTACGGCAGGGCGGACTGATAAATGGCAGTGGTTTCGCCAACGGCGGGCGATGCCGCATAGCGTACCAGAACCCAATACCTGCCAGGATTGAACAGGTCAGCACTATGGCCAGGATCATAAAGATTGTGCTCATGCTCTGCTCAACTCAGCCAAAATGCTGCCTTCACTTTTAACTTACGCTCCCGGTTATGCGCACGGTCAGCGCGGCACAGCGGAAGATTATATAACCCCGAGGTGTCAGGCATCTGATGAAATAGTGCCAGCGTATATCTGATTAGCATTTGTTAAACCATGCCTTGTCCGAATGGTAACCGGCTCAGACTGGATTAAATATCGGTATTATCTGAAACTTATCGCAGCATATTGACTAATGCAAATTTAGTCTTAACTGATAACTAAAGGCTGTTATTCAATCGTCAGAATCTATGTAACGATGACGCCCTTGTCTGACTGTCGCACAATTGCCTGTGGTTAGGTATGCTAATTTGCGCCCGCCAGGAGGCGCAGAATAATTTTGAGGCTGATATGAAAATTCCAAAAAAACCTGACATCCTCAATATCACCGCCGTGGCGCGTTCGCGGTTATTCACGATTGAATCGGTCGACCTGGCCTTCAGTAATGGCGCGCGTCGCGTTTATGAGCGTATGAAGCCCTCAGAACGGGAAGCCGTGATGATTGTGCCGATTATCGACGATCATCTGATCCTGATTCAGGAATACGCCGTCGGACTGGAAACCTATGAACTTGGTTTCCCGAAAGGGCTGATCGATGCCGGAGAAACCGTCAACGAAGCCGCGGTGCGTGAACTGAAGGAAGAGGTCGGTTTTGGCGCGCGCGATCTGACGACGCTGGGCAAACTCACGCTGGCCCCCTCCTATTTCTCCAGCAAAATGAACATCGTGGTGGCGGAAGGGCTGTATGCAGAGAGGCTGGAAGGGGATGAGCCGGAGCCGCTGATTGTTCACCGCTGGCCGCTGAGCGATATGCTGTCTCTGCTGGCAGAGCCCGATTTCCGCGAGGCGCGCAACGTCAGTGCGCTGTTTATGGCCCGCGAATGGCTCGTCAGACAGGGACGACTGAGTTACTGATTGCGCCAGCCGGCAGCCGGCGCAATCAGCAGAGAAAGCACGGAATCAGTCCGTCAGCGCGCCTGCCTGCCGCGCCAATAACCGCCGGAACAGGGGCGCCGCGACCAGATAAATCAGGCAGGCGACGATTAACGAGTTGAAGACCGGTACGCCGCGCTCGATAAACAGGCCGGTGGCCGCGCCTGCGAGGCTGGCGATCAGCGCCGGCCAGCCGATCGACGCCGAAACGGGCGGCAGGGCATTCTCTGCGCGGCCCAGCGCAAGCGTCTGGCGGCTGGTTTTCAGCACGTAGTAATCAATAATCATTACCCCCAGCACCGGCGGGAAGACCACACCCAGCAGCTCCAGGAAATCGACGAACCGGTCGAGGATCCCCAGAATCGAACAGAGTGTCCCGAGTATCCCCAGCAGCAGCGTAATCACCTGATAGCGCGGCTTGTAGCCCGTCACGCCCTCAATGGCATTAGTGATGCCCAGCGTGGAGGAGTAGAGATTCAGATCGTTGACGCGCAGGGTAGAAAAGACCACCGCGAACAACCCCAGGGTGCTGGTGGTCTGCGTAATGATGGCGATGATGTCGGAGGTCTGCAGCTCTCTGGCGACCAGAATCGCCAGGCCATTGATCCCATATTCACCCGCCAGAATAGTCAGCAGCGTAATGGCGAACACATCCCTGCCGTTGCGTGAGAAACGGGTCAGATCCGGCGTCATCAGGCTGGCCAGGATCGCGCCGCCAATCACCATGGTAATCGCCGCGCTGACGGTAATGGGGTCGGCCGCCACCGCGGGTTGAGCAACAGGGCCAGCCTGACCGTGGAAGGCGTGCCAGAAAATCCAGCCCACCAGCGCAATAAAGAGGGGAACGGCAATGCGGGCGGTAAACCGCAGCGCCCGGAAGCCAAAGGTCACCAGCAGAGTCAGGACACCCCCCGACAGCGCCGCCGCTTCGGCGAAACTGAGTTTACCGTCCAGCGCATAGCTCAGCGACCGGGCGAAGACCGCATTCTGAATGCCAAACCAGCCCAGCAGGCTGACCGCCACCAGCAGACCAATCAGCACCGAACCGTGACGGCCAAAACCGCACCAGCGCGCCAGCAGGCTGCCGGGCAGGCCTTCGCGCATCCCGGCATAGCCGAGCGCAAACGTCAGCACACCGAACAGCAGACTCGCCAGGGTAATCGCGGTAAAGGCTTCCCCCGTGGACATTCCGTTGCCCAGCACCGCACCGAGCATAAACTGGTCCAGCGCCGTCAGCATCCCCATGTGCACAATCGCGACGCTGAGCAGCGAAAGTCGTTTGTTTTCAGGCACGCGGCTCAGGGGATAATCGTCAAATTTACTCACTACAGGGTTTCCTTACCGGTTTAAATAAAAATAACGCCAGCGCTGAGAAAGCGTTCCGGCAGATAACTTTCCAGCGATTCTGCATAGCAGTAGCTCTCAAATTGCTGAAGCGAATGCACCCCGGCTTTCTGATAAAGCGTCGTGATGCGGTTGCTGATGGTTTTGACGCTGAGGTTATAGATACGCGCAATCTCTTTGGCATTGAACCGCCGCAGCAGCAGGAAGATGACATCCAGTTCGGCGGAGGTAAACAGCGGATGCGCCAGCCGCGTGGTCAGCACGGACGCCTTCTTTTGATCGATAAAGCGCATCGCGGAGAGATTATCGACCGGGCGCGCATTCCAGATACAGCCCAGCAGCTGCTTATTGTGGTCGAACACCGGGTATTTTTCGCTGATAAAAGGGGAGAGGTAGTTATTACCGTACCAGTAATGCGTTTCAATCACGGCGACACTGCCTTTAGCCGCTTCAGCCTGCTGGTCGTGCTCGCAGAACTGATCGGCACAATCGCTCCAGGGGGTAGGAAATTCATTATCCTTTTTTCCCTCTAAGCGATAATTTTCAGGCGTCGCCGTGTACTTTCTGGCCGCTTCATTCATATAAAGATGCTGTGAAGTCGCATCCTTAAATCCCCACGGGGTCGGTAACAGATCCATTGTTGTGGCGAATGGGGCGATAAATTCATCGATACTACGGTAGGGGCTATCCATGGCACCTCGCTGAAATGATTCAGATTATAATCGTTTTGCCAGATAGTAGCGCGCGTAGCGCTCTGCATAGCCTTCCTGTTCGCCATACACGCGATAACCTAATTTCTCGTAGAAACCGCGAGCCTGGAAGCTCAGTGTATCTACCACTGCCATATGACAGTGCCGGTTGCGCGCTTCCTCTTCCGCTGCCTGCATCATCTGACGCCCTGTGCCATGCATGCGCTGCGCTTCCGCTATCCAGAAATAGTGGATATCGAGCGTGCCGCACCAGGTATGCGCTAACAGGCCACCCTGAATATTTTTTTCATCGTCATACAAAATAACATTCAATGTTTTCATATTGATGTCAGCGAAACCACTATTATGCTGCCAGAGCTGCTGAATAATATATTCTTCACTTTTCTGGTCAGGCACATCGCCAATTTTAATTTCCATATACAAACAGTTTCCGCGAATAATTAAATAAGAGCAATTCGACAGGTTTCTTATCACGATAAAAAGTGAGGCGCAAGAGCCAATATCCCCCCTGTTATACGAAGCGGTAACTATTATGCTGGTCCGGCGTATTGAGTTGCCATGCAATCTGTTTTATCCGCTGGCACCAGGGAAACGCGATTTTCAGCACTATAATAAAATGCGCCTGACTTGCTTGTGAGATGCGCGAATAAGCAGGACGCCCGTTGCCTTATAACATAAGGCTGAAAAAATGCCGGTCACCAAGGTGGGCGGCATTTTTTTATGCGTGACGCTGCTGAACCTCTGCTTTTTCTGCCTGACGCCTGTCACTGAACCCCCACCGATCCCGCCAGCAGAAAGCCAGTCCTTATCCGGTATGCGTCGCCGTCGGCAGGAAAAACGCGGGCAGCGATGGGAAACATCCTCCTCTATTCCTGATGCTGCGCGCGGCAATCGCCAGGCAAAAAAAAGCCGATCGTCACTGCGATCGGCTTGGGTTATTTCACACGTCAGCGGTTACATCAGAACAGCTCGTGACTCTCGCCATTATCCATGATGGTGGTGCCCACATCATGCACCGAATATTCGGTCGGCTGGGTGCCATTGATGAAATATTCCTGACGGGTATTACCGCCACCGTTGGCCAGCTTACCGGTGCTGCGGTCGATGGTGACCGTCACCACGCCTTCCGGTGGCGTTAACGGCTGCACCGGAACGCCTTCCAGCGCGCTCTTCATAAACTCATCCCACGCCGGTTGCGCACTCTTCGCGCCGCCTTCATAGCCCGAAATCTGATCGGGAATGGCACCGGAGAGCGTGCTGCGGCCCAGATCGCGGCGCGCATCGTCGAAACCGATCCAGACCGAAGTCACCACACCCGGGCCGTAACCGGAGAACCAGGCATCTTTCGAGCTGTTGGTGGTACCGGTTTTACCGCCGATATCATTACGCTTAAGGTCGCGGCCGGCACGCCAGCCGGTTCCCATCCAGCCCGGTTCGCCGAAGATATTACTGTTCAGCGCGCTCTTGATCAGGAAGGTGAGCGGGGTGTTGATAACATGAGGCGCATACGCCTGACCGCCCTGCTGGGCCTGAGCCGGCACCTGCTCCAGCGCAGGCTGAGGCACCGCCTGATTCTGGTTCGCGTTTGAGGCCGCGACGTTTTCAACGCTCTCTTCGTTCAGCGCCAGCGCTTTCTTGGTTTCACCGTAGATCACCGGCAGATTGCACTGTGGACAGGCGATCTTCGGTTTCTCTTCGAACACGATGTTGCCCTGTTCATTCTCAATCCGCGTGATGAAGTAGGGATCGATCAGGAAGCCACCGTTCGCCATCACGGAGTAGCCGCGTACCACCTGTAACGGGGTGAACGAGGCGGCGCCCAGCGCCAGTGACTCGGTGTGAATGATGTTCTGCGCCGGGAAACCAAAGCGCTGCAGATACTCTGCGGCGTAATCCACGCCCATCGCACGCATCGCACGCACCATCACCACGTTTTTCGACTGACCCAGACCCTGACGCAGACGAATCGGACCATCATAGGTTGGCGGTGAGTTCTTGGGACGCCAGTCCGCACCGGCACCGGCATCCCAGCGGGAGATCGGCACATCGTTAAGAATCGAGGCGAGCGTTAACCCGCGATCCATTGCCGCGGTGTAGAGGAACGGCTTGATGTTAGAACCGACCTGGCGCAGCGCCTGGGTTGCACGGTTAAACATGCTCTGGTTAAAGGCAAAACCGCCCACCAGCGCGCGCACTGCACCATCATCAGGATCGAGTGAAACCAGCGCCGAGTTGACATCCGGCACCTGGCCGAGCCACCAGTCGTCACCGACTTTGCGTACCCAGATCTGCTGGCCGGCCTGCAGAACCTGCGTCACGCTTTTCGGCGTTGGCCCCTGCACGGTGTCGGACTTGTAAGGACGCGCCCAGCGAACTCCGGCTAACGCCAGCGACACGTTGCTGCCATCTTTCAGCATCACCGTCGCTTCATCGCTGCGCGCCTCGGTGACCACGGCCGGATGGAGCGGGCCATAGACCGGCAGCGTCTTCAGCGTGTTCTCAATCTTTGTCTGATCCCAGGCAGGCTCGCCCACTTTCCACAGCACGCGCGTCGGACCGCGATAGCCATGACGCATATCGTAGGCCATGACGTTGTTGCGCACTGATGTCTGAGCGGCTTCCTGCAGGCGACGGGTCACGGTGGTGTAGACCTTGTAGCCGTCGGTATAGGCATTGTCACCGTAACGCTTCACCATCTCCTGGCGTACCATCTCGCTGAGATAGGGCGCAGAGAAGGCGATTTCCGGTCCGTGATACTTCGCGACCAGCGGCGTGTTGCGGGCTTCGTCATACTGCTGCTGGGTGATGTAATGCTGATCCAGCATACGTGCCAGCACGACGTTGCGGCGCGACAGGGCACGGCTCGGCGAGTAAAGCGGGTTAAAGGTCGAAGGGGCTTTCGGCAGACCGGCGATCATCGCCATTTCACTCAGCGACAGCTGGTCAACCGGCTTACCAAAATAGACCTGCGAGGCGGCCCCGATGCCGTAAGCCCGGTAGCCCAGATAGATCTTGTTCAGGTAAAGCTCAAGGATCTCATCTTTATTCAGCAGCTGCTCAATGCGGATCGCCAGAAACGCTTCCTTTATTTTACGCATCAGGGTGCGTTCCGGACTCAGGAAGAAGTTACGGGCCAGCTGCTGCGTAATGGTACTGGCACCCTGGGAGGCATGACCGGAGACCAGCGCAATGCTGGCCGCACGGAAAATCCCCACCGGATCCACGCCGTGGTGCTCATAAAAGCGGCTGTCTTCGGTGGCGATAAACGCTTTTACCATCACCGGAGGAACCTGCTGCAGCGTCAAAGGAATACGGCGCATCTCGCCATACTGGGCGATCAGATCGCCATCGGCGCTGTAAACCTGCATAGGGGTCTGCAGACGCACATCTTTCAGCGTGTTGACGTCAGGCAGCTGCGGCTCTATGTATTTGTATAAACCATAAATCGAGCCAGCTCCCAACAGGATGCAACACACTGCAAGGATCAATAAATACTTTACGAACTTCACCTGGAATTTCCCATCTGTTGTCGTTT
>Ga0308156_1000513_pt1 | contig 75836 bp, 67 predicted proteins | sample PhyAR2_FD_201041 | JGI IMG/M metagenome (GOLD analysis project Ga0308156, IMG submission 201041) | Phyllosphere microbial communities from UC Gill Tract Community Farm, Albany, California, United States - DLSL A.R2 | ecosystem: Host-associated > Plants > Phyllosphere > Unclassified | place: USA... | reverse complement strand
AAAAACTTGAACTGAAAAAGTTTGATCCGGTTGTACGTCAGCATGTGATCTACAAAGAAGCTAAAATTAAATAATTTTAGTGGATTTAAGAAAACCCAGCTTCGGCTGGGTTTTTTTTATTCTAAAACACCCCCACATGGTGATAGTCGCCATTGTAAGATGGCAAACTGTCTTTAACGCTGGGGAATGAAATGCCAGAACTACCAGAAGTCGAAACTAGCCGTCGAGGGATTGAGCCCTATTTAGTCGGTAATTCAATTGAACATCTTGTGGTGCGCCAACCTAAGCTTCGTTGGCCGGTTTCTGATGAGTTACTTCGATTAAGTGATAAGCCTGTGCTTAGCGTGCAGCGTCGTGCTAAGTATTTGCTGATTGAACTAGCCGATGGATGGATTATTGTTCATCTCGGTATGTCTGGTAGCGTACGTATCCTGCCCGCAGATGAGCCTCCCCAAAAGCATGATCACGTCGATATGATTCTATCGAGCGGTATGATGCTGCGCTATACCGACCCACGCCGTTTTGGCGCATGGCTTTGGTGCAAGGATTTAGATTCATCCAATGTCCTTGCCCATCTCGGCCCTGAGCCGCTCAGCGATGAGTTTAACGGTGATTACCTGTTCCGTAAGTCGCGTAGTAAGAAAACCGCCGTGAAGGCGTGGCTAATGGATAATAAAGTGGTTGTCGGCGTAGGGAACATCTACGCCAGTGAATCATTATTTACTGCGCGTATCAGCCCCGATAGACCCGCCGGCGATTTGACTCAAGCAGATGCCGAAGTATTAGTCGCGACGATCAAGGCGGTGCTGCTGCGTTCTATTGAGCAGGGCGGTACAACGCTAAAAGACTTTTTGCAGTCAGATGGAAAACCTGGGTATTTTGCGCAGGAACTACAAGTTTATGGCCGCGCTGGAGAAGCCTGCAGGGTATGTGGCGAGAAAATATTGAGTGGAAAACATGGGCAGCGTACGACGTTCTTTTGCCCTCGCTGCCAGAAATAACCGTTATGCGAGTTTTTCACCTAATGCCTGAGCAATCTGCTCGGGCACAAATGGCGCGATATCTCCGCCATGACGAGCGACTTCTTTGACAAGCGATGATGAGATAAATGACCATTCTTTTGATGGCATCAAAAAGACGCTTTCAAGCGTAGGCATCAAGTGGCGGTTCATGTTTGCGAGCTGCATCTCATATTCGAAATCAGATACTGCTCTTAAACCACGTACCAGAATATGGGCATTCTGGTGCTGAGCGAAATGTGCCATCAGCTCACTAAAACCTAAGACTTCAACGTTAGGAAGATGAGCCGTTACTTGTGTTGCTAAGGCCACTCGCTCTTCCAGAGTAAACATAGGCTTTTTGCTCGGGCTGGCTGCGATCGCTAAGATAACATGATCAAACATGCTGGCTGCACGAGTGACTAAATCCAGGTGGCCATTGGTCATGGGATCGAAAGTGCCGGGGTAGATGGCGCGCTTTTCCATGGTTTTGCTTCTCAGTGTGTCTTTACGGGAAGATAGGGTTCAAGCAAGTGTAACAGTTTCTGCAATGCGCCTTGGTTTTGATAAAGCACCTCAACGGCGTGGCGACCATAGTAATTACGATAATCTTCATCGGTGAGCAGCGTGGTCACTTCTTTTACTAAAGACGCGGCATCTGTCACGGTAATTAAACCATCGGCTTGTTCTAGTCTTGCGCATATATCTTTAAAGTTGATGGTGTGCGGCCCCATTAGCACGGGAATAGCATGCGCAGCAGGTTCCAGAGGATTATGACCACCGCGTTCCACAAGGCTTCCGCCAACAAAAGCGAGATCGGCGATCCCGTAAAGTAACATCAATTCGCCCATAGTATCCCCGATCACGACCTGTGTTTTTGTTGACGGAATTTCACCCGATGAGCGCGTTATATAGGATAGGCCGGCCTGTTGGGTGAGTTCTATCGCATCGTTAAAACGTTCAGGATGGCGAGGAACCAGAATGAGTAATAGCTCTGGGAAATGCTTTAAAAGCTGTTTATGAGCCTCAATTAAAATATCTTCCTCGCCTTCATGCGTGCTAGTTGCGATCCATACCTGGCGATGCGGTGCCCACTGTCGGCGTAGTGTGACTGCTTTGGCGGCCAGTTGTGGGGTCACTGAGATATCAAACTTTAAACTTCCCGTAACCGCTAACTGCGAGGGTTTCAAACCTAAAGAGATAAAACGCTCACCGTCTTCCTGATTCTGGGCGGCGATTAAGGTAATACGGCGCAGGATGTCGCGTATAAAACCGCCCAGTTTGGCATAGCCTTTGGCTGAACGTGCTGATAAACGTGCATTAGCAATAACCAGCGGGATTTGGCGCTTGTTGAGTGCTGTAATAAGGTTCGGCCATAGCTCGGTTTCCATAATCAAAACGAGTTTAGGATTGACGCGATCCAGAAAACGATTGATGGAGCCGGGTAGGTCGTAGGGTAGGTAAACATGCTGCACATCTTTACCAAACGCCGACTGTACACGCTCTGAGCCTGTAGGGGTCATGGTTGTGACCGTGATCGGCAGAGTTGGGTAACGATGACGCAATGCTCGAACTAAAGGGATCGCGGCGAGTGTTTCTCCGACCGAGACCGAATGCAACATGATCCCGCCTGAGAGCATTTTGTTTGAGCAGAAGCCATAGCGCTCCGCCCAACGTTTTCTATAGGCTGGAGCCTTACGACCACGCATCCATAATCTGATCCAAATGAGTGGCTGGATTAGGTAAAGCAGTATGGTGTAAAGCGTTTGAAGCATAAGAGGTTTGCATGGTAGGGAAACTTGGTTGGGATTCTAAGTATTTAAGTAGGGCAAAGCCATCATTTTTGGACTGCAACTACCTGAAAAACTGATAAATCCACTTCAACTCATTGTTAATAATGTGGTTTTTTAGAACGTTATATTATTAATTGAGAGTTTCAACGCAATCGATAAAATTTCAGAGGAGTCTGTTTTTCTTTACGATTTAAATTGCACCTATCTTTATGATTTTATGAGGTAATTTAAATCACATCTGAAATAATGGATTCGGCTACTACGGTAACTAGTGGTATAATAGAAAATTATAAACGCAGAATATTTTATCAGTGAATTGGTTGCTGTAGAGCCAAGGGCGGTAGCATGTCTGATCGAGTAGCCCTAAACCCAAAATTGCGCATACAGTGTCTTATAACCGGATAGGTAAGAGCGGCAAGTGGATAAACAATATAAAAGAATACTAGTCATCAAACTCAGGTTTCACGGCGATATGCTGTTGACGACACCTGTCATTAGCACCCTGAAGCAAAACTATCCAGATGCCCAGATTGATGTCTTATTATATGAAGACACTATGCCAATTCTTTCAGAGAATCCTGAAATTAACGCGCTTTACGGAATCAAAAACAGAAAGACGCCGACGCTCGAAAGATTGAAGAACGTTTTTGCTACGATAGGCGTATTAAGAAAGAATCACTATGATTTAGTCGTTAATCTCACTGATCAATGGCCTGTTGCCTTTTTGGTGCGATGCTTACAGACAAAAAATAAAATTTCCCTCCAGTTTCAACATCGTCGTTCTGTTTTATGGACAAGCTGTTTTCGCGAGTCTGTTCCTCCGCAGGGGTCACATATTGTTGAGCGTAATCTTTCCACGCTCGCTCCCCTCGGTTTGAAAAAAGTGGTGACCGAAACCACGATGGGCTATCAACCAGAGCATTGGAATAATATCCAAAATAAACTTTCTGAGCTTGGCGTCGATAGCCATCGGTATGTGGTCATTCAACCAACCGCACGTCAGGTGTTTAAATGTTGGGATGAAGAGAAATTTTCTGCGGTGATTGATGCATTAGAGGCACGCGGGTATCGAGTTGTGCTGACTTCTGGGCCTAGCGCTGGAGATATAACTTGCGTTAATAAAATTAAAAATCACTGCCAGAATAAGCCAGTTACTGAATTGGCGGGCAAAACTTCGTTTCCTGAGCTCGCGGCTTTGATCGATCATGCGGCATTATTCATCGGTGTTGATTCTGCGCCGATGCATATTTCTGCAGCGCTAAAAACGCCGATCATTTGCTTATTTGGTGCAACCGATCATCGATTTTGGCGGCCATGGAGCGATAACTTTATTATGTTTTGGGCTGGCGATTATCAGCCTATGCCTAAACGTGAAGATCTCGATCGTCACCATAAATACTTATCGTGTATTCCAGCAAGTGAAGTCATTGAGGCTACAGAAAAACTACTGAAAAGTAGCTCCAATGAATCCATGTCTAGGAATGGCTCATTATGAATATTGCGTTTTGTTTATATAAATATTTTCCCTATGGCGGATTGCAGCGTGATTTTTTACGTATTGCTTTGGCCTGTCAGGCTCGTGGGCATCATATCCGTGTTTATGCGATGTCATGGGAAGGGGAACGGCCTGAGCAGTTTGAGTATATACAGGTGCCAACCAGCGCACACACGAATCATGGGCGTAATAAAGAATACAGTGACTGGGTAAGCCAAGAGCTTCAGCGTAATCCTGCTGATGTCATCGTGGGCTTCAATAAGATGCCTGGCCTAGATTATTACTATGCAGCTGACGTGTGCTATGCAGAAAAAGTAGAGCAGGAAAAAGGCTTTTTATATCGCCTTACGTCGCGTTACAAGCATTATGCAGAGTTTGAGCGTGCGGTATTTTCCAATGATAGTCGCGCTGAATTGTTGATGTTAACGGGTAAACAAATCGCTGATTTTAAAAAACACTATCAGACGAAACCTGAGCGTTTTCACATTGTGCCCCCTGGGATTTCTTTAGATAGAAAATACGATTATCGGCCAGCTAATGCTCGCGAAGATTTTCGGCAGAGAAATCATACAGAGCAAGATGAGCTTTTGATTTTGCAAGTTGGGTCTGATTTCAAACGTAAAGGGGTTGATAGAACGTTACGTGCCGTTTCAGCCTTGCCAGCGGAAATTAAAGCAAAGACCAAGCTTATCGTTGTTGGACAAGATAAGCCGAAACGCTATCAGGCGTTGGCAGAGAAACTGGGTATCGCATCTCAGGTGGCATTCTATTCTGGCCGCGATGATATTCCCGAGCTAATGGCTGCGGCAGATATACTCATGCATCCAGCGTATCAGGAGTCGGCAGGCATTGTTTTAATTGAAGCGATTGCGGCTGGGCTCCCAGTAATAACCACAGAAACCTGTGGTTATGCACATCATGTTGCAAGCGCTGAATGCGGAGTCGTTATTTCTGAACCGTTTGAACAAAATGCTTTAAATGGAGCCTTAGCTCGTGGATTAGGCAATAAGCAACTTAGAGCAACATGGTCTGAACACGCTAAAAAATATGCAGATAGTGAAGATCTGTACAGTCTGCCAGAAAGGGCTGCCGATCTCATTTTAGGTGGCAAAAATGATTGAGTTAAAAGAGCCCTTAACCACCTTGTGGAAAGGGAAAGATCCTTTTGTTGAAGTCGAAAAGCTTCAGGGGGAGGTATTTCGGGCTTTAGAGACTCGTCGTACATTGCGTTTCTCTCTAGCAGATAAATCATATTTTATTAAGATCCACTATGGCACAACGCTAAAAGAAGTCTTAAAAAATTTAATCTCCTTCCGCATTCCCGTATTAGGTGCCGATCGTGAATGGAAAGCGATTCACCGTTTATACCAGTTAGATGTTGATACCATGACTGGGGTTGGGTTTGGTCAAACAGGGATCAATCCACTGACGCGCAAATCTTTCATCATTACTGAGGATTTGGCTCCAACAATCAGTTTGGAAGACTATTGTGCCGATTGGGCACTAAACCCGCCTGATTTCGGTATCAAGCGTATGTTGATAAAACGACTTGCGACGATGGTTAGAAAAATGCATCGTGGTGGCGTGAATCATCGGGATTGCTATATTTGCCATTTCTTACTTCATTTGCCGTTCAACGGTGAAGAGAGCCAGCTAAAGCTGTCGGTTATCGATTTACATCGTTCTCAGATCCGTTCACACGTTCCAAAACGCTGGAGAGATAAGGATCTGATTGGACTGTATTTTTCATCTTCTAATATTGGTCTAAGCAAAAAAGATATTCTTTATTTTCTAAAAATCTATTTTGATGCGCCTTTACGTACAATCTTGGTACAAGAGAAAGCGTTGTTAGAAAAGGCGATAGTTAAATCTGAGAGAATAAAAGAACGAACCATACGAAAGTCGCTATGATCAACACTTTTAGTGTATTGATAGGATAGGTGAGAAACCATGTTTTTCAATGAAGAACAGTACATAAAAGAAGTCATAACGTACTCGGGAAACAATGGATGTGATAACAGTCATAGCCTAAATATTGCATATGGAACAGATAAGAATTTTCTATTCGGTTGTGCAGTATCAATCACGTCCATACTAATAGAAAATAAAGATTTAGATTTTAGTTTTCATGTTTTTACGGACTCATTTACTGAGGACGATCGGACGAAATTTAAAGCTTTATCAGAACAATATAAAACGAACATCTCAATTTACTTAGTCAATGCAGCGAATCTCAAGTCATTGCCTGAGAACAAACTTTGGACATATGCCATCTATTTCAGATTTATTATTGCAGATTACTTTAGCGATAAACTAGAACGCATTGTCTATGTTGATTCTGATGTCGTGTGTAATGGCTCAATACGTGATCTTAGCACTCTTTCTCTGGACGGGGTCGTTGCTGCAGGGGTGACTGAGCGTGACGAGAGTTGGTGGCGCCAGCGTGCTGAAACATTAGGGGACCGTCAGATTGCTAATGGGTACTTCAACACAGGCGTATTAGTGATTAATGTACCTGAATGGAAAAGGCTGGATGTCAGCACGTTAGCAATGAAATCACTCAACGATCAGAATATTAGAAGTAAGCTAACCTATTATGATCAGGATGTTCTCAATATGGTTTTGGCTGGCCGTGTATTGTTTTTAGATAAGATATATAACACACAGTTCAGCTTAAATTATGAGCTTAAAAAGAACTGTGAAAATCCAATAACGGAAAGCACAGTATTTATCCATTACATTGGCCCGACAAAGCCTTGGCACGAGTGGGCTCAATATCCCAGTGCAACCCCTTTTTATCAAGCTAAGAAACGCTCCCCGTGGGATACCGTGCCGCTGATGAAGCCGAAGAGTAGCAGTCAATTTCGCTATTGCGCAAAACATAAGTTTAACCAGCGTAAATCCTTTGAGGGCACCTACTTTTACTTTATGTATTTCATAAAGAAAATGCTTGGATAAAGAACAATATTAACATTCGGATTTTTTCATGATAGTTAGTAAAAACATTAAAAATTTCAAAGTCTACATTAAAGACAACAATGAAATTTATGAAAATATTTTCAGAGATTTTCTAAATAATAATCTTGATGTCATCAAAGTATTCCGCAGTATTGAAGATACAAAGGTATCACTGATTAATACCCCTCACGGTAAATTTGTATTTAAAGTCTTTGCGCCAAAAGAAAAAAAGGCTGAGCGCTTTTTTAAATCTTTTGTGAAGGGCGACTATTATCTTAATCTATTACTTCAAACGGATAGAGTAAGAAATGAGGGGGTGACATTCCCTAATGATTTTTATCTGCTAGCAGAGAAGAAAATATTTAATTATGCTAGCGTATTTATCATGTTAATTGAGTTTGTCGATGGCGTTGAGCTTTCTGATGTTCAGGATTTTGATGAGAATATCCGTACTGAAATTCAGTCTAAGATGATCGAACTGCATCAGCATAATATGGTCTCAGGCGATCCTCACAAAGGGAATTTTATCTTATCTCAAGATGGCGTTAGAATTATTGACCTGTCTGGGAAAGCATGCAATGCAAAGCGAAAAGCAAAAGACAGAATTGATATGGAAAGGCATCTTAATATCCGCAATACGGTTAATGATTTTGCCTATTTCTCTGTTGTTTATAGAAATAATTTACGCCAAAAAATAAAAGCTATAAAAGCCAAGGTGAAAATGTTTCTGGGTTTAAAAAAACGTAAAGTCTGAGTTAACCCTATGAGTGATTTCAAATATATTACAAGACAGGATGTAGACTCTCTTATTAATGAGAGGAAACATGATAGTGCTGTTATTTTTCTTTCAGGGCCGACCTCGGTTAATACACCAATTTCATTGTTAAAAGAATCAGATGTTATTTCGGTGAATGGATCAGCTCGTTATTTGATTGAGAATGATATTAAACCATTTATTTATGTTTTAACAGATGACCGATTCTTAATCCAAAAAAATGATGACTTCAAGTTTTTCGTTAAGAACAGCCAATATACTATAGTCAATTGTGATGTATTTGAAAAAGCTAGCTTGGAAGATAAGCGATTTTTACAAGAAAATTGCTTCATCATGAAGATGCTTTATAAAAGAGAGAAAGGCGGTTTCTTAAAAAAGATACGATTTAAAATTTTGTCAATGAGAAATAAAAATATTTTAATTGACGTACCAGTATCTAAAAGAAGAAGATTGGTTGGATTCAGCTTAGACATTAGCGATGGATATTGCTCTTGTCATACCGTGGCCTATGCAGCCATCCAGATTGCCTATAGTTTGCGTTACACTAAGATCATTTGTTCTGGCTTGGACTTGGTTGATTCGTGTTCTCGCTTTTATGATAAGAATGGTGAGCCGTCTATGCCGTCAGAGCTTAGCAGAGATCTAGGTAAAATTATCCCATTCTTTATTTTTATGAAAGATAACGTTAAAGATATCAACATATATAATTTATCAAACAATACGGCCATTGATTACAAAATTATACCGTATTTAGACGTAAATAATTAATCAGCTTTAGCTGTTTTATCAAGAAATTTTATCGGAGTATCATCAGTGAAATTAGGTTCCTTTCACAGAAGAAAGAAAGCTTTTATTAAAGACTTTAAAATCTTCATGATGATGGTTTTATTTTTTCGTTTTAAAAAACGTAATTTTGAAACGAGTGAAATAAAAAATATATTAATCATGAGAGATAATAATAAGCTTGGAGATATGATCATTTTCACTCCACTTTTTCGTGAGTGTCATCGGTTAGGGCTTGAGGTTTCAGTTGTTACAGGTGCAGTATGTGCTGAATTAATAAAAGAAAATAAAAATATTAAGCACATCTTCGTATGTAAAGAGAAATTCTTTAATATGTTTTCTCTAGCTCTTAAGTTGAGAAAGAAGAAGTATGATTTAGTTATAGATCCTCTCAACGAAGTACATAGCTATCGTAGCATTATGATGATGCAGGTTATCAATCCCAAGCACATATTAGGTTTTAATAAAGCGGGTAAGTATAAGACATATGATATCAGTCTGCCTGAGGATCTATCATTAAATCGCCATACTTCTGAAAGGACTAAATCAATACTGAGGTTGCTAAAGCCGAATATTGATCTCGATGAGGTGGATATGTCATATGACTTACCTATTCCAAAAGATGCCGATGCGATTGTGAGGCAGTATCTAGAGCGCTTTAGTGGAAGAACAACGGTGTTGCTAAATCCATTTGGTGCTCTCAAAACCCGAAAGTTTAGCACTGCGAAAATTAATGCAATTGTAGATATCATTAAGCAGAAAATCGAAAACCCTGTAATCATAATCTCGGGTCTTGAATCTGAGATTAAGCATATAGAGATAGATGGTGTTGAAAAAACGCCTTTTACTCGTTATATACACGCCACATCTTTGGTAAAGCAAGTCGATTACATAGTTTCCGTTGATACATCTATAGTGCATGCGGCAACAGCCTTTAATAAGCCAATCGTTGCTTTTTATCCGATGTCGAAGACTCAGATAAACTCACAGCCCTCGACATGGGGGCCGAATAGTGAGTATGCAATCCAAATATTGTCAGATACACGTAATGTTGAAGACATTCCGGATGATAAAATTAAGTGCGCTATAGAGAACATGCTCTCAATGCGGAATTAAAAAATGGCCCTACAGGGCCATTTTTTTATATTAATTCTCTACGTAGTATTTTTTTGCGTGTAAGGCGAGAAGAATGCCGATGATAACGGCAATATTCTCAATTCTTACCGTTTCGAAAGCGCCTCTAACGATAAAGTCCCCAATCAATATAAGTGTCAGGATGAGAAACGCATCTTGTGCTGGACCGTTATTTTCACGGTATCCTTTTATGCTCGAAACGAGTGCTGATACTAATAAGTAATAAAGTGCCGCGACTCCGATAACGCCGCCAGCAAACCAAATAGAGAGCGTTAGGTTATGTGGCCCAATAGACTCTTTAAAGCGCCAGTCAGGATAGCTTGGGGAGCGCTTGTTGTAGACGTGATGGTAAAGATCGTTACCAAATCCATAACCTTTTATCGGGTTTTCAAGGATGAGATCAAGCGCTGCACCTTGTGTACCGTTTTCGTAGCGACCACTGCTGTCGGTTTGCTGTAGCTTATGGAATAGGGTTTTCACCTGCTGTGGATCTTTTTGGTGGACAGTAAATAGCCCTACACCAATAACCAGAGCTGCAAGTAAAGGTAGCTTCCATTCGCGTTTTGCTATGGCCCAGATGAGCGCTGGAACGAGTAATGAAAGCCAAGTTCCTCGTTGCAGAGTGCCCAGCATCAGAATGGCGAAGATAGCTGCTAGCACGAAGAAGATCGTTTTATATTTTGCCCCTGGAATTGTCCATAGGGTGAGTATTGCGGGGAATATAAAAATTAATGTATCTGAGATTCGACGATGTTCGAAACTCGTGAATGGAATGATCCCTACTTTATACTCTTCAATATACTGATGCAGCTCTGTGCCTGTCAAAATGACTAGCGTTGTAGCAAGAGCGAGCACCAGCATATGCGCTATTTTTTTGTTATCTTCTCGGTGGAGAACCATTGCGATCATAATGGAGACTAAAAATAGCTTTTCGAAAATACTATTAGACGCACGTTTTAAGCTTAGCGATGGCTCAACGGATATTGTTATGGCATATATCATCGCTACAGTAAAAATAGCTAATGACAGAAAAAGATTGTTCTTCAGAATGCTAAATATTTTTTTGCGTTGTTGGATAATATAAACCAGCCCCGTGATATATATGGCGGCACTGATCATATGTTTGTATCGGCTTATGCCATCAAAAAAATATGTAGTGATAAACAAAAATACAATTGTTCTATTCCAAATAGACTGCCAATCGAGATCGCGTCTCTGGAGTGGTAGCGCTAAACTCATATGTGCTCCAACAACAAAATTGTTCTTATAAATTTTTAGCCAAAGAGCTAAATACGGTACTAGCTGCTAGATTAGCCAGCGATTTGTCCTGCGAACAACACGCCACCTGATTTTCACCATACCCACCAATAAGCCCAGGATCGGTTGGGCCGTATAGCGTTATATTTGGTCGATCAAGCGCGGCGGCTAAATGGCTCAAACCTGTATCTACCGATACCACTGCTTTTGCCCCCGCGAGTACCTCAGCCACCTGTTCAAGCGATAGCCGTGGTAAAACTTCCACATGTCCAAAACCTTCTGCGAGACGCAGGGCTCGTTGGTGCTCGTGTTCTGCTCCCCAAGGAAGTTTGATCTTGATGCCTGTAGGCTCGACTAAAGCAATCAGCTCACGCCAGTGCTCTTCTGGCCAGTGTTTATCGTCACGTGTGGTTGCATGTAAGAAAACCAGATAACTGCCATGATCTGCTGGCAGATGCTCAAGAAAACGTTGGGCAATAGCGTAATTCCCTCTGCTTTGTGGTTTTGTATAACCTAGACTGACGGCAAACAGCTCGCGGGTTCGTTCAACCGCGTGCATTTTTTTGCTGATATTGTAGCGATGATTAAAAAACCAGCTAGCAAAAGGTTCTCTGGCACTTTGGCAATCTTGTCCGTGACGCGGGCCTTTCGCGATACGTGTAATTAGCGCTGCGCTTTTAATCAGGCCTTGAGCGTCAATAACGGCATCGTAGGTACGGCGTTGAACTTCTCTTTTGAAATCACAGCGCTCTTGGCGGGTTGCGGCACCAAACCAGTTTTTCCTCCAACGGCGAATCGCGACAGGAATGACGCGATCAACGGCTGGATGCCAGCTTGGTATTTGTGCAAATCCTTCTTCGACCACCCAATCAAATTTGATATCTGGAATGGCATGCATGGCATCTGTCAGTGCTGGTAGCGTGTGAAGAACATCGCCCATTGATGAGGTTTTGACGATCAAGACATGCATTACAGCTGGGTATCCTTTGGCAATAACTCGTTCAATGCTTGCATAACAGCATCAGGCTGAATATCGATTAGACTCTGGTGATATCCCTGATTTGCATCACCTTTGCGGATTTTTAGATAGCCTGTAATCAAGCGGATCACTTTGGCTTTATCAGATAGCGGCGGTGTGAAGTCTGGGCTGCTTGGACCATAAAGCGCAACCAGTGGTTTGTTAAGCGCAGCCGCGACGTGCATTAGACCAGAATCATTGGTAACGATAGCTTGGCACGCTGCGATTAAGATAACTGCCTGATCTAAATTAGTTTGCCCTGCAACATTCAAGCAGTATTCACGAGCGTCTTCTGTTAGAGCGTGGCAAATTTCTTCACCGGCCTCATGATCTTTGGCTGAGCCAAAGAGCGCGATCTGATATCCCTGGTCGATAAGCTTTTGAGCCAACGCGGCATAGTGGTAATGCGGCCAACGTTTGGCTGGGCCAAACTCGGCTCCAGGACAAAATCCAATGATTGGGCGATGGTCTGTCAGATTAAATGCCGCAGCGGTTTCAGCAATCTCTTCGTCGGCTACGCTGAGCGCAGGCCACAACAAAGGCTGAGGCAAATCTTTGGCTGATTTTATCTGCTGTGATGGGTAGGCTAACGCAACGTAGCGCTCAACCATCAGCGGGAATGCGGCTTTGTCTAGCTGACGTACATCAGTCAGCAATCCATAGCGCATTTCGCCTTTCCATCCCGTTCTGACGGGAATGCGGGCAAAGAAGGGAACCAGAGCCGACTTAAATGAATTTGGCAGCACATAGGCGCGATCATAGTTGCTATCGCGTAGGCTTTTCCCCAAACGATAGCGCTCGCCCAGAGCTAAAGCTCCGTGTCCTAGAGGCATGGCAATAGCTTCATTAACTTCAGGCATACGCGCTAATAATGGACGGCACCAGTTGGGTGCCATCACGTCGATTTTAGCATCAGGATGCTCGGCCTTCAGGGTTCGATATAAGCTCTGCGACATCATCATGTCGCCTACCCATGAAGGTCCGATAACCAGTATTTTCATACCGTGCTTCATTCCTTACTGTTAAGTCGCGTATTTAGGCTTTTTTATTCAGCCATGCAAGATATTCACTCACGCCTTCTGCGACGGTTTTGAATGGCTTATCGTAGCCAGCAGCGCGCAGTTTAGTCGTGTCGGCTTTGGTGAAGCCCTGATAGCGACCTTTCAGTTTATCTGGGAAAGGAATGTAGCTAATGCTGCCTTTCTGATGATATGCAACGACGGCATCGGCAACGGCTTGGAAGGATTCGGCACGGCCAGTACCGCAGTTGAAGATACCGGAGATACCTTTCTGCCAGAACCATAGGTTGACATCGGCAACGTCGCCTACGTAGATGAAGTCACGTTTAAAACCATCGCTGCCTTCAAATAGTTTTGGATCTTCGCCGTTGTTGATTTGATTATTCAGGTGGAAAGCAACGCTTGCCATGCTGCCTTTATGGCCTTCGCGTGGGCCATAAACGTTGAAGTAACGGAAGCCACAAATTTGTGATTCTGCCTGCGGAAGAATCTGACGTACATACTGATCAAACAGGAATTTAGAGTAACCATAGACGTTTAACGGGCCTTCAAATTCACGTTCTTCAGTGAATTGCTCGGTTAAACCGTAGGTGGCTGCAGAAGAGGCATACAGGAATGGAATTTGGCGTTCCAGACAGAAATGTAAAAGCTCTTTAGAGTACTGATAGTTGTTATCCATCATGTACTTGCCATCCCATTCTGTTGTGGATGAGCATGCGCCTTCATGGAAAACCGCATCGATATCGCCGAAATCATCGCCAGCGACAACGCTTGCGATAAAATCTTCTTTATCCATGTAGTCGGTGATTTCCAAATCGACCAGATTAACGAATTTGGTGCCATCTTTAAGGTTATCAACCACGAGAATATCGCTATAGCCGATATTATTCAGTGCCTTAACGATGTTGCTGCCAATCATTCCAGCGCCGCCGGTTACAATAATCATGAGATTTACCTTTAAATAAACGGAACAGTGGCGCACAACGCCCCACGTTATATAACGTCATAATAGCATTTCATGCCTAAGCATTCAGCGTATAGGGTATGAATCTGAATCAAAAACCTCAGTATTAAGACTAATACTCTCATGCTGGGCGTATGACGACTAAATTGATATCTGAAACTAATTATTTCCCGGTATCTTACAGCAGCGTGATATATGCTGCATTTTTCACATTCTGTGAGTTACAAACTCGTTTCATTTGCAACAAAACAGTAATATGTTTCACGAACTAGCCCATCCAGGAGATAACACCATGTCTGCGGATTTTTACCAGCAGCTGACTCAGCAATTAGAAACGACCCGTGCCGAAGGTCTGTACAAAAATGAACGTATTATCACTTCAGCTCAGCAGGCTGATATTGCGGTAGCCGATGGTCGTCATGTCATCAATTTCTGTGCAAACAATTACTTAGGCTTGGCAAATCACCCTGCACTTATTGAAGCTGCGAAAAAAGGCATGGATTCCCATGGGTTTGGCATGGCATCGGTGCGCTTTATTTGTGGAACTCAAGACAGCCATAAACAGCTAGAACAGCGTTTAGCTGAGTTTCTTGGTATGGAAGACTCGATTTTATATTCTTCTTGTTTCGATGCTAACGGTGGTTTATTCGAAACGCTGTTGGGCTCAGAAGATGCGATTATTTCGGATGCGCTAAATCATGCGTCTATCATTGATGGTGTCCGCTTATGCAAAGCTAAACGTTATCGTTATGCCAATAATGATATGACCGAACTGCGGGCGCAGTTGGAGATGGCTAAGGCCGATGGAGCACGTCATATCCTGATCGCTACCGATGGTGTGTTCTCCATGGATGGCGTTATCGCGGACTTGAAGTCAGTGTGTGATTTAGCTGATGAATACGGCGCGTTGGTTATGGTTGATGATTCCCATGCCGTCGGCTTTGTAGGTGAAAATGGTCGTGGCACTCATGAATATTGCGAAGTAATGGGTCGCGTTGACATTATCACTGGGACTTTAGGTAAAGCTCTCGGTGGCGCGTCTGGTGGCTATACCGCCGGTCGTAAAGAGGTTATTGAATGGTTGCGCCAGCGTTCGCGCCCTTATCTGTTCTCAAACTCTTTGGCTCCAGCGATTGTAGCAGCCTCAATCAAGGTGCTTGAGTTACTGGCTGATGGTGATGAGCTGCGTAATCGCCTGTGGAGTAACGCTCGTTTATTCCGTGAAAAAATGAGCGCTGCTGGTTTCACTCTGGCTGGTGCGGATCACGCGATTATCCCAGTTATGCTGGGTGACGCAAAGTTGGCGCAAGAGTTTGCCAATGAGCTGTTAAAAGAAGGGATCTATGTGACTGGATTCTTCTTCCCTGTTGTTCCGAAAGGTCAGGCACGCATTCGTACCCAAATGTCTGCCGATCATACTCCAGAACAAATTGAGCGCGCTGTGGCTGCCTTTATTCGTATTGGCAAGCAACTGGGTGTGATTGCGTAAGGAATTCATCATCATGAAAGCATTGTCAAAACTGAAGGCCGAAGAAGGTATTTGGATGACCGACGTACCTAAGCCAGAGCTTGGGCACAACGATATCATGATTAAAATCCGTAAAACGGCGATTTGTGGCACGGATGTTCATATCTACAATTGGGATGAGTGGTCGCAAAAAACGATCCCAGTTCCCATGGTTGTTGGGCATGAATACGTCGGTGAAATTGTTGCCATTGGACAGGAAGTGAAAGGCTACAAGATCGGTGAACGAGTTTCTGGTGAAGGCCATATTACCTGTGGCCATTGCCGTAACTGTCGCGGTGGGCGAACGCATCTATGCCGTAACACCACGGGTGTAGGTGTTAACCGCACCGGCGCATTTGCCGAATACCTCGTTATTCCTGCATTTAACGCGTTCAAGATCCCAGACAATATTTCTGATGAGTTAGCGGCGATTTTTGACCCGTTTGGCAATGCTGTTCATACCGCGCTTTCTTTTGATTTGGTTGGCGAAGATGTGCTGGTTTCAGGCGCTGGCCCGATCGGTATTATGGCGGCGGCGGTCTGCAAACACGTTGGCGCGCGTAACGTCGTGATTACCGACGTGAATGAATACCGCTTGGAGCTGGCACGTAAAATGGGCGTTACCCGCGCGGTGAATGTCAGCAAAGAAAATTTGACTGATGTGATGAGTGAGCTTGGCATGACCGAAGGTTTCGACGTTGGTTTGGAAATGTCCGGTGCTCCACCGGCATTCCGCGCGATGCTGAGCACCATGAATCACGGTGGTAAAATTGCCATGCTGGGGATCCCTCCTTCCGATATGGCAATTGACTGGAATCAGGTGATTTTTAAGGGTTTGTTTATCAAAGGCATCTATGGTCGTGAGATGTTTGAAACGTGGTACAAGATGGCTGCATTGCTGCAATCAGGCTTGGATCTCAGCCCAATTATCACTCATCGTTTTGGGATTGATGATTTCCAAAAAGGCTTTGACGCCATGCGTTCGGGTCAGTCAGGTAAGGTTGTTTTAAGCTGGGATTAATTTCCGGCATGACAACGCCGCTCTTGTGGGTAGCGACAATCAATAGAAAGCCCCTCAGTCGGGGCTTTTTTACTATCTGGACGATTCAGGCAGCGGCTCCTGCGCAGTTTTGCGCAGAGAGTGATAATCCAGTTTTTGGTAAAGGTTATCGAGCACGGTTGAATCATTTTTAAACTTGTTAACGACATCGTTAACGTTTGAAAATATTCCCCTGCTAGCATCGGTAATACCTAGCCAAGTTGCGATTGCGGCATCGTTATAACTGGTCGAATATACGGAATTTACCTGTCCAATCTCCTGCTGGTAACGTGGCTCCAATACTGGGCTATACCAGATAAACATAGGAACATGATAGGCCTCTTGGCTGGGAGTTATACCGCCGTGGAAGTAAGGGGCGCTTTGCTTAGGATCTCTCTCTAAAGCGTGGTCTGAGAAATAGAATACGGAAGCGTTTTTCTGCTTTAATAAGCTAAATATTTCACCAAATAAGCTATCGGTATATAGAACGGAATTATCGTAGCAAGCATCTATATCGCCGTTTTTATCAAAAATCGCTTCATTCGACGGATATCTAGCACATGCTGGTTCATGGCTACCATACAGATGCAGAATAATGAGTTTTTTATCGTGGCCCGGCTTAGCTAATGCTGTTTTTAGATGTGGTATCAGCTCTTTGTCATAGCCTTTGATATACAATTTATCTTTAGCATTCATGGCGATACCCGCAACAGAGGAGCCATAGTTGCCGAAGGCTGTCTGTGCACTTAACCAAGTGGTGTGAAAACCCGCCTGATTAGCTAGATTAATGACGTTGTCGGCATAATTCTTCAGGTCATGGTTATGGATATTGTCTGCGCTAAGCGCCATCGGTACAGCAACCGATGTAAAAGGCACTCCGCTAATTGCTTGAGTAAACAGTTTTAAATAGGGTTTCTGTGATTCGAGCTGTGGGGTAGTCGGTTTTTTATAGCCATAGATACTCATGTTTCTGGCCCGTTCTGATTCACCAATGATCAAAACATAGGTATCTATGCCGGTATCTTTTACGGTCAGAGTGTAATGAGGTGCGGCGCCGCTAATATTCTTTAAAATCTGGCTCTCCTGCATTGCGGTAAGGAAATAGCTGATATTAAAGAATGGCATATAAGTTGTGAATCGGGCGGCGACTTTAAGCTCTGAGATCGCTCCTTCATTGACGGGACGCTTTTTAACGAATTTTAGCGAGGAAACTAACGCGATCAGGCAAATAATGAGAATAAGCGTCCCTGTTATTTTCTTGGACGGCATTTTTCCAGGAATGGGTCTGACTGCAAAGATAAAGAGAACGAGCAATGCCAAACACACAATCACAAACCGCAGATACACGCCCAGCATGGCGATCATTTCACTTGGGTTGCTTTCTAGCGTACTGACTGCAAAACCGTCATTAAATGGCGTTTTGAATGTAAACCACGAGTAGAGACTAAGGCTAATATCTGCAGAGCACAGAAATAAAAATGGTATGGCCAGTATCAAACGCAGTGGGGACGAACGGATGGCTTTTAAAAATAATAACGACAGCGTAAAAGTCACAATGCGGTAAGACATGTGAATATTTGGCGCCATGAGTATATTAATTACGCTGAAGATCATTACGCTAATAATTAGCAATAAATACTCTTTCCCAAAGAGTAAATAAGATTTCTTTATATTCATTTTGGTTTGGCAATTAATTCATAATCCGCAATCTCATAGTATGCCGGATTATGAATTAATTTGGTACTGACGCCGTTAGTGCCAGTATTGCCAGCGATCCTGTATAAATTTTATCGGCGCTGAATTTGCCAAGCTGGAACTAATCGCATCAAACATCGCGGTAGCATACACTTTTTCAGGTGCTTTTTTGGTTATGCACTGTTTCACGCCACGGAACGGATTACGCGGTTTTTGCTGCGTTGGCGCTGGGTTCTTGTCCGGTACAGAAGCGCCGTTTAACAGAGAACTTGGGCGAACTAATACGATATCTGCTGGTAGCGACGGCAGCATTTGTTGCAATACCCGCACCGTTGATGGATGTGGATGACCGATCGCTATGGCTGAGCCGTTTTTACGGGCGATTTGAATTGCGCGATTAAACTGCTGGCGAATGGATGCCTCATTCTGCGAATCATCTAGAAAGACTCTACGTTTAATCACTTTGATGCCGGTTCCCGCCGATGCGTTCGTGACTTGGCTATTGCCGATAGTCATGCTGTCGAGAAAATAGAGAAAGTGATACTGCTCAAGGGTGCGCATCACTTTCTGCATGCCCTGTAGATTCGAGGTCATCAAGCTGCCCATATGATTGTTCATCCCGACGGCATACGGCACAGAATTTACGGCCTGATGAATAATGCGCTGGATTTCAGCTTCGCTCATTGAGGGTTGCAATGTGTCTTTTTCTAATGGTTGCTTACTGATAGGTGCCATTGGCAGATGGATTAAAATTTCCCGCCCTTGCGCATGTGCTTTGGTGGCCATTTCACGCGCATGTGGCGCGGTGGGTAATACCGCCACCGAGATCGCTAAAGGCATTTGCAGAATTTTGTTTTCTTCTTGCGGTCGATAGCCAAAGTCATCGATGACAATCGCCAGTTTTCCCGCGTAGGCAGAGGCCGCGCTACAGATGAAAATGAAAAGTGCGGAGGTGACAGCATTGAAAAATCGCAATGTGTTTTCCCTTGTTAATGCAGGAGCGGTAACTGCGGGGTGAATGGCGAATCGCGGGTCTAACGTCCAAGCCATGGTAGTGGGTTAACGGCTTGTCCTTGACGGCGAATTTCGAAATAAAGAGCAGGTTGGCCTTGGCCACCGCTGTTACCAACCAATGCAATTGGCTGACCAGCGCGCACTTGAGCACCTACGTTAACCAGCGCGCTTTGGTTATAGCCATACAGGCTCATATCGCCTTTACCGTGTTCAACGACGACGACTAGGCCATAACCTTGTAGCCAATCGGCCAGCAGTACGCGACCATCTGCGATAGCTTTGACTTCGCTACCCTCGGATGCAGCAATAACCATCCCTTTCCAGCGCAGCTCACCTTGCAGTGTTTCGCCGAAACTGTGAATAGTACGACCGCGAACTGGCCACAGAGCCTGACCGTTGCCACGGCCTAAACCCCCGGTACGGGCGATTAACGAACGCTCACTTTCCGTTGGTTTGTATTTATACGTGGTGCCTTTTTTCTTCGCCTGTTCTTCTTTAGCCTTCATTTGAGCCTGAAGTTTGGCGGCTTCACGTGCCTCTCGCTCGGCTCGAGCCTTAGCCTCACGTTCGGCTTTTGCAATCTGATCGCGCAGGCGAGATTCGTTCGCTTTCATTTCAGAGAGCTGTTGCTGGTCTTTCGCCAGAGCGCTTTCCAACGATGACAGTGTTTTTTGTCGCTGAATGCGGGCAGATTCAAGCTGTTGTTGAGCTTGCTGCTGAGTGATGAGAATCGCTTTTTGCTGGTTCTGCGCTGCTTCTAGCGCTTTCTTTTCACTGGCTAACTCTGTGCGAGTTTGGTTTAGCTTATCAATGTTCTTCTGGCGTGCTTCATTGAGATAGCCAAAGTAAGCCAAGATACGCTCACTGCGCTGGCTTTCTTCACCACTCAGCAATACTTGAATGCCGGTATGTTTCCCTAGGCGGAAAGCCATATCGAGTTGATGCTCAAGCAGTTGTAGATGCTTATTCTCTTGCGACTGAAGCTTTTTAATTGATGCGGTTAGTTTGGTGACATTGGCACTTAACGCCGCCAGTTCAGACTGTGTTTCTCGCAGGGATCGACTCGCCTGAGCGATGATTTTTTCTTGGGCTTTGAGTTGATCTTGCAGTGAACTGCGTTGTTGCTGCTGTTGTTTTACGGCTTTTTCTTTTTCAGCAATGTCTTGCTGAATAGATTTTAGCTGCTGTTTATTATCGTCAGCGGCAATCGCGGGGAACGAAGAAAACCATGCGCCAGCGTAAATGAAACTGGCACATAGTATTGGCAGCATGCGAAGCGCTGTGGGTAACGGTGACAAACACGTTTGCTTATCACCGATGTTTTTACCCGTTTTGAGCGCTAAGGCTACCTTTGATTCGTGAAATTGGTCTTTTCCCCTCATGGGGATCGATTATTCCACGATGAACAGCGGCTTACCAGTCATCTCTTTAGGCACTTCCATGTCCATCATCGTTAACATGGTTGCTGCGATGTCAGACAATTTACCGCCTTCAACGGCTTTAGCCGGTTTTCCAACATAGATAAGTGGTACTGGCAGGTTGGTATGAGCGGTATAAGCTGCACCAGTAACCTGATCGCGCATCAGCTCGGCGTTACCGTGGTCTGCGGTGATTAGCAACTGACCACCTACGTTTTGTACGGCTTCCACAACCTGACCGACGCAATGATCCAGTGTCTCAACGGCTTTAACGGCTGCATCATAAATACCCGTGTGGCCAACCATGTCACCGTTAGGGTAGTTACAGATGATCGCATCGTATTTACCGCTGTTGATTGCAGCGACCAGTTTTTCGGTCAACTCAGCAGAGCTCATCTCCGGCTGTAGGTCGTAGGTGGCAACTTTTGGTGAGTTGATCAGGATGCGGTCTTCGCCTTTAAACGGTTCTTCAACGCCACCGTTATAGAAGAACGTTACGTGAGCATATTTTTCAGTTTCGGAAATACGCAGCTGGGTTTTGTCATGCTTCATCAGCCATTCGCCGAAAGTGTTTTCCAGTGATGATGGTGGGTAAGCACATGCAGCTTTGATGTCAGCAGCGTACTCAGTCAGCATCACGAAGTTGCTGAAGTTAACTACTTTGTTGCGTTTGAAACCGTCAAAGTCGGCGTTAACAAAGGTGCGAGTGATTTGGCGAGCACGGTCAGCGCGGAAGTTCATGAAGATCAGCGCATCGCCGTCTTCCATGATGGCATCTGGTTCACCAGCGGCTTTAATCACGGTTGGTTTAACAAACTCGTCATTTTCATCGCGAGCGTAAGCGGCTTCAAGGCCAGCCACAGCGTTTTCAGCGGTGAATTCGCCTTTAGCTTCGGTCAACAGGTCGTAGGCTAACTGCACGCGATCCCAACGGTTATCGCGATCCATGGCATAGTAGCGGCCAATCAGAGAAGCAATACGGCCTTTACCCAATTCGGCAAATTTCTCGGTGAATCGTTTCAGTGTATTTTCAGCACTGCGCGGCGGAGTGTCACGTCCGTCTAGGAATGCATGCAGGTAGATTTTTTCTGCACCGCGCTTAGCGGCCAGTTCAACCATAGCGAGAATATGTTCTTCGTGACTGTGAACGCCGCCTGGAGACATCAAGCCCATGATGTGGACTGCTTTGCCCAGAGATACGGCTTTATCAACAGCGCCAACCAACACTTCGTTAGCGAAGAAATCGCCATCTTTGATTTCTTTATCCAGACGAGTCAGGTCTTGGTATACGATGCGGCCTGCGCCTAAGTTTACGTGACCCACTTCTGAGTTACCCATTTGACCGTCAGGTAGACCCACGTCTAAGCCGGAAGCAGAAATCAGGGTGTGCGGATACTCTTTCCACAAACGATCCATCACAGGACGTTTAGCGTTAAGAATCGCGTTATCTTGGGTTTCTTCGCGGTAACCGTAACCGTCTAGAATCACCAGTACCATAGGTTTTTTGGCGCTCGACATTGCAACAACCTCGTTTCTTTATAAGTTCAAAGTTTGAGTTCAAAATACGTTCAAGTGTGAATAGCCGTTCATGCTAAAACGGATCACTAGTACGCCCGCAGAGCGGTGCCTAAGCAAAGGCCGAATAACATACACGGCTATTTGCACTCAAAGTAGTGTAATTTTACTACAGTCTGTGGTGAATTGAGTGCAGAAAGATCAAATGATCGTTTCTGTTCCGCATTTTGGGCAGGTAAACCCTGTCTGAATAATGAAAAATTTCGGGTTATGCCGCAGATTCGTTTTTAGTAACAGGTCTTCTGGCTGTAATTGACGCACTGCGCAGGTATACTCTGACACTTTGATTTTATCCCTTAACTGACGGGAGTCGTTACACCCCATGCAAATGCAAGAGATTATGCAATTTGTGAGTGCCCATCCCATACTTAGCGTAGCGTGGATTGTTCTGTTTGTAGCAGTACTGGTCACCACCTTTAAAAGCCGTTTCTCCAAAGTAAAAGAAATTACTCGTGGTGAAGCAACTCTTCTCATTAACAAAGAAGATGCCGTAGTCGTTGATACTCGTTCTCGCGAAGATTTCCGCAAAGGGCATCTGGCAAACTCTCTGAATCTGACGCCTAGCGACCTGAAAAACGGTAGCTTTGGTGAACTGGATAAACATAAAACTCAGCCAGTCATCGTGGTTTGTGCCAACGGCATGAGCTCTCGTGAATCCGGTGAGCATTTAGTGAAAGCGGGCTTTGAACGCGTTTACACGTTGAAAGATGGTATCGCAGGCTGGAGCGGTGAGAACCTGCCTTTAGCACGCGGTAAATAAGCTACAAGGAATTCATCATGGCAAACATTGATATCTATACCAAAGCGACCTGTCCTTTCTGTCATCGTGCAAAAGCACTGTTGCAGTCAAAAGGTGCTCAGTTTCATGAAATTGCTATTGATAACGACCCGAAAAAGCGTGAAGAAATGATTGAGCGCAGCGGGCGTACAACCGTGCCACAAATTTTTATTAATGGGCAGCACATTGGTGGCTGTGACGATTTACACGCGCTGGATGCGAAGGGTGGCCTTGAGCCGCTTTTGTAATCAGTACGGTATTCGCCCCATAAATCCTATTTATGGATATTAACTTAAAAGGTATTAACACTATGTCAGAACAAAATAACTCAGAGATGTCTTTCCAGATCCAGCGTGTATACACCAAAGATATCTCTTTTGAAGCACCAAACGCACCAGCAGTATTCCAGAAAGAATGGCAGCCAGAAGTCAAACTGGATCTGGATACGGCATCAACTCAACTGGCTGACGGCGTGTTTGAAGTTGTGCTGCGCGTGACGGTAACTGCATCTCTGGGCGAAGAAACTGCATTCCTGTGTGAAGTTCAGCAGGCAGGTATTTTCACAATTTCTGGCATTGAAGGCACTCAGATGGCGCATTGCCTTGGTGCTTACTGCCCGAACATCCTGTTCCCGTATGCGCGTGAATGCATCACCAGCTTGGTTTCTCGTGGTACTTTCCCACAGTTGAACTTAGCTCCCGTTAACTTTGATGCACTGTTCATGAACTATCTGCAGCAAGCTGAAGGCGCAGAAGGTGCTGAACAGCAGCCTCTGGATGCCTAATGAATAACCCAACGGCTTCAATGACCGTCATCGGTGCCGGCTCGTACGGCACCGCTCTGGCAATTACGCTGGCGCGCAATGGGCATCAGGTTGTGTTGTGGGGACACGATCCCAAGCATATCAATGCACTGGATGCTGCGCGCTGTAATCAGGCCTTCCTGCCTGATGTCCCTTTCCCTGATACGCTCAAGCTGGAAACCGATCTTGCGAAGGCAATGGCTGCAAGCCGTGATGTGCTGGTCGTTGTACCTAGCCATGTGTTTGGTGAGGTGCTGCGTCAACTGAAGCCTTATTTGCGTGCTGATTCACGTATCGTTTGGGCAACTAAGGGATTGGAAGCGGAAACAGGCCGTCTGTTGCAAGACGTCGCCCGTGAGGCTCTCGGTCCTGATATTCCTTTAGCGACGCTATCGGGCCCTACGTTTGCGAAAGAGTTGGCAGCGGGTCTTCCTACGGCAATCGCATTATCATCAACTGACGCACAGTTCACTGAAGATTTGCAGCAGCTATTACACTGTGGCAAAAGCTTCCGTGTTTACAGCAATCCCGATTTTATCGGTGTACAGCTGGGCGGCGCGGTGAAAAACGTGATTGCGATTGGGGCGGGAATGTCCGATGGCATTGGTTTTGGGGCAAATGCCAGAACAGCGCTGATCACCCGTGGTTTGACTGAGATGAGCCGTCTTGGCGTTGCGCTAGGTGCCGATCCAACCACCTTTATGGGGATGTCGGGATTAGGCGATTTGGTGCTGACTTGTACCGATAATCAGTCTCGTAACCGACGCTTCGGGATTATGTTGGGGCAAGGCATTGGCGTGCCGGAAGCTCAGGATAAGATTGGTCAAGTGGTGGAAGGTTATCGCAACACCAAAGAAGTGATGGCGTTAGCTCAGCGCTATGGTGTTGAAATGCCGATCACTGAGCAAATTTATCAGGTGCTCTACTGCCATAAAGATGCTCGAGAAGCTGCGCTGACGCTGTTAGGTCGTGCACGCAAAGACGAAAAGACCAGCCGCTAGGTGCCAAATTCTTGGCATAACTGCTTGACCGCATGATAGTCGGTCTGGTTAATTGTTGTCTAAATTATATCCCCATCATACTTGAAACTGCATGACAAAAAGCCTTAAGGCTTTTGTCATGCAACGCCAATTATGTTGGGTACAGCTGGCTCGAATATGATCGTGGCAGCAATTAAATAGCAGTAATTTAGGTGAAGTAAGGGAGCGTTGTATGTCGATAGAAGAGTTAGAACAAATCTGGCAATGCATCAAAACCGAGGCGCGTGGTTTGGCCGAGTGTGAGCCGATGCTGGCTAGCTTCTATCATGCCACCTTGCTGAAGCATGAAAATCTGGGTAGTGCACTGAGTTACATTTTGGCGAATAAGCTGGCGAACGCCATTATGCCCGCCATTGCGATCCGAGAGGTGGTGGAAGAAGCCTACCGTGCAGACACCAATATGACGGACTATGCGGCGCGCGATATTCTTGCTGTGCGTCAGCGTGACCCCGCAGTTGATAAATACTCTACGCCGCTGTTGTACCTCAAAGGCTTCCATGCGCTTCAAGCGTATCGCATCGGCCATTGGTTATGGTCACAAGACCGTAAAGCGTTGGCTATTTATCTGCAAAACCAGATTTCCGTTGTTTTTGGGGTGGATATTCACCCTGCTGCGCGCATTGGCTGCGGGATCATGCTCGATCACGCAACCGGAATTGTGATCGGCGAAACTGCCGTTGTAGAAAATGATGTTTCTATTCTGCAATCGGTGACGCTGGGCGGTACGGGGAAAGAGGGCGGCGACCGTCACCCAAAAATCCGCGAAGGTGTAATGATCGGAGCTGGCGCTAAAATTCTCGGCAACATTGAGGTTGGCCGTGGTGCTAAGATTGGGGCTGGCTCAGTTGTATTACATCCAATTCCAGCGCATACAACCGCTGCCGGTGTGCCAGCTCGCATTGTCGGACGCCCTGAAAGCGAAAAGCCATCTATGGATATGGATCAGTTGTTTAACGGCGCACATGACGGTTTTGAGTTCGGCGACGGTATCTAAATACAACTTGTCTTCATTTCACGGGGCAGACATTCGCCTGCCTCGCATCCTATTTCTACTAATAACTTACTCTTTCAGTAGCGCACCTTCGTAGCCAAGTTGGCGCCAAGCTTCGTAAACCACAACAGAAACCGCATTTGACAGATTCATGCTGCGACTGCTGGCGAGCATTGGTATACGAATTTTTTGCTGAGCAGGGAGAGCATCCAGAATGTAGGCTGGTAATCCGCGCGTTTCTGGGCCAAACACCAGATAATCACCTGCTTGATAACTTACCGCGCTGTGTGCCGGCGTACCTTTTGTCGTCAAAGCAAAGAGGCGTTCAGGTTGTTCGCTGTCGAGAAAGGCTTGATAGTCATGATGTTTTTTTAGCGTGGCGAACTCGTGATAGTCCAAACCTGCGCGGCGCAGACGCTTATCGTCCCAAGTAAAACCTAACGGTTCGATAAGGTGTAATTTAAAGCCCGTGTTGGCGCAGAGACGGATGATATTACCGGTATTCGGTGGGATTTCTGGTTCAAATAAAACGATATTTAACATGTGGTACGCCCCCAAGGTCAGGGGGCGCATTATACTCCAAACTTATCGCGTATAAAGCGGTAGCCAAAGTGTTAGGCGCAGACCACCCAGAGGGCTGTCTTCGGCCTTGACCCAGCCGTTATGCTGTTCTACCACGGTTTCGACGATTGCTAAGCCTAGGCCTGTACCTCCTGACTCGCGGTCGCGCGCCTCATCAGTGCGATAGAATGGACGGAAGATCTGCTCACGGTCTTCTGGTGCGACACCAGGGCCGTCATCGTCGACGTGAATGGTGATCCCCTGATTGTCACAGCTAAACGTCACCGCAATTTTGTGATGAGAATAGCGAAGAGCGTTACGCACGATATTTTCAAACGCACTATCGAGTGCTGCATGGCTGCCAAATAGCGGCCAAGGCCCCGGTGGGCTGATAATCTCTAGCGTTTTGCCGACTTGCTCAGCCTCAAACTTGGCATTTTCCAACACATCATCCCAAAGCTCATCGGCTTTAAGGTGCTCTCGCTCCAGCTCGGTTTTATGCTGATTGCGAGACAGCGCTAGCAAGTCATTGATCATGCTATCGAGACGATGAGCCTCCATCTCTATACGAGACAGTTCGTTATATTCACCATGGCGTCGCCGCATCAGCGCGGTAGCAAGCTGCAGGCGTGTCAGCGGTGTTCTTAGCTCATGCGAGATATCAGAGATAAGCCGTTGCTGTGCGTTAACCATGCGCTCGAGAGCGCTCACCATTTGGTTAAAACTTGCTCCGGTGGCTAAGAACTCCTGCGGACCCGCCTCCAATTCGGGATGCTGTTTGAGATTGCCACTGGCAACATCATCGGCAGCATTTTTAAGCTTACGGGCAGGGCTCGCGAGGCTCCATGCTAACCAGAGCAACAGAGGTGAACTAATGAGCATCGTAACCAGTAACAGTAACAGCGGGCGGTCAAACATCAGGTTGATGAAGTCGGACTGTGGGCTGCTTGCTGGACGAACCAGATAGAGTTGGTAATTATCTTCGCCATCACGAATAGGGAAGGGCCCCAACATTTCGAGTCGGCCATATTTTTTCTTTTTCGGCTGGTCTGCGTTATCAGACTGGCCGATAAAGTTACGCACGATCTGCATTTCATTGCGTTGAGCGCCAATCACGCGCCCTTCGCTTGTCACTAACAGAAGTCGCTGACCTGGAGGAGACCATTTATCAATGGCGCGGAACAAGCGACGCCACCACATCAGGTCATTCGCTGGGTCAACAGCTAATTCCGCTTCCACGTGCTGTTCCAGCATAATGCCTTGACGGCGTTCACTGTCCAGTAATGAGGTTAGCTGACGTGAATCGAGTTTTGGCAGCATCAACACCACCATCAGCACTAACGCCAGCGTTAACCAGAAAATGGCAAAGATACGTGCCGTAAGGCTGTTAATCATGAAACAGACACCATCAGATAGCCGCGACCGCGTAGTGTTTTAAACCAAGGCTGACCGTCTTTACGTTCAGGCAGCTTACGGCGCAGGTTAGAAATATGCATATCGATAGCACGATCAAACGGTGTCAGACGTTTACCCAAGACTTCCTGACTCAGGTGTTCACGTGAAACAACCTGTCCTAAATGCTGAGCCAGCAGATAAAGCAGGGTGAACTCGGTTCCTGTCAGTTCTAATGTTTGTCCATCAAAACTGGCTTCTTGACGCCCCGGATTCAGTAACAGGTGATCAACTTCCAGCGTTGGTGCGTTGCTTTCGTTGCTTTGTTGCTGCTCATTCCAATTCGAACGGCGCAAAATTGCACGGATACGTGCAACTAGCTCGCGATCGTTGAACGGCTTAGGTAAATAATCATCTGCGCCGAGTTCCAGACCCAGCACGCGATCCAATTCACTACCGCGCGCAGTGAGCATAATGACCGGCGTTTGGTGATGTTGGCGAACTTCTTTCAATGTATCGATACCGTTTTTCTTCGGCATCATGACGTCTAACAATAATAAATCGATACTGGAATCCAAAAGCTCCAGAGCCTGTTCGCCATCGTGAGCAACCACGACGCTAAAACCTTCTAAATCCAGCAGTTCTTGCAGTAGTGACGTCAGTTCGCGATCGTCATCAACCAGTAAAATTTTATTCATAGGTATTTACCTCCTGACGCAAAATACGACAACAAGTGCCGCTATTCCATGACTTTACTTAGTTTTACATGCACTGACGCTAGTTTTCAGGCCCAGAGCTACACTGATTCTCGTCGATTCACATGAGCCAGCCAATGCAAAGGAGTAGATGATGCGTAAAGTAACCTCGTTAGCCATGACGTTTATGCTTGCGATGGCCTCAACCGCAGCATTTGCCGAAGGCTCTCAACATAACGGTATGTTGTATCAAAGTATGGATCATAACCGCATGTTTGATGGTGTGAATCTTAGTGAACATCAGCGCCAGCAAATGCGAGATTTGATGCAGCTTGCGCGACACGATTTACCCCGCGTGGATATCGCGGAGGCTGAAACCATGCACAATCTGGTAACGGCAGAAAAGTTCGATGAAGCCGCAGTGCGGCAGTTAGCCGAGAAAATGGCTCAGGAGAGTATAAACCGTCAGGTTGAAATGGCGAAAATTCGCAACCAGATGTACAACCTGCTTACTCCAGAGCAAAAGGCCCAGTTAAATGAGCGTTACCAGCAGCGGATTGCCAATTGGCAGCAGCAGATAGCGACCATGCAGAATACTTCAGCCCTGAAGTTAGGTACGAAAGAGTAGCACCCTGTTTTTCCTTGCCATAGACACCATCCCTGTCTTCCCCACCTTACGGTGGGGTTTTTTTTTGCCTGTAGCTTGTAAATTATGGGTTACTGTCACCTGATGCGGCATGCAGTTCGCTGTAGATATAATGCTTATAACTTTCGACCAGTTTAGTGTTTGTGCAATCGTTGAGTTCGCCTTTGCAGAGATGGCGCATTTCAATATTGGCACGATAGAACGGTGAAACGCTTAAATTGGCGTGTTCCAATACCATCCCGCCTAAGAATGCAATATCCGTCATTCGCCCTAAGTCACTGACGGCGGGCGCGCCTGTGTTATCACGCAGGCTAAACTGGGTGAAATGCATCGGGTCCGACATCGTCGTGGTGTAGCCATTGGACCAATCAATGGCGGGTTGGTGATCGCCAAAATGCATAAAAATGGTCGGTTTATTGCGAGTATCAACAAATTGGAAGAAATCAGCTAACGCAGTGTCCGAAGTCTTAATTTTCTCCACATAGTGGCTGAACTCGCCAGCAGAACCACTTTTTTTCACATAGTGGGTCAGATGATAATCGTCGCTATGTTTTTCATCATAGGGACCATGTTCGTACATGGTTAAGGCATAGATAAACAATGGCTTATCCGTTTTTTTCGCCATGATCTGCTTAACGTATTTCAACATATCCGCAGTGGTGATGTGCCAAAGGTTATCTTCAAGCTTGCCAGGATAGCCTAACTCCTGCGGCTGAAGGATCTGGTCGATTCCCATCTCATGATAGGCATGACCGGCGTTATAGGCTGATTTATTAAATGGCGTAAGCACAATCGTGTAGTAGCCATTGTTTTTCATCTGTTTAAACAAGCTGTCGTTGACGTGATCGACCGCGGAATAGAATACAGAATTCTTCATAGCTCCAAAATCATCGCTGCGTAAACCGGTTAATAGCGCGAATTCGGATAACCATGTGCCGCCACCAAAAGTTTGTACGCGCATCGGCGTATGTGCTTTCACGTTACCTCCCTGTTCAAACATCGTGAATCGGGGGAGCAATTTGGGGTCTGGTAACGAATAAAGCCGAGGATCGACCGTAGATTCTTGTAGCAGCACGATGATGTCTGGATGCTGACTATGGTTCGCTAGGGGCAGATTTAGCGCTGCGGCCTGCTGTTTAAAATAGGCACTGGATTCGCTATTAAAGGAAGGTGGCTCATATTCCACTTCGCTCGCTGACATGACGAGGTTTGAAACCACGCCAGTTCCACCTGGTAGGGTGGTTGCCCATACGTGTTGGTAGCGGGTGACGCAAAGGGCTACGAGCGCACTGGCAAGGATCATCATCCCAATACTGCGCCACCAGACCCTGTGAGAGACATTGCGTGCAGTCGCTCGCCATGTAACAACCAACGTGATGATTAGCCATATCACTAGACCGAGAAGCGCTAGACCTGCTAAAGGGTAATGCAAAAGCGTAGCGGTATTGGAGGGATCAGTAGCCAAATAGATGTCGGGAAACATCAAATGGTCTTTGTAATAATGGACTTTAAGCTGGTTGATAAACTGTAGGACGATCACCAAAAGGCTAGTAATCGACAAGGCAAATATGCTTCTCCCTGAAAGTAAATAGAACATACCCACGATGAAAACAAATGCACTCAATGCGGTGATAAGGGGATAGCCCGCCGAGGGCGTATTACCCGCAAGGATGACGACAGCTACGATGACTAAAAATAGGCAGTATAAACAGGTCTTAGGATTTTGTTTAAAACGGTTTAACGTTGAGCTGTTAGATTGTTGGCTTGATACGGGTGAGCGTGATTGCCCCATGATGATCGATGCCTCAGGCGATTTCATTTTATAGACACGCACATAATGTCGCTGCGTCATTCAATGGCGTGTAAATCGATGCGATTAAAATATGGTCAAAATATTGTTGACCGCCAATTTACGGGTACAGCCGTAAGAGCAATAAAAGACTGATACGGTAAATTAAGATGAGCGAAGTGAGAGGGAGGATCAAGTCGTCCTCGATATTATATATCTTTCCAAACGTAACAGAGCATTGTGCTAATCTGAGCTAAGACAAGCCATGTTCCCTGCGGCTTTTTTTGTCATTAATTCGCTATACTGAACAGCCCTAAGTGATTAAAGGATATTTTCATGGAGCAGCAATATGCACGGTTAGTTAAAACCGCTGCGCTGGGAGCCACGGTCACCGCCACCGTACTCCTTATTATTAAAACGCTTGCCTGGTGGCACACTGGTTCAGTCAGTCTTTTGGCATCACTGGTGGACTCCATTGTAGATATCGCTGCATCTTTGACGAATTTGCTGGTGGTACGTTACTCATTGCAACCTGCTGATGAAGAACACACCTTTGGACATGGCAAAGCGGAATCCCTGGCCGCACTGGCGCAAAGCATGTTTATTTCCGGCTCCGCATTGTTCCTGTTCCTGACCGGTTTCCAACACCTTATCAACCCTGAGCCGATGACTGACCCAGGCCTTGGTATTGGGGTAACAATTATCGCTTTAGCCTGTACGATGGTATTAGTGACCTTCCAACGCTGGGTGGTGCGAAAAACCCGGAGTCAAGCAGTACGCGCGGATATGCTTCATTACCAGTCTGACGTCATGATGAACGGTGCAATTTTGATCTCACTGGGATTGAGTTGGTACGGTTTCACGCGTGCGGACTCTCTGTTTGCGCTCGGAATCGGCGTTTATATCCTGTATAGCGCACTACGTATGGGCTATGAGGCCGTTCAGTCTTTGCTAGATCGTGCATTAGATGATGATGAGCGTCAGGCTATTGTCGATATCGTCCATGCTTGGCCGGGCGTTAGCGGAGTACATGATTTAAGAACCCGCCAGTCAGGGCCGACACGTTTTATTCAGTTACATATCGAGATGGACGATAACCTCCCTTTAATTCACGCTCATGAAATCGCCGAACAAGTTGAGCAGGCTATTTTGCAGCGGTTTCCCGGTTCTGATGTGATAATCCATCAGGACCCGTGTTCCGTGGTGCCTGATACTCGAAAAGGGCACTGGGAGGTCTAATCGCGACTAAGCTATAAAGTTATAGTTCAAGTCGGGTGGTTGCGAGTGTTATCCCGTTTATCACGGCTTTCACAACCCAAATCATTAGAGAATGTAAGTAATAGTGTGATGGGTGTGGTGGGTTTCTAAATTTATTCCTTTAGTGCTTGGGAAATTTTTTACCACAAACTAGACTGACCTGAATCAATTCAGCTGGATAACTTTGATATAATATTCAGCAGTAGCAGCAATAAACGTTCATTTTCTATACCCGTGTCCTGTACCACATACAATAACGTTTAGCGCGATGGCGAAAACAATTCTTAAGAATAGCATCTACAAGCTCAGAGGTAGTCATGATCAAGAAAATCGGTGTATTGACGAGTGGCGGTGACGCTCCAGGTATGAACGCTGCGATCCGTGGTGTTGTACGTGCGGCATTAGCCAAAGGGTTAGAAGTCTACGGTATCGAGGACGGCTACCTCGGCTTGTATGAAGGTCGTATGAAGCAGCTTGATCGCTCAAGTGTGTCAGACATGATTAACCGTGGCGGTACTTTCTTGGGTTCTGCGCGTTTCCCTGAGTTCCGCGATGATAAAGTGCGTGAGAAAGCCGTTGATAACATGCGCAAAGTTGGACTGGATGCGTTAGTGGTTATCGGTGGTGATGGTTCATACATGGGGGCGAAGCGTATCACGGAGATGGGCTTCCCTTGCATCGGCTTGCCGGGCACGATCGATAACGACGTTGCGGGTACGGACTACACTATCGGTTATTTCACTGCATTGGAAACTGTCGTTGAAGCGATCGACCGCCTGCGTGATACCTCTTCTTCTCACCAGCGTATTTCTATCGTTGAAGTCATGGGGCGCTACTGTGGCGACCTGACGTTGGCGGCGGCCATCGCTGGGGGCTGTGAGTTTATCGTTCTGCCAGAAGTTGAGTTCAAGCGTGAAGATTTGGTTAACGAAATCAAAGCCGGCATTATCAAAGGCAAAAAACACGCTATCGTGGCAATCACTGAGCACATCTGTGACATCGATGAGTTAGCTAAACATATTGAGCAAGAAACCGGCCGTGAGACTCGTGCAACCGTTCTGGGTCACATCCAGCGTGGTGGGGCTCCAGTCGCCTATGACCGCATTTTAGCTTCTCGCATGGGCGCATACTCTATTGAACTGCTGTTACAGGGCTACGGTGGACGCTGTGTCGGTATTCAGAACGAAAAGCTGGTTCACCACGATATCATCGACGCGGTAGAAAATATGAAGCGTCCATTTAAAGGTGATTGGCTGGAAACAGCGAAAATGCTGTACTAATTGTTTAAGCCAGAGGCCTAAGCAATTTAGGTGTTAACCATTTCAAAAGCCCCTCCTTGGGGCTTTTTTGCTACGGTGATTGGCAGATCAACCTTTCGTTATTATTCCTCGAAAGCATAACTGTATCTTTTTTATTCTTTAATCATTTTCCTGCTTTCTGGCAGGCTCTCTTTTAACTACTTTGGTAAAAGTTTGGAGAGCGGTGATGCGTAAACTTGGGATTGGTCTGTCGTTACTGCTGGTGGCTACGGGCGCGCTGGCAAAAGATATTCAGTTGCTAAACGTTTCTTATGATCCAACACGAGAGCTTTATCAGCAATATAACGAAGCGTTCAGCAAGCACTACAAACAGGAGACAGGCGATAACGTCACGATCAGGCAATCTCATGGTGGCTCGGGCAAGCAGGCGACATCGGTGATTAACGGTATCGAAGCCGACGTAGTGACGCTGGCGCTAGCCTATGACGTTGATGCAATCGCGGAGCGTGGACGAATAGATAAAGCATGGATTAAACGTCTGCCAGATAATTCGGCACCCTACACTTCAACCATTGTTTTCTTAGTTCGTAAAGGTAACCCAAAGCAAATTCACGATTGGAATGACTTAATTAAACCGGGCGTTTCAGTTATTACGCCTAACCCTAAAACCTCCGGTGGCGCTCGCTGGAACTATTTAGGTGCATGGGGTTATGCGCTGGAAAATAACAATAACGATCAGGCTAAGGCTAAAGAGTTCGTCAAAGCGCTGTATAAGAACGTAGAGGTGCTTGATTCTGGCGCACGCGGCGCAACGAATACTTTCGTTGAACGTGGCATCGGCGATGTGTTGATTGCGTGGGAGAACGAAGCGCTACTGGCACAGCACGAATTGGGTAAAGACCAGTTTGAAATTGTGACGCCGAGTGTTTCTATTTTGGCTGAACCGACGGTATCCGTGGTGGATAAAGTGGTCGATAAGCGCGGAACGCGTCAGGTTGCGGATGAGTACCTGAAATATCTGTATTCACCTGAAGGGCAGACCATCGCCGCCAAAAATTACTACCGCCCACGTGATGAGGCAATCGCCAAGCAATACAGCCAGCAATTTCCGCAACTAAAGTTATTTACCGTTGATCAGCTCTTTGGTGGCTGGCAGAAGGCTCAGAAAGAACACTTTGCAACCGGTGGGGAATTCGATCAGATTTCCCAGAGATAGCATTTTCCTGTCATAAAAAAACCCCGGTTCTCCGGGGTTTTTTTGCATGCAAGAAAGCAGAAACGCAATTATGCAGTTTTTGCTTCAGCCGCAGCTTTAACGATAACGGCAAAAGCGTCAGCTTTCAGAGATGCACCGCCAACCAGCGCGCCATCGATATCTGGCTGAGTGAACAGTTCAGCGGCGTTTGCTGCGTTAACAGAACCACCGTATTGGATAATAACTTCTTCAGCTGCTTCGGCATTGTGTTTAGCAATGTGGTCGCGGATGAATTTGTGAACGGCTTGAGCCTGAGCTGGGGTTGCTGATTTGCCAGTACCGATTGCCCATACTGGTTCGTATGCGATAACTGCACCTTTGAAGACTTGAGCACCCATGGTTTTCAGCACGGCATCCAATTGACGAGCGCAAACTTCCTGAGTTTTACCCGCTTCATTTTCTGCGTCGGTTTCACCGATGCACAGCACAGGGATCAGGCCAGCTTCTTTAACGGCTGCAAATTTCTCTGCAATGAACTCGTCGCTTTCTTTGTGGTAAGTACGACGCTCTGAGTGACCGATAATGATGTATTTAGCACCGACATCTTTCAGCATTTGAGCCGAAGTTTCACCGGTGAATGCACCAGAAGCGTTGATACCAACGTCTTGTGCACCCAGTGCGATACGAGAACCTGCCAGAGTATGTGCAGCCTGGTCCAGATAGATGGTTGGTGGAGCGATAGCAACGTCACAGTTGGCTACGGCGCTCAGTTCGTTGCGCAGCGCAAGGATCAGTTCGTTGACCATGTGGTGGCTGCCGTTGAGTTTCCAGTTGCCCATGACTAATGGTTGACGCATTTTCATTTCTCCAATTCGGAACACATAATCGTAAAAGTCTGCCTTACCGGCATTGTCTGTAAATCAGTATAGAAAGCTCGCGACTAAGAAGTTTTGTTTTCCATCATGAAATACGAAAGGATGCGATTAAGCCGCATTATCTGATAGCGACAGCTTAATCGGTTCAACTGCGAAAGTAATACCTTTTTCTGCGCTATCCGATACGACATAACGCATCGCCCCATCATTTTGGGCGAAATAGAGCTGGCCTTTGCCTTTATTCAACAGCGACGATACTTTAGCCGTGCATTGATCAAAGGTTAGTGTAGGCGAAAAGTGCCGCATGATAGCGGCCATGTAGTTGATGGCGAGTTCGCGCGACTCGCGTGAGACTTTATCGTCTGATTTATCGAGCTTCTTGCCGTCTTTTCCATTTTCTTTATCGTTTTTTATCGACACGGGCGGAATATAGGTAATCTGTAAGCTCTTGATTTTTCCTGTGCCCTTTTCCAGTACAACCGAAGAGTAGAGATAGTCATTGATTTTGCTGGCGGCGCGCGTGATAGCCGTCTCTTCGTTTTTTACGCTAATAGCCCGATATTCGTTGATGATAAGCGTCGGGTTTTCAATGTTGTACTTGGCGCGAAATTGAACCAGTGTCAGGTCGAACGTCGGAGCGTTGGGTAATAGGTAAGGGGCGGCGGGGAGCTCGTCAGAAAGTATACGGCCTTCTTCCTGCGCGGCACTGACAGAAAAACTGCTGCCTGCATACCATAGAATCAGTATTGCGAAGAAAGCCTTGGATGTGTAGCAACTCGTTTTTTTCATTGTTGGTCTGATGTTCCAATCTGCCATTCTGAATGTTGGTAATACACACGCCTATACCTGATTAAAGCGTTTTCGAAGGGTGATTGTCAAAATTGTGTGCAAAATTTCCCGAGGCCGAGAGAGATAAGGTAAACTTTGCCGCTATTAGCTCTCTACCCATCATACTTCAAGCTGCATGTGCGTTGGCTGCGCTCGTTCATCCCCATCACTTACTAGAGTAAGCTCATCGGGATTGACTCACTTGCCACCTTCCTGTAACTCGAAATATTTAGGGTGTAATAACGTAGGCAACTTCAGATTATGACCATTCAAAAGTGGTGTTTCTCTTTTAACGGACGAATTGGGCGGCGCGATTTCTGGATATGGATGGGATTGTGGGCGCTTCTGTTGGCGATTATTTTTTCGATTGCTGGAAGTGGCTGGATTTCGTTACAAACGGCGGCCTTTGGTTTAGTTTTTTCATTGTGGCCAACGGCAGCGGTGTTGGTAAAGCGCTTGCACGATCGCAATAAGTCGGGCTGGTGGGCTCTTTTGGTCGTTGTTGCTTGGATGCTGGCAGCAGGAAACTGGAGTATGCTAGCCGAGATCTGGCAGTGGGGGGTTGGGCGTTTTATTCCAACGCTGATCGGGGTGATGATGCTGATCGACTGTGGTTCGTTTATAGGTACCGAAGGGGATAATCGTTTTGGTCCAGAACCAACGCCGGTCGATTTTAAGAACGCAGGCCGTTAAGCCAAAAAAATGCCGGTGGTCAAACCGGCACATGTTTTATCATCGCTGAAATTTACCAGTAATGCTCACTGGTGATGTGCCCCGGTTTACGGCGCAGATGCTTGCGCATTCCACGTGAATCCTTCAGCACTTGTTGGGTATCTCGCACCATTTGCGGATTGCCGCACAACATCACGTGGCTCTCTTCTGCGTCGATTTTCAAGCCTACCGCAGCTTCCAAAGAACCATCTTCGATGAGCGCAGGAACGCGCCCCTGAAGTGAACCTGCAGCATTCTCACGGCTGACTACGGTTTGAATCCGTAATTTGCCGTTGTAGCGTTGTTCCAACTGTTGCATCAATGGCAGATAGCTTAAGTCCTGCGCTAAACGAGTGGCATGAACTAAGACAATATTCTCAAAGCGCTCGAGATCTTTACCTTCTTGCAAAATTGATAAATATGGCCCCAATGCAGTACCGGTTGCCAGCATCCAAAGCGTTTTACAGTCTGGAACTTCATCCAGAACAAAGAAACCAGCGGCTTCTTCAGTGACCTGTAAAGTATCACCCGCCTGAAGGCTATGCAGACGCGGACTGAGCTTACCATCGGGTACGGTTACCAGATAAAACTCTAAGTTATTATCGCTTGGCGCATTTACATACGAATAAGCGCGCTGTACACGCTCTCCGTCAATATCTAAGCCCAGCTTGGCAAACTGTCCGGCAGTAAAGTTATGGACCGGTGCTTGCAGCGTGATGCTGAACAGATTCTCTGTCCAATGTTGAACTTGAGTAATAGTGCCCGTTACCCATTCTGCCATGGTTACAACTCCCGAGGTGTAATGCGATATGCGCAGCGACGTGAGTTGGAAATAATATGCTCGACGCGGTCAATTTGGTAGTTTGGACCCAACAGGCGATGCAATAAACTCAACTCAGAGTTACATAAGTTACCGCAGTTATGTGCTGCCACGCCAATCGGACAGTGGTTTTCAATCAGCACCACGGCATCATCTTCAACCTCAAGTTCGGCCATGTAGCCGTCGTTTTGGCGCAAGCGAGCCAGTGCCTGAAAGCGTTCTTCGCCTTCGGGATATTTCTCCAGTTCCGTTGCATAGCGCTGAAACAGAGAGTCTTCGCGGACATTAATGAGTTTTTCAACACCTTCATCGCCGAAGAGTTGCTGTGCGGCACCGAGGATCACGCGCGACAGGTCTTGATGGCGATCGGGGAACTGACTGTGTCCCTTGGTCGTTAGCGACCAGTAACGAGTTGGGCGGCCCACTTTGGTCCTGGCCTCTTCATAACAGACAAGTTCACGTTGTTCGAGCTGTTGTAAATGCTGACGAATGCCCATTGTGGTGATCGATATTCTATCAGCCAGCATCTTGGCTGACTGAGGACCAAGGCTTTTCAACTGCAGCATGATCAATTCTGGTGTCTTCATGACTCAAATCCTTTTGGAAAGTGGGTATACCCGTCATACTTCAACTTGCATTTTGTTGGCTGCGTTCATTCATCCGAATCTCTTACTAGAGCAAGCTCATCGGGATTCACTTACTTGCCTTCTCAATGCAACTCGAATTATTTTGGGTATATAGTTTAATAACTTATATATCTCTATTAAATGATTAATATCCTCTATTTTTAATCCCGTCGCAGAATGAACGCCTCGCTGTAACTTTTTCTTTACGAGCTAGGTACTTTTGTATGCCAAAATCAGCCAGAATAAAGAACCTTACTCGCTCGTTTATTTAATCTAATCTGTTAGATTATGCGCCGATCTATGGCTTTAACTTCCTGACATTTATGTCATGAATAGTTAATGATACTAATTTGATGCGTTGGCAAGCGTAAAATAATGAGAAAGCTCGAGAATTTTCACCTGTTAGTGATGTTGATTCTGCTCGTCGCAGTTGGCCAGATGGCACAGACTATCTATGTGCCTTCTATTGCAGATATGGCGCGTGATCTGGGCGTGCGCACTGGTGCTGTGCAAGGGGTCATGGCTGCTTATTTGCTAACCTACGGTGGATCGCAGTTGATCTACGGCCCCATTTCCGATCGTGTGGGACGTCGCCCGGTCATTTTGGCGGGTATGGGGATTTTCATCATTGGTGCGCTGTGGGCGTTGCTATCGACCAATTTAGATATGTTGGTTATGGCAAGCGCGCTACAAGGCATGGGAACCGGCGTAGCTGGTGTGATGGCTCGTACTATGCCGCGCGACCTCTATGAGGGGCCTTCTCTACGCTATGCCAACAGCCTATTGAACATGGGTATTCTCGTTAGTCCGCTGTTGGCACCGGTGATTGGCGGTATGCTGGATTCTGTGCTCGGCTGGCGTGCTTGCTATGGTTTTTTACTGCTGCTCTGTGTGTGCGTTGCGTTTTCAATGTACCGCTGGCTTCCAGAAACGCGTCCGGCAAATGCACCGCGTAAGAATATGTTTGCGAGCTACAAAATGCTGCTGACCAACGGCTCTTTTGGCTGCTATTTGATTATGCTCGTGGGTGGACTTGCCGGTGTTGCGGTATTCGAGGCTTGTTCCGGTGTGCTGATGGGCGGCGTTTTGGGGCTCAGCGGCATCGTCGTGAGTATTCTGTTTATCTTACCTATCCCAGCCGCCTTCTTTGGTGCGTGGTACGCAGGGCGTCAGGGGAAAAGCTTCTCCACCTTGATGTGGCATTCGGTAATCAGCTGCTTGCTCGCTGGCGTTATGATGTGGATCCCAGGCTGGTTTGGCATTATGAATATTTGGACGCTGGTGGTGCCTGCAGCACTGTTCTTCTTTGGCGCTGGAATGCTATTCCCACTGGCAACGACAGGGGCTATGGAGCCATTTCCGTTCTTGGCTGGGGCTGCGGGTGCGCTGGTGGGCGGTCTACAAAACATGGGTTCTGGCGCGATGGCTTGGTTCTCTGCGTTATTACCACAGACGGGGCAGTTCAGCTTAGGGATGTTAATGACGGCAATGGCCGTGATGATTTTGCTCTGTTGGCTACCGCTTGCGCATAAAATGCAGCAGCAAGGGCATATGGTGTAAGTCGTGCTCTAAAACCTCAGCCTCGCCTGTGAATACGAGGCTGAGAGATATCGAAGCTAGATGATTAATTCACAAATCTTTGGATCTTTGCGATCGAGATAATGTGTCGAACGAATACGGCGAATAGTGCGTGATTTACCGCGCACCAGCAGAGTTTCAGTGGTAGCCATATTCCCTTTACGATAAATACCTTCCAGCAAATCACCTTTGGTTATTCCCGTCGCGGAGAATACGACGTTATCGTTGCGTGCCATTTCGTCTAAGCGCAGCACTTTACCTGCTTCGATTCCCATTTCAGCGCAACGCTTGAGCTCTTGTTCGCCAAGCGCGCGGTTTTCTGGGGTATCGCCCTTCACATTGTGTCGAGCGATCAGGCGGCCATGCATATCACCATCTAGCGCACGAATCACTGCGGCTGAGACAACGCCTTCTGGTGCGCCGCCGATGCCGTACATGACATCAACTTCGCTTTCAGGCATACAGGTCAGAATTGAGGCCGCTACGTCGCCGTCAGGAATCGCAAATACTTTAACGCCAAGTGTCTGCATTTCAGCAATTACAGCGTCATGGCGTGGTTTTGCCAGCGTAATGACGGTTAGCTCATGCAGCGGTTTTTCTAGCTTTTCGGCAACCAGACGCAGGTTTTCGGCCAATGGTCGATTTAAATCGATAACGCCTTTGGCTTGCGGGCCGACAACCAGTTTCTCCATATACATATCCGGTGCGCGCAAAAAAGTACCTTTATCGCCAACGGCCATAACGGCTAGCGCATTAGATTGACCCATGGCGGTCATACGGGTGCCTTCAATGGGATCGACGGCGATATCAACCTGATCGCCGTTACCAGTACCAACACGCTCACCGATATACAACATTGGAGCTTCATCGATCTCACCCTCACCGATCACGATTTCACCGTCGATATCGACTTGGTTAAGCATGATGCGCATGGCATTAACAGCAGCGCCGTCAGCGGCATTTTTATCACCACGGCCTAACCACTTGTATCCAGCCAGAGCTGCGGCTTCGGTGACGCGGGAGAATTCGATGGCTAATTCACGTTTCATTATAGATCCGTATTGGTTACTGAAAGATTGAGGGATAAAGACGGGAGGGGATTTTAGCACAAGGTGAGAGGGGGGATTGGAAAACGATTGTATAGGCTTCATTGCTGCTGTCTTCTATTCACATTTGGACTGTGCAGGCGTCCGTATTGGCAGCGGTTTTCTATCTCTATGATAGAACGGTGAAGGGTTTCGTCCGCCAGTTAGCAAATTTGTTTCCATGAAACCGCTAGCGAGGCGTCCGAGAAGAGGTTGCCAGCGCGCAACCTCTTCACTCTCGCGCTTTTTACCGAGTTGTTTGACCGACCGGTCTCAGAGCGCACATCCCTGTGCGCCTTCGACCTACCGCCATCATCCCTGATGGCGGTTCTATCATGCATTTCATTCAACACGAGAAGACAAAGCAATATTGTTTTGATTGTTTTGTCTTTTTTGAGTTTAAGTTTTGGTAGATAGAGCAGTAGAAACAGGATGTTTCTACGAGGGGAGGAGGCGCCAAGGATGGCGCATGCCGACCCGATGCGGAAATGGCGTCTCGGATAAAAGCGCGAGGATTGAAGGGGCGCGCGCTGGCGCCCCTCATCGGTCGCCTTCAACTCAGTTTATAGGCAAATGCCGTTGCTGATAGGCGAACGAAACTTTACACCTTAGTTATATACATAACATAACTGGTGAGCCCAATATCAATCGTGCTCTTCCCACGCCTGAGCACGCGATACGGCTTTCTTCCAGCCGCTGTAGCGATAGTTACGCTCCACGGTTTCAATGCTTGGACGGAATTCACGCTCGATAGTGGCCTTGCTACGCAGTTCCTCCAGATCGCTCCAGAACCCTACTGCTAGACCGGCTAGATATGCTGCACCCAACGCCGTAACCTCCAGTACTGCAGGACGCTCAACACGCGTTCCCAGAATGTCAGACTGGAACTGCATCAGGAAGTTATTGGCAACAGCACCACCGTCTACGCGCAGCGCTTTTAGACGAGTACCGGAGTCCGCTTGCATTGCATCTAGAACGTCGCGCGTTTGGTAAGCGATAGATTCCAGCGTTGCACGAATAATGTGGTTGCTGTTTACGCCACGGGTCAGGCCGAAGATAGCTCCACGTGCATACGGATCCCAGTAAGGGGCGCCCAGACCAGTAAAGGCAGGTACCACGTACACGCCGTTGCTGTCTTTTACTTTGGTTGCGAAGTATTCGGAGTCCGCCGCGTCGTTAATCAGCTTCATCTCATCGCGTAGCCATTGAATTGATGCGCCGCCGATAAATACGGCGCCTTCCAGCGCATAGTTCACTTCACCGCGTGGGCCGCAGGCGATAGTCGTCAGTAGACCATGCTTGGAAGGAACGGCTTCTTTTCCGGTGTTCATCAATAGGAAGCAACCGGTACCGTAGGTGTTCTTCGCCATACCTTCTTGCACGCACAGTTGACCATAAAGCGCAGCCTGCTGGTCACCCGCGATCCCTGCGATTGGAATACGAGTACCGCCTTTACCACCGATGTTAGTTTGGCCGTAGATTTCAGATGATGGATGTACGGTTGGCAGCATTTCGCGTGGAATGTCCAAGACCTCTAGCATGCGCTCATCCCACTCCAGCGTATGGATGTTGAACATCATGGTACGAGAGGCGTTGGTGTAGTCGGTGACGTGAACACGCCCCTGTGTCATTTTCCAAACCAGCCAAGTATCTACGGTACCGAACAGCAGCTCGCCGCGTTTTGCGCGCTCACGAGATCCTTCAACGTGATCAAGAATCCATTTTACTTTGGTGCCAGAGAAATAGGGGTCAACCACTAAGCCCGTATTATGGCGAATGTACTCTTCCATGCCTGCTTTTTTCAGTTTCTCGCAGATGTCAGCAGTACGGCGGCATTGCCACACAATAGCGTTATAAATGGGTTTGCCTGTCTCTTTCTCCCAAACGATGGTGGTTTCACGCTGGTTGGTGATACCAATACCCGCGATTTGATCAGAACTGATATCCGCTTTCGCTAGGACTTCGACCAGAGTAGAACTTTGCGTCGCCCAAATCTCCATTGGGTCGTGTTCAACCCAACCCGCTTTTGGATAGATTTGCTCAAATTCACGCTGAGAGACGCTGATGATATTAGCGTCATGATCCAGTACCACTGCTCGTGAGCTGGTGGTTCCTTGGTCGAGCGCGACGATGTATTTTTTTTCGGTCGTCATAACATTAATCCTGCGTTGATGAACTGAATACGACATGGTGTCTCAAAAAAATGAAAACCGGTGGAGCGAAGTCCACCGATGAATACTAGGCCTTACGCTGTTCTGTTTTGGTTGCAGGCTCATCTTCGAGCTTGCATACATCACATGGCAAGTGACGACCAATCAGTGAACGATAACCAAAGGCGCCGATGCATGCGCCGACGATTGGGCCAAAGATAGGTACTAAGAAGTATGGAATATCTCGAGCGCCGGTAAAGGCAACTTCGCCCCAGCCAGCCAGATAGGCAAAAGCTTTAGGACCAAAGTCACGAGCTGGGTTAAGCGCAAATCCGGTCAACGGCCCCATGGATGCCCCGATAACGGCGATGAGAATACCGATCAGCAGTGGCGCTAATGGGCCACGTTGAATGCCGTTGCCGTCATCGGTCAGTGCCAGAATTAGGCACATCAGGATGGCGGTAATAACGGTTTCAACCAAGAATGCCTGCCCTACAGAAATATGTGGGTTCGGATAGGTGGAGAACACACCAGCCTGATCTAGGCTGGCTACGCTGCCCCGGACGATCTGGTGGGCTTGCTCAAAGTCGACGAACAGGTTTTGGTACAAACCGTAGACCAGTGCCGCGGCGCAAAAAGCCCCCGCAACCTGAGCAATGATGTAGGGAATAACTTTGCGCTTATCGAAACAGGCAAAAAGCCATAAGGCGATAGTGACGGCGGGATTCAGATGAGCACCAGAGATAGCGGCCGTCAGGTAAATTGCCATGGCAACACCCAGACCCCAAATAATACTAATTTCCCACTGACCAAAACTTGCACCTGCCAGCTTAAGTGCGGCTACGCAGCCACATCCAAAAAATATCAGCAATGCGGTGCCAAGAAATTCAGCGATGCACTGCCCTTTTAACGTTGAACTAGCTGTTTGGCTCATGACTTGGTGTCCTAACGACGAATTATTGTAGGGGGTGTGAAGCAAGCCCTCATATATTTTTTCTGGGCTTGTTGTAAATTTATCGTTAACGAGCAAAAACGAGAAATAGCGAAATCAAAATGTGTGTACTTCGTCATAAAAATGAGTGAATCCGCGTATTCAGTGCTCTTTTTGCCAAATTTTTTTGTGATCTGACCACTGACACAGATCATGGTGACACGATTTTGTAACTTAATTGTAAATTTATAACGAAGCTGATGAATACGATTTTTAGGGATTAACTGATAGTCATAAGGTGCGATTTTGTTACAGACTGCACTTTGCCCCAGTATCGCGCTAGACAGTAGAGAATGGGGTACATACAATCGGAGTTGAAAAAGAATTTATTGCGCAATGACTCGCGCACCGTGGGTGGCAGTCAGTCGTTGTGTTTATGGGCGCAACTATATTTTCGCAGTGGGTGACAAATAAACGCACTCACTACAGCAGATGTACGCCTGGCTATGATAAGGGGACAGAAGAATGTCATTTGAAGTATTTGAAAAATTGGAAGCAAAAGTTCAACAGGCGATTGATACCATTACGCTGTTGCAGATGGAAATCGAAGAGCTGAAAGAACAGAACACTCAACTGAATCAGGAAGTTCAGCAAGCTGCTGGCTCTCGTGAAGCTCTGGTGCGTGAAAACGAACAGCTGAAAGAAGAACAAACTGCATGGCAGGAGCGCCTGCGCTCTTTGTTAGGCCGCATGGATGAAGTGAATTAATTGACTTTGTTTTCATGCAGGCAAGCAAAAGGCGCTCATTGAGCGCCTTTTTTCATTCAGACTGGGCTATGGACTACTCGAGATCCAATGGCTCTTCAGAGAGAATAATACCTGTGTTGTCAGCATACAGATGATCGCCGGAGAAGAAGGTCACGCCGCCGAAGTTTACGCGGATATCGCTCTCGCCGATGCCTTCACCGTCTGCTCCTGCAGGGATAGCCGCCATCGCTTGAATACCAATATCCAACTCTTCGAGATCGTCGACCTGACGAACGGCACCGTAAACGACAATGCCTTCCCACTCATTCTGTGTAGCCAAACGAGCTAATTCTGCGTTGATCAGCGCACGACGCACAGAACCACCGCCGTCAATGACCATCACACGTCCACGCCCATTCTCTTCCAACAGTTCATAGAGTAGGCCGTTATCCTCAAAGCATTTCACTGTGGTGATCTGCCCGCCAAACGAAGTACGCCCACCAAAGTTGGAGAACAGCGGTTCTACTACATTCACATCTTCATGGTAAATGTCGCATAGTTCGGAAGTATCGTATTTCATAGGATTAACGTCTGTTTGCCGCAGGGATGTTTAGTATATCCCCTTATCCATGTTGTTTGCAAAAACACCAATTGTTAAATGTGGCGATTAGCGGCGCTGGCGCACGTTTTGTGTGCCAGCAAAAGCGAGGATTAACTTAGAACGGTGCCGATGGCAAATAACACATTGGTGAGCAGGGCACTTTTCACCATGCTTTCCAGCATAGGGCGCATAGCCTCAGGCGTTCGATGGGTGAAGACGTAATGACCATGTTTGTACAGCATAGGAATGGCTAACACGAATAACCAGCCAAACGCGCTTTTTAGATAAAGCAGCGCAAACAATGCGAGACATACCACCGAGCCTACCAGTAAACCAACATGGTAGTAGCGTGCTTTTATGGGACCAAGACGTACAGCAAGCGTGTTTTTGCCGTTGATTGCATCGTTTTCGATATCGCGCAGATTATTGATATTCAACACGGCGGTCGCTAAGAAACCGCAGGCGGTAGCGGGCAGCATGACGACGCTGTCGAAAGTGCCTGCCTGCAAATAGTAGGTTCCAGCAACGCTGAGCCATCCAAAGAAGACCAGCACAGAAATATCACCGAGTCCCATATATCCATAGGGGCGAGTACCCACGGTATAGGTGATCGCAGCGACAATCGCCATTAATCCTAAGATCAGGAATCCAATGATGTCCTGTGGCTTTTGGCAAGCGACGGCAATCAGCGCGATCCCCGACAGAACGGTTAGTACAACGGTAATTCCCAGTGCACGCTTCATCTGTGCCTGAGTAATGACGCCTTTTTGCATACCACGTAGTGGCCCGATGCGCTCTTCGGTATCGCTGCCCTTGACGGCATCGCCATAGTCGTTGGCCAGATTGGAGAGTATTTGCAGCATAGCGGCTGTCAGCAGCGCGAGCAGGGCAATCTCCACCTTAAAGGTGTTTTGCCATGCGGCAATCGCAGAGCCGGTGACGATGGATGCCAAGGCCAGAGGCAGGGTACGCAAGCGCAGACTTTCCAACCAGGCGCGAGGCCTGCTAATTGTTGTTGATGAACTCATTATTCGCTTCAGTCGCTCAGGGGATCCCACGGTGAAAAATTCGGGTGATGGGTTCCAGTTAGGGTCGGTAATCTACCATATTTTATCAATTGGATATTGTAGACATCAAAAGGGAGGCCAAAGCCTCCCTTTTATGACAACCGATAGGGACGGTTCTTGAAACGTATTATAGGATAAACCGGCTCAGATCTTCATCTGCAACGAGTTCATCAAGGTGATTGCGTACATATTCAGCATCGATTGTTACAGTCTGACCGCTCATATCGCTAGCTTCGAAGGAGATCTCTTCGACTAAACGCTCCAGAATCGTGTGTAAACGACGTGCGCCGATGTTTTCAGCGCTTTCGTTAACGCGCCATGCAGCTTCAGCGATGTGACGTACACCGTCGGCGGTGAAGTTGATGGTGAGGCCTTCAGTTGCCATGAGTGCCTGATACTGTTCAGTCAGCGATGCACTCGGCTCGGTCAGGATGCGCTCGAAGTCTTCAGTGGTCAGCGCCTGCAGCTCAACACGAATTGGCAAGCGCCCCTGCAGCTCAGGGATCAGGTCCGATGGGCTCGAAACTTGGAATGCACCTGAAGCAATGAACAGGATGTGGTCAGTTTTCACCATGCCGTGTTTGGTTGAAACCGTGCAGCCTTCAATGAGAGGCAACAGATCGCGCTGAACACCTTCACGAGAAACGTCTGGACCAGAAGATTCACCGCGTTTACAGATTTTGTCGATCTCATCGATAAATACGATACCGTTTTGTTCAACGGCATTAATCGCCTGCTCTTTCAGCTCTTCAGGGTTAACCAGTTTCGCCGCTTCTTCTTCAATCAGCAGTTTGAAGGCTTCTTTGATTTTAATTTTGCGCGCTTTTTGCTTTTGCCCACCCAGATTCTGGAACATGGACTGCAGTTGGTTGGTCATCTCTTCCATTCCTGGAGGAGCCATAATTTCAACTCCAACCGGAGAAGCGGCTAATTCTAATTCGATTTCTTTATCATCCAACTGGCCTTCACGCAGCTTCTTGCGGAAACTCTGGCGCGCGGCAGAAGGCTCAGCGCTTTGTTCTGGCTGGCCCCAGTTGTTTTTAGCGGGTGGGATCAGAACATCCAGAATGCGCTCTTCAGCCATTTCTTCGGCACGATAGCGATTCTTTTCGATGGACTGCATGCGCACCATTTTCATCGCGGAATCTGTCAGATCGCGAATGATTGAGTCGACTTCTTTACCTACATAGCCGACTTCAGTGAACTTAGTCGCTTCAACTTTGATGAATGGCGCATTAGCCAGCTTAGCCAGACGACGTGCAATTTCGGTTTTACCGACGCCGGTTGGGCCAATCATCAGAATATTTTTGGGTGTTACTTCATGACGCAGTTCTTCATTCAACTGCATGCGGCGCCAGCGGTTACGCAGGGCAATAGCCACGGCGCGCTTTGCAGAGTGCTGGCCGATGATGTAGCTATCGAGTTCGCTGACAATTTCGCGTGGGGTCATCTCAGACATGTTTGGAGTCCTTACGCTTTGGAGTCTAATTCTTCAATGGTGTGGAACTGATTGGTGTAGATACAAATATCACCAGCAATACCCAGCGCTTTATCAACAATTTCGCGGGCACTCAGTTCTGTGTTTTCGAGCAATGCGCGAGAGGCTGCCTGAGCATAAGGGCCGCCGGAGCCTATCGCGATTAAATCATTTTCTGGCTGAATGACGTCACCATTACCGGTGATGATGAGGGAGGCGTTTTCATCCGCGACCGCCAGCAGCGCTTCGAGTTTGCGCAGCATACGATCGGTACGCCAATCTTTGGCAAGCTCAACGGCCGCTTTAACCAAATGTCCCTGATGCAGTTCCAGCTTGCGTTCGAAGAGTTCAAACAGGGTGAAGGCATCTGCGGTGCCACCGGCAAATCCGGCAATCACGCGGTCGTTATACAGACGGCGAACTTTGCGAACATTACCTTTCATGACGGTATTGCCCATGGTCGCTTGGCCATCACCACCGATTACCACTTTACCGTTGCGGCGTACGCTTACTATTGTTGTCACGAGCAGACCCCCGTAGCTGACGAAATAAGAACCCCACACCTTTGTGTGGGGGCATTGTCAGATAGATGGGGGGGATATTTTGCTTTTCAACCCCCGGCTGAGAGGGCAATACATCCAGACATTCCTTCGCCCTTCAATCGTTGCAGCATTTTATCTGCTGCGGCACGACTGCTGTATGGGCCTAACAAGACGCGATTCCATCCACCACCAGCGGTAATTCGACTTTCGACGCCGCCGAATGCCAATTGCGCACGAACGGATTCCGCCTGATCGGTGCTGCGGAATGAACCGCACTGTACCAGCCATTTTTGACTGTTTTCTTTTTCAGGCGCTTTTTCTTGCTTAGCTTCTTTCGCCGCGGTTGGTTGTTCCGCTACGCTTGTTACCGGAGCTGGCTTTTCTTTATGCGGTTGCTGAACGGGCTGCTGAGCGGTTTGCGCCGGCGGTGTAGTACGCGCAGGGCGTGTTGGCTCTGTTTGTGTTTGGCGCGGTTGGGTTGGTTGAGTGGTCGTCGTATTCTGCTGTGAGAACGGATTACGTGGTTGAGTCGCCGTTACCGGTTGTTGCTGAGTGTAGGTTTGATCAGGCATGCGGCTGTTTTGTGGCGCACGGCGCGCAGTCTGCATTTGATCGTTGTACGGCACCTCTGACAGCTGAGTTGGCTGCTGACGCATATCAGACTGCATCTGATCTAACAGTTGACGTTGTTCCGCGGTGAGCTGTGGCTGCTGATTTTGTGTCGCCGAGGCACTACTGCTTGGCTGTGTAGGCGTAGCTACGCCTACCTGACGATTCTCAAGCTCTTTGATGTAACGCCAGCGTTCTTCCGGTTTTGGCGGAAGGCCATTACCGGCATGTTTTGCCTGCGTCGGTAACAGTTCATCGCTGTCTGGTTTATGGTGAGTCAAAAAATAAAGGCCGGCAGCGAAGGTCACTAAAACCCCCATAGCAAGAACCACCATGGTTTTAGAAATACCAGGAGATGACTTCTTCTTTTTCCGGGTATTGGTTTTGCGCTTCGCTCCTGATGAGCGGCCCCGGCTCACATAATCTCGTTGTGCCACTGTCTTTTCGCTACATCGTAACACCCATCATTCTATTGCTGCACCCGCGTTAGCAAGGCCGCAGCTCCAATTATGTTGGGTATTTATTTTGAATTAAGAGCGCCATGTTACTGAACTCATCCCAATTTAACTAGCGTTTCGGCGCAGATGTACTTCCTCTAACGATAAATTCGCTGTCTAACAGTCTCGAACCGCTAACTACGGAACGACTGTGAAGCTGCTCTAATAGCAGTAACATGGCTTCACGCCCAATTTGATAGCGAGGCTGAGACACGGTAGTCAGCGGAGGATCGCAGTACTGAGCCAGTTTTATATCATCAAAACCAACCAGTGAAACATCATCTGGTACGCGCAATCCCATGCGTTTTGCCTGTGACAGTGCGCCGATGGCCATAACGTCGCTATGGCAGAAGATCGCCGTTGGGGGTTGTGGCAGCGACATCAGTGCCAGCATCGCCTGTGCGCCGGCTTCATAGGTAAAGTCACCGCGTTCAATAAAGCTCTTTTCCTCTGCAATGCCACAACGACGCAGTGCCTGAATATAGCCACGTAGACGATATTTGCTCAGCGGCATGCTTTCTGGCCCTGCAATGCAAGCAATGCGGTGATGACCTAATTCATGTAGATACAACACGGCTTCGAAAGCGGCTGTGAGGTTATCGATATGCACAGTAGGCAGTTCAAGTTCAGGTGCAAACTCATTCGCCATGACCATCGGTGGCAGGTTTTTCTGTTCTTCTTTGCTGGCGTCGAAAGGTACGTTCGAGCCTAGCAGCAACATGCCGTCTATTTGTTTAGTAATGATGAGGTTTACGAAAGTTTTTTCTTGCTGCTGCTGTTGCGCGCAATCACCAAGCAATACTAAATAGCCATGCTCTGCAGCGGTACGTTCAACACCCTGAATGACTTCGGCAAAGAATGGGTCACAGATATCGGGAACTATCACCAGAATGGTTCGCGACTCATTGCGTTTTGAACTACGCGCCAGTGCGTGTGGAGAATAACCAACGGCTAATACGGCCTGCTCAACTTTTTGGCGGGTAGCGGCAGAGACTTTCTCGGGGTTCATCAATGCTCTTGAAACGGTGGCTGTTGAGACACCGGCGTGTTCAGCCACGTCTTTCATGGTGGCAGCAGACATGCTTTGCTTCTCTTCCAACGCTGTTCTCCTTGCGTCTAGCGAAACGTTGACGCGGGCGGTGTTACTCTTCCTGTTTTACTGAATGAAAACCAGCTTCCTTGCGTCATCCCAGTTTTGTTGCTCGGAATGCTCATACCAGTTCATGAATTACCATATGGATCACATTTTAAACAGAATGCACCCTGCTGTTGTTACCTAATTTGCATGAGAAATGTGACCGAGATAGATTTTTTAGATCAGGATCGCAAATCGCTGTTTTTATCCATCTGTCTTATGGCCTTTCTCACTTGGACGATCAGTTGTCCGTTGGATCAACATCGAGCGTCCATTTCACTCTTTTCACGGCTGGTAAGGTGCTTATTAGCGGCAGTGTACCTTTAACGATTTTCTGTAACCGTGCGCGCGAAGGGTGCTGTAGTAACAGCTGCCAACGGAATCGTCCACCGCGTTTAGGTTGTAACGCTGGAACGGGCCCGAGTATCCAAAACGACTCATCCCGCAACGGACTGGCTTCCAACAGGTTTCTTAGCTGCTGCAAAAATTGTGGCGCATTCTGGTTATCATGATCGTCAGCACGCACCATGATATGGCTAGTATAGGGGGGTAAGAATACGCTTTTACGCTCTTTAAGCGCTTGCTCAGCAAAGGCGTCGTAGCCCTGATTCAACAAGGTTAATAGAAGAGGATGTTCTGGGTGATGGGTCTGTAATATCACCTCTCCCTGTTTGCCTGCGCGTCCTGCTCGACCGGAAACCTGTGTATATAGCTGGGCAAAACGCTCAGCAGAATGGAAATCAGCAGAAAAGAGTGCGCCATCAACATCAAGCAAAGCCACTAGCGTGACGTTGGGAAAATGGTGGCCTTTCGCCAACATTTGGGTGCCGATTAATATACGAGCCCCCCCTCGATGTACTTCGGCCAATTGCTGTTCCAATGCGCCTTTGCGGCTGGTTGTGTCGCGATCGATGCGCGTAATCGGTGTATCAGGAAACAGCGTGGTAAGCTCGGCTTCAAGTTGTTCGGTGCCGAGTCCTACGGGCAGCAGATTAGTGCTGCCACATTGTGGGCACTGGCGCGGAATCGGTTTTTGGCTATCACAATGATGACAGCGCAGATGATGCTGTTGCTGATGTAACGTGTAGTAATGGTCACAGCGTTGGCATTCGGCAATCCAGCCACACTCGTGGCACAGCAGCGCAGGGGCAAAGCCTCGTCGATTCAGGAACAGGATAACCTGATTTCCGGCATCAACGTGTTGTTTCATCCGCTGTAATAGCGGCTGGGCAAGCCCAGCTTTGAGCGGTAGACCTTTTAAATCTAGCAGATGTTGGGCTGCGGGTTTGGCATTACCTGCTCGCTGGGTCAGTCGCAGGCGACGGTATTTCCCCAGTTCAACATTGTGCAGCGTTTCCAAGGCGGGAGTGGCTGAGCCAAGCACAATAGGGATATTCTCCTGATGTGCGCGGAATACGGCTAAATCTCGCGCGTGATAGCGCCATCCTTCCTGCTGTTTATAGGAACCATCATGTTCTTCATCAATGATGATGACGCCTAAACGAGCAAAAGGCGTGAACAGCGCCGAACGGGTTCCTATGACGATTGCGCTTTCGCCATTACGGGCACGTAGCCATGCCGCTAGGCGTTCGCTATCGTTTAAGCCTGAGTGGAGAACGTCAACCGGTGCATTAAAGCGTTCTCTAAAACGAGCGATAGTTTGTGGCGTAAGGCCAATCTCTGGCACTAAGACCAGCGCCTGACGGCCTTGAGCCAAAATATTTTCGATTACGCTGAGATAGACTTCAGTCTTGCCTGAACCCGTTACGCCAGCAAGCAGCCAGGCGCTGAACTGATTGTCCTCACTGCGAATCGCGCCTACGGCGGTGGCTTGCTCGGTATTGAGCTTTAGGCGCTCACCGTTAACGGCATAATTGGCGCGCCAGTCGTGTAATTCTGGTGATTCGGCACGGAGCTCCGCAAGCCCTTTGGTTTTGATGCTTTGCAGCGCTGCTTCGTTTAAGTCACATTCGGTCACCTGATGGCGATACAAAGGCCGCTGTAACAGCGTCGCCAGAGCTCGCTGTTGTTTAGGTGCTCGTTTTAGTGTTTCTGGCGGCGTAGCCTTCCCTTGTTCAGTGATGACCCATTGCCACAGTTGCCCATGTTGTGCTGGTTTGCCTTGGCGCAGCATCACCGGCAACGCATGAAACAGCACTTCGCCAATTGGGTAATGATAATAATCCGCAGCCCAGCGCAGCATGTGCCACATACGGGAAGAGAAAAGTGATTCATTATCTAGCACTTGGTGAACAGATTTTAAGTTCTCAAGCGGAAGTTCGCTGTGCTCACCAAATCCAGTGATAATACCGATCATTTTGCGCTGTCCGAAAGGCACACTGACCCGTGCTCCTGCGATGGGGGTTATCCCCGTTGGCAGAAGATAATCAAAGGTACGGGATAATGGAACGGGTAAGGCTACGTGAACGACCGGCATGTTTAATCCTGCTTCCAAATGTACGCTTAGTTTACATGTCGGGGGGAAGGTTTGAACCAGTTTAATTTGCATAACGGCGTTTAAAGGGAGAGGTGGATATAAATAAAGTCAATTGCAATTCGATTGCGGTGTATGTTTGATCCCTGTATAATTCGCCGCCTTTGATAGGCTTTTTATCAAACCACATTTATCAACCACGCGTGGTGTCTGGCGGAATAGGGCTGGATAGCGACGCGGCCTTAACTGAGGTTATCCCATGAAACAAGGTATCCACCCGAACTACGTTGCAATTACTGCAACTTGCTCTTGCGGCAACGTGATCAAAACTCATTCTACCGCAGGTCGCGACCTGAACCTGGACGTGTGCAGCAACTGCCACCCGTTCTATACTGGCAAGCAGCGTGATGTTGCTACCGGTGGTCGTGTTGACCGCTTCAACAAGCGTTTCAGCGTACCAGGCACTAAGAAGTAATTCTTTTTGCTCAAGAAGAAGGCACCTAAGGGTGCCTTTTTTATTGCTTAAAATTCAATGGTTGATTCGAATGAATCATAAAAAAGCCCCTTCGAAAAGGGGCTTAGGGCTAATGCCGGTCACTTAAGCGTGATTTTAGGGGAAGTACACCGATGGGGTCGTAGCAGCTTTAGCTGCCAGAGCGCCCCGCGGTGTGCTAGCCCCGTGTATCTCGATCTCTTAAACGATCAGCATTAGGCTTAGGGCTCTTGTTAGTTACTGATTTCCGACTTGGTCGCCAAACGGCAGTTTGTCGTAATCATGCAAACCTTTTTTCTCATAGGGATTGCCGATCCAACGTGTGGTTTCAACAAAGTTCGGATTCACTAAGCTTCTCTCAGGGTTGAACAGATCATATTTCAAACCAGCCAAGTCAGACCAAGTATGAATCAACTCAGAGCTGCTGTATTTACGATCGGTCATTGAGGCAAAATCACGAGGATGCGATTGCTGCCAGCTTGGTGACGTCCATAGGATGAACGGAATGCTATACATGTGACGCGTTGGTGACGCTTCGTTACGTCCCTGAATATTGTGCGGCGGAGTGTCATACACTTCCTCACCGTGGTCAGAGAAGTACAGTAAGAAACCGTTTGGATTTGTTGCTGAGTAATCTTTAATCAGGCTAGACACCACATAGTCGTTATACAGATTTGCGTTGTCGTACTGATTATAGGAATCAATCTGATCCTGACTTAAGCCAGGAGGAACACCCTCGGTGCCATTAAACTTATCAAATCCTTCTGGATAGCGGAATTTGTAGTTAATGTGCGTGCCTAGCAAATGCACCACGATAAATTTCTTCGGTGCAGGATCGGCCATCACTTCTTTAAACGGCTGCAACACGTCGCCGTCATACTGTCGGGCACTCTGTGTACGCTGTTGGTTCAGATAATACTGCTTGTCTGTTTGCTGGGAGAACAGCGTCAGCATGGTATTACGCTTGGTCATCGTTTGCTGGTTAGTGATCCAAAACGTTTTATATCCCGCTTGCTTCATCATATTCATCAATGAAGGCTGGGTCAGATACAGATCAGGATTCTTCTCGTTAGCGAACGTCAGAGCTTGCTGCAAGATTTCGATCGTGTAAGGACGAGAAGTGACCACATCGTTGAATACGGTCAGATTCTTGTCTGTCTTGTGCAGTTCATCTAACTGAGGCGTCGTTTCACGCGGATAACCATACAGGCTCATGTGGCCACGTTGGGTCGATTCACCGATCACTAAAACCAGCGTGCGCGGCGCATTGCCACTTGCATCGGTCAGATTTGCCAATGGCGGTAGTGAACTGTTTTCTTTCAGTAACGCTTGCAGACTGGCGAGCTGGCTACGATATTCGAAATAACCAGTGATCATTTGCCACGGAGCGGCTGGCTCCATGCGAGACGTTAAGCGTGGCAGGGAATCTTCAAATGAACGCTTCTGAATCAGCATGTTATAGACCATCGGGTTAACGATAAGGCCATAGAAGATTGCCGCTGGAATAACATATCTCCAGAAAGAGGGGATATAGACAGGGCGAAGGCGTGTCCACAGGAAGACGCAAACAGCGGTATAAGCCAGAAGAATAAGCGCCAGATGCAGGCTGAAATATTGACTGAAGTATTCGCCAGCTTCGCTGGTGTTGGACTCGAACATGACGAACAGAACGCTCTGAGAGAACTCTTGTCCGTAAATAATATAATAGGCTAGTGAACAGATAGAGGCTGCCCACAAAATAATGCCAATAACCGCTGAAATAATGCGGGTTTTGTTCGGGAATAAAAATACAGGAATTAACCAAAGTGAACTATACAGCAAAGAGTCACGAATGCCGTTGGAGCCACTGTAGCCAGTGACAAGAATGACGGCCTGTAAAACAGTAGAGAAAAACCAAAAGAACAGCAGAACCCAGAACAAAGCCTTCCAGCTAAATGCCTTATCTGCATTTGGAGATGAAGTCATATTATTTCAGCCTATCAGAGAATATCACCGCAGGGATGTTAATCATCTAACCTTAAAGGAACCTTAGTTTTTATTAGCGGAATAATGTACCCGCAATAAACCTATGTTTTAAATTTATCTATCGGCATTGCGAGCAAATAGTGAGCACTGCGCAAAACCGAGCAATCTTAGCAATCTTATTTTTTCGTAACAATAGATGCTACAATTTAATAAAAGTTCGTGATGAATTGTTTTTTTTTATAACAGGAAACTATTGATTACAGCAATAGCCCATTGTCAGGGGGGTTATGCGGGAATAATGCCGCTGATCGAGATAGAAAGAAAACGCGCTACCTGAGCGATAGCGCGTTTGGATCGACTGACTAGCCGGTATTACGCATCCCAGCGGCAACGCCGGCGATGGTGACCATCAGTGCTTGTTCAACGTTAGCATCCGGTTCTGACATTGAACGCGAGCGGTGTAGTAATTCTGCCTGCAACACGTTTAATGGATCGGTATACACGTTACGTAACGCTATTGATTCGGCGATCCATGGCAGATCGGCCATCAGATGGTCGTCGTTGGAGATAGTGAGAACGACTTTAATATCTTTGCTTAGCTGATCGCGCAGTTGTTTACCCAAAGGCCACAGAGCTTCATCCACCAGACGCTGATCGTAGTATTCTGCTAACCAGAGATCTGACTTGGCAAATACCATTTCTAACATCCCAATGCGGGTTGAGAAGAATGGCCAATCGCGACACATAGTCTCCAGCGTTGACTGTTTTCCTCCGTCTACCGCGGCCTGAAGTGCGGCACCGGCTCCCAGCCATGCGGGGAGCATCAGTCGGTTTTGTGTCCAAGCAAAGATCCACGGAATGGCTCGCAGGCTTTCTACGCCGCCATTTGGCTTACGTTTGGCTGGACGTGAACCTAAAGGCAATTTACCCAGCTCGAGTTCAGGTGTCGCTGAGCGGAAATAAGGAACGAAGTCTTTATTTTCACGCACGTAGCCACGATACATATCGCAGGATACATCTGACATTTCATCCATCAGATCGCGCCATTCCTGTTTTGGTGCAGGTGGGGGTAGCAGGTTGGCTTCAAGAATCGCATTGGTATACAGCGATAGGCTACTGATAGTGACCTGTGGCAAACCGAGTTTAAAGCGGATCATCTCACCTTGTTCGGTAACGCGTAGACCCCCTTTCAGGCTTCCCGGCGGTTGTGATAGGAGAGCTGCGTGTGCTGGTGCGCCACCGCGACCAATTGAACCACCGCGTCCGTGGAAAAGCGTTAAGGCGACTCCTGCTTTCTCACAGACGTTAACCAAGGCTTCTTGTGCGCGATACTGTGCCCAAGAAGCGGCCATCACGCCTGCATCTTTCGCGGAGTCGGAATAGCCGATCATCACCATCTGTTTGCCTTGAATAAAGCCGCGATACCAGTCGATGTTCAGTAACTGAGTCATCACATCTTCGGCGTTATTGAGGTCATCAAGGGTTTCGAACAATGGTGCAACTGGCAGCAGGTAAGGGCAGCCAGCTTCTTTAAGTAATAGGTGTACGGCTAAAACATCCGATGGCGTGCGGGCCATAGAAATTACATAGGCTGCAATTGAGCCCTGCGGCGCTTCGGCAATGACGCTGCAGGTATCAAAGACCTCTTTAGTTTCAGCGCTTGGCTCCCATTGACGAGGAACTAGCGGACGCTTGGAGTTCAGTTCACGGATCAGGAAGGCTTGCTTATCCGCTTCCGACCAGCTTTCGTAATCACCGAGCCCCAGATAGCGAGTCAGTTCTGCCAGCGCTTCCGAGTGGCGTGTGCTCTCTTGGCGCACATCGATACGCACCAGTGGCACGCCAAAGCAATGAACGCGGCGCAGAGTATCTAACAGTTGACCATTGGCAATGATACCCATGCCACAGGCTTTCAATGATTGATAACAAGCATAAAGCGGTTCCCACAGTTGCTCATTTTTTACCAGCAGATTATCGGGACGCGTCACACGTTCACCTTTAATTTTCGCCGCTAGATAAGCTTGAGTTTCGGTCAACTGAGTACGTAGCTTCTTCATCAACTCACGGTATGGTTCTTGAACGTCGTCACCACCGGCCAGTGCACGTAACTCTGGTGTGCATTCAGTCATCGAAAGCTCAGACACCAGCACCGCAATATCGCGCAGGAACAGGTCGGTTGCTTTCCAGCGGCTTAGCAGCAATGCATGGCGAGTGACCTCCGCGGTCACGTTTGGGTTGCCGTCGCGGTCGCCGCCCATCCAAGCGGTAAAGCGAACCGGTACAGCTTCTACAGGGAGCTGATAGCCGAGAGAATTCTCTAACTGCTCGTTGAATTCACGTAGAAATGCAGGAACGCCTTCCCACAGGCTGTTTTCAACGACGGCATAGCCCCATTTAGCTTCGTCGATCGGCGAAGGGCGATTTTTACGAATTTCATCGGTATGCCATGACTGAGCAACCAACTGGCGCAGACGGCGCATGATTTGATTACGTTCGTAGTCAGCCAGATCGCTATGATCGAGCTGGCTCAGGCAATTATTCACCTCAACCAATTTATGGATCAGGGTACGGCGGGTGATTTCGGTTGGGTGTGCAGTGAGAACCAATTCAATGGAGAGCTCATCAACGGCTTTCTTAATCTGCTCGTCGCTGAGATTGTTACTTTTCAAACGGGTGAAAAGCTGGGCCATGACTTCAGGATTGCTTGCCGCTTCACCGTGGGGTGAAATGCTATGATACTGTTCTGCGGTGTTTGTCAGACTCAGGAATTGGCTGAATGCGCGGGCAACCGGCAACAGCTCATCATTCGACAGATTCTGTAGCGTAGTCAGCAGTTCCTGACGGCTCGCATCGTTACCCGAACGTGAGGATTTGGATAATTTACGGATAGTCTCGACACGGTCTAGGATATTTTCGCCCAGCGCTTCCTTTATGGTGTCGCCGAGCAGCTTTCCTAGCATACTGACGTTACTTCGCATTGCCGAATATTGTTCGTTCATAAGACCCCTGACCCCTCCAATATGTAAATTTCTTTCACCCGAAAGGCGTAGACCGCCTCTTTTATAAAGCCACGTTCCATTGTCTACGTCAATTGTCACAATTTATTGCTAAACGACATGAATTTGGTGATTTAACTGAAATTTAATTACACGGTGACGGGAATTAACGTTTCTAATAACAGTTACGTTGCAAACGGCTGCAATAGGGTGACATCGCCGCCGTTTTCACTGTTAAAATTTCATTAAAGCGTCAATTAGCGGTTAATCATTTATCGACAAAAATGATTAACCACCTGACCGATCAATTCACGCGTAGGTTGGATAAATGACGTCGCAAGGAATTCATCGGGTTGATGAGCCTGATCGATAGAGCCCGGCCCTAATACTAGTGTAGGGCAAACTTCCTGAATAAATGGTGCTTCGGTGCAATAGTTCACGACTTCTGCACGTTCGCCTAGCAACCCTTCAATCACCTGAATAAGCGGTGCGTGTACTGGACATTCATATCCAGGAATCGGTACGTGCAGATGCTCGATAGTTAAACGTCCCGGCCACTTCTCGCTTACCGGTGCCAACGCTTGATTGAGTAACTCGTCGATATCGTTGAGCGTCATACCCGGCAGAGGGCGAATATCCATATGCAGCTCACAGCAGGCGCAAATACGATTGGGCGCGTCACCGCCGTGGATGTGTCCGAGGTTCATTGTGGGATAAGGAATGTTAAAAGCATCGTGGTGATAACGGTCTTTGAGCGTATTGCGCAGAGTTAACAGATGCCCGATAGAGTCATGCATTAATTCGATGGCGTTAACGCCACGCGCGGGATCGCTTGAATGGCCCGATTGCCCTGTAATCCTAATAGCTTCCGATAAGTGCCCTTTATGCGCCCGTACAGGCTTGAGAGATGTAGGTTCACCAATGATGGCGCAGTCAGGGCGTAAATGCGTGGTCGCCGCGAAATAGCGTGCGCCAGCCATCGTGGTTTCCTCATCTGCAGTCGCCAAAATATAGAGCGGTTTGCTGAGTTTGCTGGCATCGATGTCGCGAAGCGCATCCAGAATAAAGGCAAAAAAGCCTTTCATATCTGCTGTACCGAGCCCGTAGAGCTTATTGTCGTGTTCGGTAAGGGTGAAGGGATCACGTGTCCAGCGACCATCATCAAACGGCACGGTGTCCGTATGCCCCGCCAACATTAAGCCACCAGTACCTTGGCCAATACTGGCCAGTAAATTGAATTTGTTACGCGTATGTGGCACAGGTTGAACCTCAACGCGAAAGCCGAGATCGCCAAACCACCCCGCTAGCAAGTTGATTAATGCTTCATTACTTTGATCGAGCGCGCTGTCGGTTGCACTGATGGACGGCGTGGCGATCAAGGCGCGGTACAGCTCAATAAATGGTGGTAATTTCATATTCACTGTTGACAGCCTTTAGTTAGGATAGTATCAATATTCATGCATTATTTATGAATAAAAATACAATAAGCGCTCGCCGAATGAAACTGTAAAAGTTATGATGTGCAGCGCTAAATGTAATATTTACGATCGATGATTAACCAAGAAGGTGGAAACGACAGATGCCTAACGCACAGTCTCAGTTAAACGGGTTAATTGTAGGGGCCAGCGGCTATACCGGCGCGGAACTTGCCGTCTATCTGCAGCGTCACCCTGCTATGAACATAACTGGTTTAACGGTTTCAGCGCAAAGCTCAGATGCAGGAAAGTTACTTTCTGATTTGCATCCGCAGCTGAAAGGCATCGTTGATCTGCCATTGCAGCCTATAGGCGACGTAGCTCAGATGGCAAAAGGTGTTGATGTCGTATTTCTCGCGACGGCGCACGAAGTTAGCCATGATTTAGCCCCGCAGTTTTTGCAGGCTGGCTGTGTGGTGTTTGATCTTTCCGGTGCATATCGGGTGAATCAGGCGAGTTTTTATCAAGACTATTATGGATTTACACATCAGCACGCCGACTGGCTAGACAAAGCTGTTTATGGTCTGGCGGAGTGGCGGGCTGAAGATATCAAACAGGCGCAGCTGGTGGCCGTTCCTGGCTGTTATCCAACAGCGTCACAGCTGGCGTTAAAGCCGCTAATTGATGCGAACCTGCTCGATTTAAACCAATGGCCGGTGATTAACGCCGTCAGCGGTGTCAGCGGAGCGGGGCGGAAAGCCAGCATGACCACGAGTTTTTGCGAAGTGAGCTTGCAGCCCTACGGCATATTTACTCATCGCCATCAGCCAGAAATTTCGACTCACTTGGGAACGCCGGTGATTTTTACACCTCACTTGGGCAATTTCCCGCGCGGAATTTTGGCGACCATCACCTGCAAATTGAGTGTAGGCGTGACGGTCGAGCAGGTAAAAGCTGCCTATCAGCAGGCCTATGCTGAAAAACCATTGGTTCGGGTATATGACCAAGGTGTTCCGGCCATTAAAAACGTAGCGGGGACGCCGTTCTGCGATATTGGTTTTGCTCTACAGGGCGAGCACCTGATTATCGTTTCCGCAGAAGATAATTTACTGAAGGGTGCGGCAGCTCAGGCCGTGCAGTGCATGAATATCCGCTTTGGCTTTAATGAAACACAATCATTGCTGTAACGATGAAACTTAAACTTTAAAAAGAGACTGCTATGAACAATCCATTAATCATCAAGTTAGGTGGGGTTTTGCTGGATAGCGAAGAGGCGATGCAACGCCTGTTTCAGGCTTTGGTTGCTTATCGCCAAAGCCATCAGCGACCGCTGGTGATTGTTCATGGCGGTGGATGCCTAGTTGATGACCTGATGAAACAGCTCCATTTGCCGGTAGTGAAGAAAAATGGCCTGCGCGTAACGCCAGCCGATCAGATAGGCATCATCACGGGGGCGTTGGCGGGGACGGCGAATAAAACTCTGCTGGCCTGTGCCAAAAAACACCATATTTCAGCGGTGGGTTTATCTCTGGGTGACGGCGATATGGTGGAAGTTAGCCAACTGTCGGAAGAACTCGGTCATGTCGGCAAGGCAAAAGCAGGTTCTCCTGCATTGGTGACAACGCTGTTGGCGACGGGCTATTTACCTATCATCAGTTCGGTGGGTATCACGGCTGAAGGTGAGTTAATGAATGTTAATGCAGACCAAGCGGCAACGGCGTTGGCTGCAACGCTGGGGGCCGATCTGATTTTACTGTCGGACGTTAGCGGAATTCTGGATGGCAAAGGGCAGCGCATTGAAGAAATGACGGCAGCTAAAGCCGAACAGCTGATCGCTCAAGGCATTATCACTGATGGAATGGTTGTAAAAGTAAACGCTGCGCTTGATGCCGCTCGGTCTTTGGGAAGACCCGTCGATATTGCAAGCTGGCGACATGCTGAGAAGCTTCCAGCATTGTTTAACGGTGTGCCGGTAGGCACCAGAATTCTCGCGAATTGATTACTCGTCATACTTCAAAAGACCTAATTTAACTGAAAAATTTTAAGTTATTGAGATAAAGGAAAAGACTATGGCAACGCAAGGCATCAGTAAAATCGTTCTGGCTTACTCTGGCGGCTTAGATACTTCGGCAATCATTCCTTGGCTGAAAGAAAACTACGGTGACTGTGAAGTTATCGCATTCGTGGCTGACATTGGCCAAGAGCGTGAAGATTTGGTTGGCGTTGAAGAGAAAGCCCTGCGTTCTGGCGCTTCATCCTGCTACATCGCTGATTTGCGTGAAGAATTCATCAAAGATTATGTTTACCCAGTGCTGAAAACCGGTGCGTTGTATGAAGGCACTTACCTATTGGGTACATCAATGGCGCGTCCACTGATTGCCAAGGCTCAGGTAGAGCTGGCTCTCAAACTGGGTGCAGATGCGCTGTGTCACGGCGCGACGGGTAAAGGTAACGATCAGGTGCGTTTCGAAACGACCTACACCGCATTAGCACCGCAGCTTAAAGTGGTTGCTCCTTGGCGTGAGTGGGATCTACGTTCTCGCGAAGCTCTGCTCGATTATTTAAAAGTGCGTGATATCCCAACGACTGCATCGCTGGAGAAAATCTACAGTCGTGACGCTAACGCGTGGCATATTTCTACTGAAGGTGGTGTGTTGGAAAGCCCGTGGAATGCCGCCAACCAAGATTGCTGGGTATGGACAAATTCACCAGAAGATGCGCCAAATGAGTCTGAATTAGTGACGGTTGGCGTAGAAAAAGGCGAAGTTGTTTCCGTTAATGGTAAGAAGATGAGTCCGTTTGCCTGTTTAGAGGCGCTTAATGTTCTCGGTGCGAAGCATGGTGTTGGCCGTATCGATATTGTAGAGAACCGTCTGGTCGGGATTAAATCTCGTGGCTGCTATGAAACTCCGGGGGGCACGATCATGATGGCGGCTCTACGCGGCGTAGAACAGCTAGTTCTGGATCGCGACAGCTTTAAATGGCGCGAACAATTGGGGCAAGAGATGTCCTACGTGGTTTACGATGGTCGTTGGTTTGCACCGTTGCGTGAGTCAATTCAGGCAGCCGCTGATTCTATCGCTAAAGATGTGAATGGCGAAGTGGTGATTAAGTTGTATAAAGGGCAAGCGACGGCGATTCAGAAAAAATCGGGCAACAGCTTGTATAACGAAGAGTTCGCGACCTTTGGCGAAGATGATGTGTATGACCACAGCCACGCTGGCGGCTTCATTCGTTTATTCTCGTTGTCCTCACGTATCCGTGCGCTGAACGAGAAAAAATAAGTAGGCTATCTTACTTGCGCCATGTTGGGTCGGGCTTCCTTACCCAACAAGGCTGCGACAATAACGCCTATTTACAGTAATACTTTTATTTTGGACGCTTAAATTTTTTGCGGGAATTAAACTTCCGCAAGGTTATTAATCATAACGGAGCATCACATGGCACTATGGGGCGGGCGGTTCAGTCAGGCGGCAGACCAGCGGTTTAAGCAATTCAATGACTCACTGCGGTTTGATTACCGATTGGCTGAGCAGGATATTACCGGCTCAGTGGCATGGTCAAAGGCTCTGGTCACCGTCAATGTATTAACGGTGGAAGAACAGCAGAAGTTGGAAGATGCATTAGGGATTTTACTTGAGGAAGTTCAAGCGGATCCAGAAGCCATTTTAGCCAGCGACGCCGAAGATATTCATAGCTGGGTCGAAACCCAGCTGATCAATAAAGTGGGCGATTTAGGTAAAAAATTGCACACTGGCCGCAGCCGTAACGATCAGGTCGCGACGGACTTGAAGCTGTGGTGCAAAAACGAAATTGGTGAGTTATTACAGGCTGTGCAGCAATTGCAGCAGGCGCTGGTAGTCACGGCGGAAGCCAATCAGGACGCAGTGATGCCGGGTTACACCCATCTTCAACGTGCACAACCGGTGACCTTTGCTCACTGGTGTTTAGCCTATGCCGAAATGCTGGCGCGTGATGAAAGCCGTTTGCACGATACTCTGAAACGTTTGGATGTTAGCCCGTTAGGGTGTGGGGCTTTGGCGGGTACCGCTTATCCTATCGATCGCGAGCAACTGGCCGGGTGGTTAGGTTTTTCAAGCGCCACGCGCAACAGTTTAGATAGCGTTTCCGATCGCGATCATGTGTTGGAATTGCTCTCTGACGCGTCTATCGGCATGGTTCATCTGTCACGCTTTGCAGAAGATTTGATCTTCTTTAACAGCGGTGAAGCCAATTTTGTTGAATTGTCAGATCGCGTGACGTCAGGTTCGTCTCTCATGCCACAGAAGAAAAACCCCGATGCGCTGGAGCTTATCCGTGGCAAATGTGGCCGCGTGCAGGGCGCGTTGACCGGTATGATGATGACGTTGAAAGGCCTGCCCTTGGCTTACAACAAAGATATGCAAGAAGACAAAGAAGGTCTGTTTGATGCTCTGGATACGTGGATGGACTGTCTGCATATGGCGGCTTTAGTCTTGGACGGGATTCAGGTTAAACGCCCTCGTTGTCAGGAAGCGGCTGAGCAAGGCTATGCAAACGCCACCGAACTGGCGGATTATCTCGTGGCGAAAGGTGTTCCTTTCCGCGAGGCTCATCATATTGTGGGCGAAGCGGTAGTCGGTGCTATCAAACAGGGTAAAGCTTTGGAGGCATTAAGCCTTAGCGAGCTGCAAAAATTCAGCAGTGTGATTGGTGACGACGTTTATCCTATTCTGTCGCTGCAATCTTGCTTAGATAAGCGAAGTGCCAAAGGAGGCGTATCTCCACATCAGGTGGCTCAGGCCATTGCAGACGCAAAACAGCGTTTGCTATAACGCCTTTAGCACCATAGAGAAAAACCGGGCAATGCCCGGTTTTAATACAAATGCAGCGAGGTTATTCGCCTGGACAGCGCATGCAACGCTCTGTTTCGGTATCTCCAATACGCAATTTACTTTGTAAATCACGCAGCGCGGTACGCAGGCCTTCTTCAATCACGGGATGGTAGAACGGCATATCAAGCATTTGATCAATGGTCATACCTTGCTGATGCGCCCATGCCAGCAGATGTGCAATGTGCTCAACTTCAGGTCCCATCATTTCAGCGCCGAGGAACTTGCCAGTGCCTTGTTCGCCATAAACGTGCAATAGACCTTTGTTGCGTAGCATTACGCGAGAACGCCCCTGATTTTCAAAGGACACCTCTCCCACTTCGAAGCAGCCGCAGGCGCCATATTTTTGGCTTAGCTCGCGGTAGGTTGAACCTACCATCGCAATCTGCGGATCAGAGAAAACGACAGAAATGGAGCTCCGGCGTAAGCCGGGCTTAATTTCTGGATAGCTTCCTGCGTTATCTCCAGCAATACGAGCCTGATCGCTGGCTTCATGCAACAGTGGTAGCTGGTTACTGGCATCACCGGCGATAAAGATATGCGGCACGCTGGTTTGCATTGTTAATCTATCGGCTACAGGAACACCGCGAGCGTCGAGCTCCAGAGAGGTGTTTTCAATCGCCAGATTATCTACGTTTGGACGGCGCCCGGTCGCGGCTAGTACGTAGTCGACCATGATTTCTTGCGGTTTGCCGTCTAAATCCTGATAGCGGATAAATACGCGATCGCCTTCGCGCTGCATGATTTCTACTTTCACATCAGGATCAAGATAGAACTCTTCGCCCAGGGCACGACGGGCGTAGTCACGTACGTCACTATCGGTTAACGGCCCTACTGCGCCGCCAACGCCAAATACTTTTACTTGTACGCCTAAACGATGGAGCGCTTGTCCCAACTCCAAACCGATAACGCCGGGGCCAAATACGGCTACGGATTCAGGCAGGTCATTCCAGTTAAAGACGTCATCGTTAATGATGAGCCGATCGCCTAGTTCATTCCACGGCGCCGGCCATGTTGGGCGGGAACCTGTGGCTATCACGATGCGTTTTGCGACGATGCGTGTGTGATCGTCAACCTGCAAAGTATTGTCATCAATAAAACGGGCATAGCCGAGAATTTTGTCGCTGTCAGGAATACTGATGACGCCTTCCATCACAAAACCCACGAAGCGGTCGCGTTCACGCTTAACGCGGGCCATCACTTCGCGGCCATCAATCTTGATTTCGCCTTGCGGATGAACCCCAAAGCCAGGAGCCCGTTCAATTTGATGCACGGCTTCGGCTGCAGCGATCAATAATTTTGAAGGCATACAACCCACGCGCGCACAGGTTGTACCGAATGGGCCACCTTCGATCATAACTACGCTTGGCGTTGAGAGTTTGGCTGCGCGATAGGCACCTAAGCCAGCAGTTCCGCCGCCGATAATGGCCACGTCAACATTGAGTTCTTTCATCAAGCTATCTCCTGAAACCGGAAAAAAGGCGGGACGAGCCCGCCAACGTGTTGGCTTTCTTTTTTTATAATAACGACTACTGCAGGTTATTAGGCTTGTTGCAGGTAAACCTCTAAGTCATCACTGCCGCCGATATGTTGCCCACCAATGTAAACTTGTGGAACAGTAGCGCGACCCGTTACAGCGCGCAGGCTAACGGTCGTTGCATCTTTACCCAGCACGATTTCTTCGTATTGAATACCGCGGTCTTGCAGCATTTGTTTCGCTTTGGCGCAGTATGGGCAACCTGGTTTGGTGAACAGGGAAACAGACGCCTGTACTTTGAAATCGGGAGCCAGATACTTCAGCATGGTATCGGCATCAGAAACTTCAAATGGGTCGCCTGGTTTGTTTGGTTCAACAAACATTTTTTCTACCACGCCGTTGCGAACTAGCATGGAGTAACGCCATGAGCGTGGGCCGAAACCAAGGTCAGCTTTTTCAACCAACATGTTCATGCCCTTGGTGAATTCGCCATTACCGTCTGGAACGAAAGTAATGTGCTCAGCTTTTTGATCGGCCTTCCAAGCATTCATTACGAAGGTATCGTTCACAGAAACACACAGAATGCTGTCGACGCCTTTTTCATGGAAAATCGGAGCCAGCTCGTTATAGCGTGGTAGGTGGCTAGATGAGCAGGTCGGAGTGAATGCGCCTGGCAGAGAAAATACGATAACGGTTTTGTCTTTGAACAGGTCATCAGTAGTGACGTCAATCCACTGGTCGCCCTGACGGGTGTGGAAAGTTACCTGCGGAATTTTCTTACCTTCTTGGCTAGTAAACATGGATTAACCCTTTAATTATTAGATTAAAAATCACTGGTGTTGGCATATCGCCGTTCGTTGATGGACATTATTCACTCTTAGGCTTGATAGTTCTAATCGTTCATTGCTATCTTATTTATCGCCATGAGCTATCATGGCTCGGAGGATAAAAATGAATATTCGAGATTTGGAATACTTAGTGGCGCTGTCTGAACACCGCCATTTTCGCCGTGCGGCGGATTCATGCCATGTCAGCCAGCCCACGTTGAGTGGTCAGATTCGTAAGCTGGAAGATGAACTGGGCGTGATGCTTCTGGAACGAACAAGCCGTAAGGTGTTGTTCACTCAGGCAGGTTTATTGCTGGTTGATCAAGCGCGTACGGTGCTGCGGGAAGTGAAAGTTCTTAAAGAAATGGCTAGCCAGCAGGGAGAAGCGATGTCCGGCCCTCTGCACATTGGCTTGATCCCGACCGTCGCACCGTATTTGCTGCCACAGATTATTCCCACACTGCACCAAACCTTCCCGAAGCTGGAGATGTATCTGCATGAAGCGCAGACCCAGCAACTGCTGGCGCAACTGGACAGCGGTAAACTGGACTGTGCAATTTTGGCATTAGTGAAAGAGACAGAAGCTTTTATCGAAGTCCCATTGTTCGATGAGCCAATGAAACTCGCGGTGTATAACGGACATCCTCTGGCAAGCAAAGACAAAATTGCTATGTCCGAACTGTCTGGTGAACATCTGTTGATGCTGGAAGATGGGCACTGCTTACGCGATCAGGCGATGGGTTTTTGTTTCCAAGCTGGGGCGGATGAAGATACGCATTTCCGTGCAACCAGTCTGGAGACTTTACGCAATATGGTGGCGGCAGGAAGCGGTATTACTTTGCTGCCAGCATTGGCGGTTCCGCCAGAGCGTGAACGTGATGGTATTTGCTATCTGCAATGTTACAAACCAGAGCCAAAACGTACTATTGCGCTAGTTTATCGTCCGGGGTCTCCGCTGCGAGCGCGTTACGAGCAGCTCGCGGAAGTGATCCGCGAGCATATGCAAGGCGTGATGAAACAGCAGTGCAGTGTTCTAGAACAGGCGGTTTAACCCATTAAGTGCCGCGACGCGATAGGCTTCAGCCATGGTTGGATAGTTGAAGGTAGTATTCACGAAATACTCAATGGTATTACCTTCTCCTTTTTGTTCCATGATTGCCTGACCGATATGGATGATCTCGGCGGCACGCTCGCCAAAACAGTGGATCCCCAAGATCTGTTTAGTTTCTCGGTGGAACAAGATTTTTAGACTTCCCACGCTCATGCCGGCAATTTGCGCGCGAGCCAGATGCTTAAACTGCGCACGGCCAACCTCATACGGCACTTTCATTGCTGTGAGTTCCTGTTCAGTTTTGCCCACTGAGCTGATTTCAGGAATGGTATAAATCCCTGTTGGGATATCTTCTACCAGATGTACGTTGGCTTCGCCTTGCATAATGGCCTGGGCCGCGATACGTCCCTGATCGTATGCCGCAGAAGCTAAACTTGGGTAGCCAATAACATCGCCGACGGCATAGATATGCGAGATTGCCGTTTGGTACATGCTGTTGACCTTCAGAAGGCCGCGCCCATCCGCCTCAAGCCCCACATTTTCCAGCTTCAATGCGTCGGTGTTCCCGGTACGCCCGTTGGCATACAGCAGGCAATCCGCTTTGACTTTTTTACCGGACTTGAGATGCATGATGACGCCGTCCTCTACGCCCTCAATTTGCTCAAATTCTTCGTTGTGGCGAATAACGACGCCATTGTTCCAGAAATGGTAAGAGAGTGCGTCTGACATTTCTTGATCGAGGAATGCCAGTAAACGGTCGCGTGTGTTGACGAGATCGACTTTTACGCTCAAACCACGGAAGATCGAGGCATATTCGCAGCCAATTACCCCAGCTCCGTAAATAATGATGTGCTGTGGTTCATGGTTAAGTTGCAGAATGGAATCGCTATCGTAAATTCGTGGATGTTTGAAATCGACACCTGATGGATGATACGGACGTGAACCACAGGCAATGATGATATTTTTTGCACTTAGGGTGTCACGAGTTCCATCGGGATAGCTGACGCTGATGGTATTGGCGTCAATAAACTCAGCATCACCAGAGAACAACTGGCAATGGTTGCGCTCGTAAAATCCCTGACGCATGCGAGTTTGCTGATTAATCACGCTATCGGCATGGCGCAAAATATCGGGGAAAGTGGATTTAAGAATTCGGGAGTTGTCGCTGTAAAGAGGATTCTGGTTAAATTCGATAATGCGGCTAACGGCGTGGCGAAGTGCTTTTGATGGGATAGTGCCCCAGTGGGTACATCCGCCGCCGACGCTAAAATGCCGTTCTATTACGGCAACCCGCGCGCCTTGTTTTACCAGCCCCATGGCGGCGCCTTCACCACCGGGACCTGAGCCAATGACTATGGCATCAAAAGAATAGTGCTGTTGCATGTAGGGTAGGCCTTTCTTATACAAAAATACAACGTTACCTTAACATAATAACAAGGTATCCCCAATCATCCCTATGCTTTTCGTGGCAATTCCCCTCCTATTTTTGTCATCCTAGCTATACAGTTCACAAGGTCATAGAGGTATGGTTGGGGTAAAGTTTGATATAGTAGCGTTTAACCACCGTATCAAAATTTTAAAAAACCTACGGTGGAAGAAGAAACTTACATTTAACCGGATATTAATATGGGCGTCAGAGCGCAACAAAAAGAACGAACTCGTCGTTCACTGATAGAGGCCGCTTTTAATCAGCTTAGCGCTGAGCGGAGCTTTGCGAGTTTGAGCCTGCGTGAAGTATCTCGGGAGGCCGGTATTGCGCCTACTTCCTTCTATCGCCATTTTCGCGATGTGGATGAGTTAGGATTAACGATGGTGGATGAAAGCGGGTTGATGCTGCGTCAGCTAATGCGTCAGGCTCGTCAGCGTATCGCCAAAGGGGGCAGCGTTATCCGCACTTCGGTGGCGACTTTTATGGAATTCATCGGCAATAACCCGAATGCTTTTCGGCTGTTATTGCGGGAACGTTCCGGCACCTCGGCGGCGTTTCGTGCTGCAGTTCAGCGTGAAGTTCAGCATTTTATTGCGGAACTTGCAGACTATCTTGAAATCGAAAATCACATGCCGCGCAGCTTTACCGAAGCTCAGGCCGAGGCAATGGTGACCATCGTATTTAGCGCAGGTGCCGAAGCGTTAGATATTGATATGGAACACCGCCGTTTGTTGGAAGAACGTTTAGTGTTGCAATTGCGGATGATTTCCAAGGGCGCTTATTATTGGTACCGCCGTGAGCAAGAAAAAGCACATATAGCGCATTTACATGAAAATGTCGGGCAGCAGGCTCAGCCTCAGGAATAAATTTAAAGCATAGGGTTGGTCATGATCAAAAGTCGTTTGGATGTGGGAACATTAGTTCTGTCTTTGGTTGCTGGGCTTTCTATCAGCGGTTCCTTTGCCGCATTATTTAGCTCTGTCGTGCCGTTTTCGGTGTTTCCGCTGTTAGCGCTGGTTTTATCTGTTTATTGCCTGCATCAGCGCTATCTGAACTGCTCAATGCCTGAAGGCATGCCGGTTCTCTCTTCTTCATGTTTTTTGCTTGGCCTACTGATGTATAGCGCCATTGTGCGTGTAGAGTATCCAGAAATCGGCTCCAACTTTATGCCAACTATCCTGTGTATTGTTTTGGTCTTTTGGATTGCCTATCGCATCAAGGCATTCAAGAAAAATGCCGAGCCGGATAGTGACAAAGACTTCCACGATCCTGAGTGACATCCGCGTAATAGCCGCAGATGATTTATAGATGACTTATATAAGAAAGGCAGCCGTTTGGCTGCCTTTTTGCATTCAATGATGAGCCTGAAATTAACGACGCTTTTCCAGCAATACGCCACATTCCATATGATGGGTGTATGGGAACTGATCGAACAACGCTAAGCGTTTTACCTGATGGGTTTCGTGCAGCGTTTCCAAATTGGCACTCAGCGTTTCAGGGTTGCAGGAGATATACAGAATGCGCGGATAGGCCTGCACCATACGTAATGTATCGTCATCTAAGCCGCTGCGCGGTGGATCAACAAAAATGGTTTCACACTGGTAGCTTTTTAGGTCAATGCCCTCCAAGCGTTTAAATTCGCGCACACCGTTCATTGCCTGAGTAAAGTCTTCAGCCGCCATGCGAATGATCTGTACGTTATCAGTGTGGTTGGCGGAAATATTAAACTGTGCAGCCGCGACAGAAGGCTTAGCAATTTCGGTGGCTAATACGCGGTTAAAATTACGCGCCAGTGCAAGAGAGAAGTTGCCGTTACCACAGTACAGTTCCAGCAGATCGCCCTTAGAATCCTTCGTGACGTCTAGTGCCCATTCGAGCATTTTGATGTTCACCGCGGCATTAGGCTGAGTAAAGCTATTTTCTACCTGACGATAGACCATGTCGCGACCGGCAACCGGCAGGCACTCATCGACATAATCCTGATCTAAACAGATTTTGGTTTTGGTCGCTCGGCCAATCAGCTGTATGTCAAAACCTTGAGTCCGCAGGCGATCGCGTAGCGCTTCGGCCTGTGCTTTCCATTCCTCATCCAGCTTGCGGTGATAAAGAAGAGAAACCACGACTTTATTGTTCATCGTCGACAGATAGTCGATCTGGAACAGTTTAAATCGCAAAACCTGATTGGGACGCAGTTCATCCATCATGACGGTCATCAAACGGTTGATCAGTTCACTTGCTGCTGGGAACTGATCAACACGAATTCGCTGCTTCGTCTGCTGATCGAACATGATGTGGTAAAGATCGGACTCATCATGCCATACGCGAAACTCGGCGCGCATACGGTAATGGCTGGCCGGTGAGCGAAATGCCTCGATCTCAGGCGCCGCAAACGGGGTCATCATGTTGGCCAGTCGGGTGATCTTCTCCGTGAGTTGGGCATCATATTGATCGGTTGGCAGCGTATTCGGGGTCATGGCATTTCTCACTAGCGTAATAATAGAGGGGCGATTGTAGGCGATGGAATAATGATGTCCAGCTCTGTGACTTATTCTATCTCGTCATCATAGAAGTCTAGACATCTGAATAGGTTTTCACTTAGCATGGCGGCCCGGTCTCCAGTGGAGAGTGAAAAGGGAATCCGGTTTGAATCCGGAGCTGACGCGCAGCGGTATGGGGAAGTCACGGCGATATTTTGACACTGTCATTGCAGATGGGAAGTCATCGCCCGGTGCGTATTGGAAGATACGCAAATCCTAAGCCCGAAGACCTGCCGGAATACGTCGCTTCACGTGGTTTTCGCGAATTAACGCCACGGCTCGCGGCATCCTGCCAATTAAGTTTGGATGCTTTTGCATGACTATAAAAAAAAATGCGCTGATGGCAGCTTTGTCTGTCACCGCTTTCTCCGGTTGGGCGCAAGATACTTCTGACACACGTTCTGATTCATCTGCAAATAGTAATGATGATGTAGTCGTAACCGCCTCACGCTTTGCTCAACCGGTATCAACCGTGTTGGCACCGACGGATATTGTCACCCGAGACGATATCGACCGTTGGCAGGCTAAAACACTAAACGATGTTATGCGCCGCTTACCCGGTGTGGATATCGTGCAGAATGGCGGGATGGGGCAGAGTTCAACAATGTATATCCGTGGCACCAGTGCGAGTCAGGTCTTAGTGCTGGTGGATGGTATTCCTGTTGCGCGCCCAGGGATTTCAAATACTGCTGATTTCAACCAAATCCCAATCTCTTTGGTTCAACGAGTTGAGTATATAAGAGGGCCTCGCTCGGCGGTGTATGGTTCTGGTGCTATGGGTGGCGTAATCAACGTGATTACACAAACAGACAAAGAAGGCGCGCAGATCAATGCTGGCGTGGGGTCCAAAGGGTTCCAGCAGTATGACGGCAGTGTTCGTCAGAAAGTGAGTGATAATACTAAAGTCACTTTGGCTGGTTCTTATGAAAGCACCAAGGGTTTTAATGTGCAGCCGGGCTCAACCTATGCGCCAGATCGTGACGATGACGGCTACCGTAACAAAACCTTCTGGGGCGGCGTAGACCACCAATTTAGCAATGAGCTTTCTGGTTTTGCCCGTGGTTACGGGTACACCAATAACAGTGATTATGACTTAGGTAGCCCGCCATTCACGCCAGCCTATAGTGCTAATGAAGGTCAAACCTACAACCATACCTATGATGCCGGACTACGCTTTTTGTCGGGTGCATATTCTTCTCAACTGACAGGTAGTTATCAGAAGGTTAAAGATTACAATTACAGCAGTGAATATGGTCGCTACCATGATGGTTCCACCCTTGACGATATGGATCAGCGTAATATCCAGTGGGGTAATACTTATAGTCTCGAACACGGGCAAATCAGTGCTGGCGTGGATTGGCAGCAGCAGCGTCTCACGTCTTCTGACACGAGTAAGTCTGATATCTACAAACGCGACAACACGGGGCTATACCTCAGCGGTCAGCAAAAGCTAGGGGACGTCACGGTGGAAGCCTCCGGGCGTGAAGATAAAGATGAACAGTTTGGCTGGCATGGTACATGGCAAACCGCGGCCGGTTGGGAGTTCACGCCAGGTTATAGAACTACCCTATCTTATGGCACCGGATTCTTGGCTCCATCCCTTGGGCAGCAGTTTGGATCAACACGTTTTAACATTGATTCCAATCCAAATCTGAAACCAGAAGCCTCCAAGCAATGGGAAGCTGGGCTCGAAGGGTTAACGGGGCCGCTTGACTGGCGGTTATCGGCGTATCATTACAAAATAGAGAATCTGATTACTTACTATAGTGCGCCTAATGCCAATGCAGGCAGCTATGACAATATCGATTCTGCAACCATTAAAGGTGTGGAGTGGACAGGAAGTATCGATACCGGCATTTTTACCCATCAGGTAACCTTGCAGTACATGGATCCACGCAATGACAAAACGGATGAGGTATTAGCGCGTCGCGCGAAGCGACAGGCAAAATATCAGCTCGATTGGACGATGTTTAACGTTGATATGGACGTTTCATACCAATATTATGGGCGCCGTTATGACAATAACACTTCGAAGTACAACACCACACAGCAGGTGTTGCCAAGTTACAGCACAGTTGATATTTCTGCTTCCTATCCGGTTACGTCTCATCTCACAGTTCGTGGTAGAATCGCCAACCTGTTAGATAAAGATTATGAAACGGCTTATGGCTACCAAACCGCAGGTAGAGAATATTATCTCACCGGTAGTTACACCTTCTAATGATGTAGCGACTGCCAAACCTACTGCGCTAGTTTTCGATTCCGGCGTGGGTGGGTTATCTGTATATCAGGAGATCCGCAGTTTGCTGCCGGATCTCCATTACATCTATGCATTCGACAATCAGGGATTCCCCTATGGGGAAAAAGATGAGGCGTTCATTATCGAGCGTGTCGTCAAAACCGTTGCCGAAGTGCAAAAGCGCCATCCTCTCTCTATTGTCATCATCGCGTGCAACACGGCGAGTACTATTACGCTTCCCGCATTGCGTGAGCGTTTTAGCTTTCCGATTGTGGGTGTGGTGCCAGCGATTAAACCCGCAGCGAAGTTAACACGTAATGGCGTTGTCGGACTCTTGGCAACCAAGGCGACGGTGCAGCGTTCATACACTCACGATCTCATTGCCCGCTTTGCGACAGACTGTGATATCAAAATGCTTGGCTCTTCTGAGCTGGTGGTACTCGCTGAAGCGAAGTTACATGGTGAAGTGATTGATCATGCCGTATTGAAGAAAATTCTACGCCCATGGCTGTCAATGGCAGAGCCGCCAGACACTGTAGTTTTAGGATGCACGCATTTTCCTTTACTGCGCGAGGAGTTGGCTGCGGTACTGCCCGATGGAACACGGTTGGTCGATTCTGGTGCCGCTATTGCTCGCCGAGTTGCTTGGCTGATTGCAAACCAAGAAAATACATTGAGTACAGAAGATGATGTGGCATATGCCACGAAAACGAATAGCGATACTGAGGCACTTTTGCCCGTATTGCACCGTATGGGCTTCTCAGAGCTACGAGAATTGAGTATTTAGTCTCCAAATTTACGGTTTCTGATGAAAACTTGCGCGGTTGAAAAGTTTTTTGTAATTAGGGGTTGTCAGCCGTTCAGAAGTCCCTATAATGCGCCACCACTGACCGGGAACAACGACGCAAACGTCGCTCGGTGAGGAAGAGAAAAGCGTCGCTAACTAGCGAAATTCTGAAAAGAAAAAGGCTTGACT